>OHZD01000362.1_pt1 | contig 22868 bp, 19 predicted proteins | sample 1580391 | NCBI WGS metagenome assembly OHZD01 (sample SAMEA3882510, study PRJEB24775) | human gut metagenome | biome: human-associated habitat; feature: intestine environment; material: feces | place: Netherlands | collected 2009/2010 | reverse complement strand
GGTCGGTGTTGTCCTGCATCATCTTGGGCAAGGTATCGGCGCCCAGGTCGAGCACGCCGCGCGTGGCATGGACGGAAGCCTTGCCATCGATGATCTTCTCGACAACCTCGGTAAGCTGGTCGCCCAGGAAGATGGACATAATCGCCGGAGGAGCCTCGTTGGCGCCCAGACGATGGTCGTTGCCGGCAGAGGCAACGGAGGCACGCAGGAGCTCCTGATAGTTATCGACGGCCTCGATCACCGCGGTGAGGAAGACGATGAACTGCAGGTTGTCGAGCGGGGTGTCGCCCGGATCGAGCAGATTCTCGGACTCGGTGCCAAGCGACCAGTTGTTGTGCTTGCCCGAACCGTTAATGCCCTCGAAGGGCTTCTCGTGCAGTAGGCAGACCAAGTCGTGGCGGGAGGCAATGAGCTTCATCTTCTCCATCATGACCAGATTCTGGTCGATGGCCTCGTTGACCTCGCCATAGACAGGGGCGAGCTCATGCTGGCAGGGAGCGACCTCGTTGTGCTTGGTCTTGGCGGGAATGCCAAGCGCCCACAGCTCATCGTCCAGGTCCTTCATATAGGCCGAGACGGTGGGGCGGATAGCGCCAAAGTAGTGCTCCTCGAGCTCCTGGCCCTTGCAGGGAGCGGCGCCAAAGAGGGTGCGGCCGGTGATGACCAGGTCCTTGCGCTTGCGGTAGGCGTCCTTCTTGATCAGGAAGTACTCCTGCTCGTCGCCCACGGAAGGAACGACCTTCTTGGGGGTCTTGCCGAACAGCGCCAAAACGCGCTTGGACTCACGCGAGAGCGCGGTCATAGAGCGCAGCAGCGGGGTCTTCTTGTCCAGGGCCTCGCCCGTGTAGGAGCAGAAAGCCGTGGGGATGCACAGGACATCGTCCTTGATAAAGGCGGGGCTGGTGGGATCCCAGGCGGTGTAGCCACGGGCCTCGAAGGTGGCACGCAGGCCGCCATTGGGGAAGCTGGAGGCATCGGGCTCGCCCTGGATGAGGTTCTTGCCCGTAAACTTGGTAATGGCGGTGCCGTCGTGGTTGGGCTCCAGGAAGCTGTCGTGCTTCTCGGAAGTAATGCCCGAAAGCGGCTGGAACCAGTGCGCATAGTGCGTCGCGCCCTTGGAGATGGCCCAGACCTTCATGGCATGGGCAACGGCGTTGGCCACATCCAGGTCGAGCGGCTCACCGCCCTCGAGGGTTGCAGCAAGGCGCTTCCAAATGTCCTTGGGGAGGTAGTCCTTCATGACTTCCTCAGAGAACACCATGGTCCCGAAGCGGTCAGTAAGTTCGGCCATACGGAACTCCCTTCGTATCGGCACCGCGTGAGAAGCGGTGTTGATTACTAACGAACGAGTCATAGCTTAGACTCGCCGTGTTTCCGCGACATTACCGTTATGTTGCTGTCGCGAAACCAATCAATGAGGTTACCCTATCGAGGCGGCGTTGCCACCCTCAACAGCCAATCAACTGCATAAATTGCAGACCTCTCCCCATGGTTTAAGGGTAGTCAATTTGGGATGGAGCTCTATTAACTGGTATTTTGCATCAGATACCAGTCTTTATAGTCCGTGCCTAGATTAGCCGCTCTGTTATAGAGAAAGCCGATAGCAAGGCATCTTTGATTGGTATCCTCAAATAGCGAGTGAAACTCCACCGTGGCACAGTGGTGCTGTAGAATCCTTACAACACATCACACTATTACGTATCTAGAGGAGCACGATATGCGCGTCGACGAGGTTTTTAAGCAGGCAGCATCCCAGGGCACCGCGCCCATTTCGTTTGAGATGTTCCCGCCCAAGGGCGAGCTCACCCTCGACACGGCTCGCGAAGTGGCAGGCAATCTGTGCAAGCTTTCGCCGAGCTTTGTCTCGGTCACCTGCTCGGCTGGCGGCTCGGGCAACGGCGCCACCACCGCCCCCATCGCGCATATGATTACGAGCGAATTCGATACACCCTCGGTGGCACACCTTACCTGCGTGGGCCGCTCGCACGCCGATATCGCCGCCAAAATCGACGAGTATCGCACCGCCGGCGTGGAAAACATCCTGGCCCTGCGTGGCGATCTCCCTGCCGGCGCAACCGAGGACGACAAGCCCGCCTCCGACTACGCCTACGCCCGCGACCTCATCCCCGAGCTCGTCGACGCCGGCTTTTGCGTGGGCGCCGCAGCCTACCCCGAGGGCCACATTGCCTGTGAGGATCTCAACCTCTCGGTCGAACACCTCAAGCAAAAACAGGACGCCGGCGCGAGCTTCTTTGTGACGCAGCTCTTCTTTGATAACGAGTGCTTCTACCGTTTTCGCGAGCTTGCCGACAAGGCCGGCATCACCGTGCCCATTACCGCGGGCATCATGCCGTTTATGGGCAAGTCACAGATCAGCCGCATGGTCTTTATGTGCGGCGCTTCGCTGCCCTCCCCCGTCATCAAGATCCTCGCCAAGTACGAGAATGACCCCGAGAGTCTGCAGGCAGCTGGTGTAGATTATGCAGCCCGCCAGCTTTGCGACCTCAAGGAGCACGGCGCCGACGGCCTGCACCTGTACACTATGAACCGTCCTGCGATCGCCGCGACCATTATGGAGCGCCTGGGGTAATGGAAAAACCGCACATCGATACAACCGCTATCGAAGTGCCGGCCGACCTTGCGTCGCCGGCGCTTTACCGTGTCGATGCTGCGCACCATCCCCGTGTCGACCGTGCCGAGATGCTGCGGTATCTGGGTTACGGCGGCCAGCAGATTGAGCCCGAGCTGTCGCAGCGTATTGAGCTTGTGGTCGAGCGTCTGGAATTGGACATTGAGCCCCGTGGCGTGCGCCGCGTGTTTGCCGTCGATGCCACGGGTGTGGACGAGCAGGGAGAACCTTGCATCCGTCTGGTCGGCACCAATGTTGAGCTGCGCGGTCGTGATATCTATCGTCATCTTAAGGACGCCCGCTTTGCCGCGCTCATGGCATGCACCCTCGGCATGGACGCCGAGCGTCGCCTGCGCACCACGGGAGCCCAACATCCCCTGGAGGGCGCCGTGCTCGACGCCGCGTGCTCCGCTTACGTGGAAGCCGCCGTTGAGCAAATGGACCAGCAGGTCAAGACGGACGCCGCCGTTCATGGGCTCGCCGGCAACTGGCGCTTTAGTCCCGGCTACGGCGACTGCCCGCTCTCGGCCCAGCGCTCAATCGTGGCTGCGCTCAACGCCACGCGGCTCATCGGGCTTACCGTCACACCCACCAGCCTACTCATGCCCACCAAGAGCGTGACCGCGGTGATCGGCCTGTTCGAAGGCGAAGTCCACGACGCCCAGAGCCGCCCCACCTGCAATATCTGCCGCATGCGCGAGAACTGCCGCTTCCGTGCCGCCCACACCACCTGCTATTCCAGCCATTAGGAGCCCCCGATGTTTACTCCGCTTATCACTCATGATTCTGACGGCACTGCATTGGCGGCACCCGTTGATGCCGCACGTCGCAACGGTGCCACGTACAAGACGCGCACGATCGACGACCTTCGCATTAAGGACGATCGCCTGCGCGCCGCCATCGAGGGCACGGGGCACCTGCTGTTCGACGGCGGCATGGGCACCATGTTGCAGGCCGCTGGCATGAAGGCGGGCGCCCTGCCCGAGCTGCTCAACTTTGAGGAGCCCCAGGTCATTACCGACATTCAGCGCCAGTACGTCGAGGCCGGCTGCGACGTAATCACCGCCAACACCTTTGGCGCCAACGCCCACAAGCTCGACAGCGCCGCCACCGTGGCAGATGTCTTTGCCGCCGCTGTCGCCTGCGCCCGCGAGGCCGGCGCCCGCTACGTCGCCGGCGACATCGGCCCCATCGGCGCGTTGCTTCGCCCCTTGGGTACCCTCAGCTTCGACGAGGCCTACGACCTCTTTGCCGAGGAAGTGCGCGCCGGCGTCGCCGCGGGTGTGGACCTCTTTATTATCGAGACCATGACCGACCCGGCCGAGATCAAGGCGGCCGTCCTCGCCTGCCGCGAGAACTCCGACCTGCCCGTCTTTGCCACCATGACCTTCGAGGAAGACGGTCGCACCTTCCTGGGCACGAGTCCCGAGGTCGCCGCCATCACGCTCGACGCCATCGGTGCCGACGTTTTGGGCATCAACTGCAGCCAAGGACCAGCCGAGCTCCGAGGACTCGCCGCGCGTATGCTCACCGTTACCGACAAGCCCATTATGGTGCAGGCCAACGCGGGACTCCCCCACGTGGACGATGACGGCAATACCGTCTTTGATATCCAAGCCCCCGAATACGCCGAGGCCGTCGCCGGCATGATCGAGGACGGCGTGAGCGTCGTGGGCGGTTGCTGCGGTACCACGCCGGCGCACATGGCAGCGCTGCGCACGCTTATCGACAACCACACGCCCAGCCCGCGCCACCGCAAGCCCAGCATGTCGGTCACAAGCGCCCAGACCGTGGTGGACCTTCCCTGCAACGGCCACAAGATCGCCGTCATCGGCGAGCGCATCAACCCCACCGGCAAAAAGCGCCTGCAGCAGGCCCTGCGCGACGGCGACCTGGACTACGTCGTGAGCCAGGGCATCAGCCAGCAGGAACAGGGCGCCGATATCCTGGACGTCAACGTGGGCCTGCCCGAGATCGACGAGGTCAAGATCATCCAACAGGCGACCGAACAGCTCCAGGGCTCCACGCTGCTGCCGCTGCAGATCGACTCCACCGACCCCGCAGCCGTCGAGGCCGCCGTGCGCCGCTACGCCGGCAAGCCCATCATCAACTCGGTCAATGGCAAGCAGCAGATCATGGATGAGATCTTTCCGCTGGTCGCCCACTACGGCACCAACATTGTCGGCCTTACGCTCGACGAAGGCGGCATCCCCGATACCGCCGAGGCTCGCTTTGCCATCGCCGAGCGCATCGTGGCCGAGGCTGCCCGTTACGGCATCGGCCCGGACCGCATCCTCATCGACTGTCTAGTCATGACCGCCTCGACCAATCAACGCCAAGCCGAGCAGATCCTGCGCGCCATGTCCCTGTGCAAGGAGCGTCTGGGCGTCAAATGCGCGCTCGGCGTGTCGAACATCAGCTTTGGCCTGCCTGCCCGCCCGCTGCTGGGCTCGGTCTTTTTGGCTGCCGCTTTTGGCGCGGGCCTGGACGCCCCCATCATGAACCCGGGCTCCAAGCGCTTTATGGATACTGTCTACAGCTATCGCGTCCTGAGCGTTGAGGACGAGGGCTCGACCGGATACATCGAGCGCTATGCCGGCTGGACCGATCCGTATAAGATCGCCGCAAACCCGGCAGCGGCTCAGGCCGCATCGACCGACGCGGTGCCCGCTGCTGGCACCGCCGGCACCGACGGCAACGACGACCCGATTCGTCGCATGGTCGTCTCGGGCCGCAAAGGCGAGATCGCTGCCGAGACCGAGCGTCTGCTGGCAGACCACGACGCCATGGACCTCATCAACAATCACTTTATCCCCGCCCTCGACGAGGTGGGCGTCCTCTTTGACCAGGGCAAGTTCTTCTTGCCGCAGCTCATGGCCTCGGCCGAGGCCGCGCGCGTGGGCTTCGACACCATCAAGCGCTTGATGCCCGCCGGCGAGATTGCCGACAAGGGCAAAATCTGCGTGGCCACCGTCAAGGGCGACATCCACGATATTGGCAAGAACATCGTCAAAATGTTGCTCGATAACTACGGCTACACCGTCTTTGACCTGGGCCGCGACGTCGATCCGCAGGAGGTACTCAAGACCGTCAAGGAGCGCGATATCAAACTCGTCGGCCTCTCGGCGCTTATGACTACCACGGTCGTCGCCATGGAGGAGACCATCAAGCTGCTTCATTCCGAGGTGCCGGGCGTCAAGATCATCGTGGGCGGCGCCGTGCTCACCCCCGAATACGCCAAGCAGATCGGCGCGGACTACTACGCCAAGGACGCCGCCGAAAGCGCTCGTATTGCCGAAGAGGTCTTTGGGCAGTAACACAACGGAAACAACCGAGCACCAAAACGTGCCGCACGCGCCACTTGGCACGTGCGGCACGTTAGAATATAGGGAACTATGCTCGTTTTGGCAGATAGGAGCGCAAGGATGGCGATCACGCCCGCAGAAATCGCGGAAACCCGCGGCATGGTTGAGGAACAGAACCTCGACATCAGGACCATCACCATGGGTGTTTCGCTCATGGGTTGCGGCGACGAGAACCTCGACCGCATGTGCACGAAGATCTACGACCACGTGACGCACACGGCTGAGCATCTGGTCGAGACCGCCGAGAACCTCGAGCGCGAGTACGGTATCCCCATCGTCAACAAGCGCGTTTCCGTCACCCCAGTGGCGCAGATCGCCGCGTGCTGCAAGGATGAGGACCTCACCCCCATCGCGCATGCCCTCGACCGCGCGGCAGAGACGCTCGGCATCGATTACCTGGGCGGCTTCTCCGCACTCGTCCAGAAGGGCATCGGCGACGCCGACCGCCGTGTCATCCAGTCCATCCCCCAGGCGCTCGCCACCACGAGCCGCGTCTGCTCCAGCGTCAACGTCGCCAGCCTGCGCGCCGGTATCAACATGGATGCCGTGCTCATGGCCGCCCAGACCATCATCGATGCCGCCAAACTCACGGCCGACCAGGATTCCGTCGGCGCTTCCAAGTTTGTCTGCTTTGCCAACATGGTCGAGGACTCCCCGTTTATGGCGGGCGCCGTCCACGGCGGTGGCGAGGCCGACGCCGTCATCAACGTAGGCGTCTCGGGCCCCGGCGTTATGGCCGCAGCCCTGGAGACACTGCCCGATTCCGCATCGATGATGGAGGTCGCCGAGAAGATTAAGCAGACCGCCTTTAAGATCACCCGTGCCGGCGAGCTCATGAGCCGCGAGGCCGCCCATCGCCTGGGTGTCGAGAAGGGCATTGTCGACCTGTCGCTGGCACCTACGCCTGCCATCGGCGACTCCGTCGCGCGCATCCTCGAGATCATCGGCGTGGGCACCTGCGGTGGCCCCGGCACGACCTGCGCGCTCGCCATGCTCAACGATGCCGTCAAGAAGGGCGGCGTCATGGCCAGCTCCAGCGTGGGCGGTCTCTCGGGTGCCTTTATCCCCGTATCCGAGGACGCCGGCATGATCGCTGCCGTCGAGGCCGGCGCACTTTCGCTCGAGAAGCTCGAGGCCATGACCTGCGTGTGCTCCGTTGGCCTGGACATGATCGCCATCCCCGGCGACACCCCGGTCGAGACCATCGCCGGCATCATCGCCGACGAGATGGCCATCGGCGTCATCAACAACAAGACCACGGCCGTCCGCGTGATTCCCGCCATCGGCAAGGGTGTGGGCGACTGCGTCGAGTATGGCGGCCTGTTTGGCCGTGCGCCCATCATGCCGGTGAACCCCAACGCCGGCACCGTGCTTGCCCACCGTGGTGGACGCTTCCCGGCACCGCTGAACTCGCTGAAGAACTAGCTGAGGGGTTCGGACGAGGAGCCCCGGGGAGAGCAAATATATAAGGTCGCCTGCTCGGACAGTCCTGACTCGCACGGAGAGCACATTAAGTGCTCTCCGGCTCGTGCGGAACTCGCGATCGACCTTATATATTTGCCCTCCCCGGGGCTCCCGCACAACGGGACCTCAGTTGGGTTCTATCCCGGTTGCAGTTGCTTCGCTCCTGCACCACATGGTCGATACTGCGGTTTGGCGTTGGATCGGTTCTTTCTGATATATGCTTGTTGCGGCTCTTCTTTTGGGAGGGGCCGCTTTTTTGTTGCTAGGAGGTTGGCCCGTGGCTGATGGGGATGCTCGCTCTGAGCTGCTTTCTGCTGATTGGAATGGCGAATGGATGCGTCTGCAGGCCGCTCGACATCGGACTGATGATTCTTTTGAGTGGGATAAGCGTGCTCGGCATTTTCGTCCGCTGGAGACTGCCCCGTATGCTCGGGATTTTATAAAACTGCTGGCGCTTGAGCCTGGCGAGTCGGTGCTCGATATGGGGTGTGGGGCTGGGTCGATTGCTATTCCGCTTGCTCAGGCTGGGCATTCCGTGATTGCTGCCGACTTCTCTCCTGCTATGTTGGGCACGCTTGATGCCGGCATTGAGTATTACGGGCTCGAGGATCTTATTTCGCCGCTTGAGCTTGCTTGGGATGACGATTGGGATCTGGTTGGGCCGGTTGCCAAGGCTGTTGATGTTGCCTTTGCGAGTCGCTCGGTTACTACGGACGACCTGAAGGGGGCACTTGCCAAGCTTGATCGTACGGCTCGTCGGCGTTGTGCTGTCACAATGGTCGCCAACTCCAGCCCGCGTTATGACCTGCATCTGATGAACGCCATCGGCGCCTCGGTTACCTGCAGCAATGGTTTTGTGTATGCCTTTAACATCCTTATTCAGATGGGTGCCTTACCGCAGGTCACGTATTTTGAATCGCCCCGTCGCGACACCTTCGATAGTCTCGAGGCGGGCGTGGCGGATTTTTCTCGCATGCTCGAGCATGGCAACGAGGACAAGGTCGACCGACTGCGCGACTATATCGCCCACCACATGATCGAGAACCCCCATGCCGGCGAGCCGGGATCCAAGGGTGTACCACAGGGACGCTACATGCTCGACCACATCCGCAAAGTCCGATGGGCGTTTATCGCCTGGGAGCCGGTCTCCGTACCCCGCCCGTAGTCCATCTAAAGCTTGCATCGTATTCCCGCCCGGCATCCGCATTCTTTGCGAACTGGGCAAACGCGCTCCACACCACGCCGTTCCTGCGCTATCGTGGGACAGCTCACGTAGATTAAGGCCCCATTGCGGGGCGCCCCATACATAGAAAGCGAGAACCCATGGCACTGACAGGAGCCCAGGTCAAGCAGCTTCGCAGCATGGCCCATCACCTCAACCCCGCCATCATCATCGGTAAGTCCGATGTCAACGAGGGCACCGTCGAGCAGACGGTCGCCTACCTGGAGAAGCACGAGCTCGTTAAGTGCTCCGTGCTGGACGGCTCCAGCCTTTCTGCCCGTGAGGCTGCCGAGGAGCTCGCCGAGCGCTGCCACGCCGACGTCGTTCAGGTTATCGGACGCAAGTTCTCGCTGTATCGCGAGTCCTCGCGCAAGGATATCGAGAAGATCAAGCTCGTCTAAGAGCCAATGATCCGGCGAGCCAACACATAGCAAGCTTACGGGCGTCCGAGTGATTCGGGTTCCCGTTTTTTATCGCTCGACAAGCACGCGATTGAGCCTGCCTTCGACCAAGCGCTCATACAGACGCCTTGTCTCGGGCTCGGGCACTCCCTGTACCTGCTCTCGCAGGTGGTGCATATGGCCGCTGTATAACTCGACAACATCGCGGCGTCGTCCCGCCGCGCCGTAAACGCGCATGGCGCAACGAACCATGTCCTCGCGCGCCGTCTCCTGGCGAAGCCCCGATTCCACGAGCCAAATTGCCGATTGCAGGTCATTCTCCTCGAGAGCGGCATTCGCTCCCCTAATCATGCAGTCGATGTACTTGGATTGCATTATATGGCGCATACGCGTAAAGAACGTGGGATTGCAACCGGTGGGAACATACAGCGGCCCCGCGTAGAGCTGCTCAACCTTAAGACATAGCTCAACCAGGTGAGGCCCTCTCGCACCCATGCGATTGCCCAGAATCTCACGGCTCAGCTGATCAAAGAGTCTTACGTCGGTCTTAACGTAGTCGCCGTTGAGCCCAATGCACTCGTTTTGGATGAGCACGCACGACTTGCCATCCGGCGTTGGACCCAAAGCCGAGCGCAAGCGCGATACCGTCGAATACAGGTTGTTGCGCGCGGCGTTAAACTCGGCATGGGGCCACAACTCCATGGCGATTGTCTCGCGGTCGACCATGGCGTCCATACCCAACGCAAGGCGTTCGGCAAGCGTTGCCGCCTTTTTGCGACGCCACATCTTATCCGTGATGGGAAACCCGTCGCGCTCGGCGCGAAACGCGCCAAACATGCGCATCTCAATATGGCCGATAGCATCGACAACCTCAACCTCGCCCGCCTGAAACAGGTGCTCACTTTCGCCCTCAAAGTCATCGCGTAGTGAATACCGCGACAGCTCGCGCACCGGAAGCTTCTTGCGAATCCTAACGGCAGGCTCGCCCAGACAGTGCATCGCAAGACGCGCAAAAAGCCGATACGATGGGTCTAAAATCCCCGAGCGATTCATAGACATCCAAGCGGCAAGATCGCTATCGCGGCCCGCAGCGGCCAGGTGCAGCGCCACGACCCAGGCTTCTGAGCCGCCGACCTGCGTCTTGCTAATATCGAGCAGCTCCGCCTCTTCGCGAACCGATACCAGCGACGTATTGCGCAGATACGCCACACGCTCCAGCAGCAATGCGTTATCGCGCATGTACGCAATCGACTCCTCGGCAAGTTTAAGCACTTGGACCGCACGGAACTTTGCATTAACCGGCCGTCCCTCTGCCAGCGACTGCCAACCTTCTAGCAACAGGCCAAACAGCTGAATCTGGTTGTCGCGCATGCGCACGGCAAAACGATCGAGCTCGTTGAACGCCGCATCGTCGGTTACCGGCAAGCCGGAAAGGAGCCGCCGTGCCGCCAACACCATGCGCACCCAGATAGCCATCGCCTTAAGCCCACGTACGTCGAGCGCCTCCCGCACCACCGTCATCTCGTCGTCGCGCTCGTCGGTTCCCGCAAACGACCCATCAAAGAGCTCCACCAGCATGCTATCGGCCCGTATAACAATCCCCGCGATGTCGAGCTCGCAGTCGTAGGCCCTGCTCGTTTTGAGCTGCTGTAGAACGCCGCCGTCATTTCCCCGCTCGGTCAGACAGCGCTTGACCTCGATATGCGCAGACAACATATCGAGTGCGGTATGGGATGTCTCGATTTCTGGCACGGCCAGATTCGTAGGAAGCCCAAGCCCGTTGTCCCCATAGCAAACAGCCGTCAGTGTCTGGGCCACCCTCCATGAAACAGGGTCTATTTCGCAGGCCGCCCGTTCGCCCCCGCGCTCGATGACCGATGCCATATAGCGGGCGAGCTTTGTGTTGGACACGCTGACCGCTGCCAGATATACGCCAAGCGCCTCGGCAGGCGTTGGCTCTGGAGCCGGATCGTCAGCGTCGATCGTGCCCAGCGCTGCTCGGCAGATATCGGCCCCGTGCCCCGTCAGAGCAAGATCGACCCCATACTGCCCAGCAAGTTCAAGGACCGCTTCACGGTCCAGAAAGGCGTCCGCCAGGCCCATCGCCGCATCGCATCGGCCCGCCTTAAGCAAAATCCGGGCCGCCCTCGGAACAAGTTCGGGGCGAACCTCGGCCACCAACTTACGCAAGCGCAAGCGTCCGTTATCCTCCGTGCCTAGACACGTAAAACTCCGCTCGGCGGGATCCAAGCCAAAGATCGGGTAGTCGCGTACAAAGTAGGACTGGTCGACCATCGACAGCCTCACCCCACAGGCCTCGAGTTCTGCGATATTGCCCTCGCCCATCAAAACCATGAGACATGCCACGCAAAACAGCGCATTATTGTCGAGTGAAGCCAGATCGGCAAGTGCCGCGCCATACACGTTGACAATCTCGTTTTCGAGCAGGCCGGCTACGTCACCTTGGCCATACAGACCTGTCTGCAATGCCGAAACGAGCTCGGGCACGCCCTGCGTGAGCTGATAAAAGTCGAGCGATGTGCTGATCGAAAACGCCGATGCCCACGCCGAATACTCATAGGCATGCACCTTGAGCATCTGCGCATTGATCTTAACCGAATCGCCCAGCCCATGAATCAGCTGACGATTTGAAGGACGGCAGGAGATAAAGACCCCTACCCCCATAGCGCGCAGGCCGCGAATCCTGTCGATGAGGTCTTCGGTATCGTGCTGATCGAGGTTTGGCACATTATCAATCGCGATAAGGGAGTGCGGTTTGTCTTTGAGTTCTTCGGTAACCACCTCGAGCTGCATAAACACCTCGCGCCCAATGGCACGATCGGCCTCGATAATCCGCACGGGGCCTCGCGTCGGGTCGCATTTAACCTCATGGGTGTACTGCAGCAGCACCGAAGTCTTCCCAAACCCGTCGGGCGCATAAAGAACCACGATGCCGGCCTTTCGGCCCTTGGCGACAAGCTCATTCATCAAGCGTTCGCGTCGCACCATATAGCCTCCGCCCAGCGGCATCAGCTCGAGGTCGTCTATACCGCTCAAATCGTTTACCATGCCAGCTCCTCAACTCGACCGTATGGACACTGTAGCCGCAAGACCATACAAGCCGCGCTATGAATAGAGCGACCTTGTGTTTTAGGTTGTCTTTTGGTACGCAAGCGGCAAGTTTTTGTACAGCGAGGGCCGATTGTTATTAATCCCCCGACTAATCGGTCTTTAAGCAGGTAAATGAGCTTGTCAGCTTGTCCCATCTAAGCGGCAGTGTAACGCAAATGAACATGGTTCAGTTATGTCATTCAACTCGCCTAGCACCCGCTACCGTCTACGACCTTCTAGTGGCATTTTTGCATAGAATCTGATATGGAATGAATCAAACTGTTGAGCGTCCGGCGTTCGTCAAGCTTGCGGCAAGGTTTTGGTCAAGTGGGCGGAAAGGGATAACAAAAAGGCCCCCGCAAAGCGGAGGCCTTAGGCAAGGCTATGTCGAGCTGCAGGATTCGCGCTACTCGCAGAGCGAAAGGGCGGCCTCGTCGGCAACGACAACGCAGTTGGTGTGCAGCTGCAGGATCGAAGCCGGGCACTCGGGCGTAACCGGACCATAGCACATGTCATGCACGGCCTGAGCCTTGGCCTCGCCGTTGGCGACGACCAGGATCATGCGGGCATACATGATGGTCTGGGTACCCATGGTGTAGGCCTGACGGGGAACATCGTCGATGCTGTCGAACAGGCGGCTGTTGGCCTGAATGGTGCTCTCGGTGAGGTCGACGCAGTGCGTGCCCTTGGAGAAGTGGTCATCGGGCTCGTTGAAGCCGATGTGGCCGTTGTTGCCAATGCCGAGCAGCTGCAGATCCGGATAACCGGCGTCGGCGACAATCTTGTCGTACTCAGAGCAGGCAGCGGCGGCGTCGGGGTTGGAACCGTCGGGCACATGCGTGTTGTTCAGGTCGATGTTGATGTGATCGAAGAAGTTCTCACGCATGAAGTAGTGATAGCTCTGGGGATCGTCGTACGAAAGGCCGCGATACTCGTCCAGGTTGTAGGTGCTGACCTCGGCAAAGTCGACGTCGCCCTTCTCGTACCAAGCAGCGAGCTGCTTGTAGGCACCGATCGGGGTGGAGCCGGTGGCAAGGCCCAGCACACAGTCGGGCTTGAGGATAACCTGGGCCGAGATGATATTAGCGGCCTTGCGGCTCATATCCTCGTAGTCTTTAGCTTTAATGATCTTCATTACGCGTCCTTTCTCGTACAAGAGAGGCAAGGCTCCCTTACAAGCACTTGCCCGCGGCCCGCGTCGGCCGCAACCAACGTGTGCGGCCACCAGGGCGAGGTCGCGTAATGTATGTGTCTCGTGTCTAGCCGCGTCGAGGCCCCTGCCCGTCCACGGTGACCCAAAGCTGTTTAGCCTCGGACAAATCCCATCTTGCCACGGAGGGCGTCCTCTTTCAAGGGCGCCCTCCGTAAACGTGTTTGAATTGTAGGCTAATGGCCACGTGCACTTGCTAGCGCTCGCGAGCAACGATGAGCTGGTCCATCTCTTCGACATGCACGCCAACGGAGCCCTTGATGCTCGAGAACTCAACGGAGTTACACACCAAGATGGGAACCGTCACATCGTAGCCCTCGGCAGCAATTGCCTCGCGATCGAACTCAATGAGTACATCGCCCTTATGGACGATGTCACCCACTTGCGCATGTACGGTAAAGTGCTTGCCCTCGAGCTGAACAGTGTCCAAACCAACGTGGATGAGCACGTCCAGGCCATCGACCGTGTTAAGCGCAACGGCGTGTCCCGTGGGAAAAATGGCCTCGACCTTGGCATCAGCCGGTGCAATCACACGCGTTCCGGTGGGCTGAATCGCCACGCCCTGGCCCAAAAGGCCGGTGGCAAACGTCTGATCGTTTACCTCGGAAAGCGGAATGACGTCGCCCGAGATGGGAGCATCCAGCGTAAGGACTCGACCACGCATACCAAAAGACCTTAGGACTTTAGTGAACATGCTCCCCCTCGGACATACCAATCAATCAAAATAACCTTAACAGTTTACCACTTGGCAACGGTTTTTGACCATTAGGGAAGTTCGCGCTTGACAACCTCGACGATGTCGTCGACAACGCGCTGGGTCAACTCATGCGTCTCGGCCTCGGCCATCACGCGGACCAGCGGCTCGGTACCGCTCGGGCGCACCAGAATGCGGCCACGGCCGTCAAGCTCCTTCTCGGCAGCAGCGACGGCATCCCAGATGGGCTGGCAATCGTCCAGACCTGCCTTGTTGTCGGAATGCACGTTGACGAGTACCTGCGGGTACTTCTTCATGATGCCGGCAAGATCGGTGAGGGTACGACCGGTGCGCTTGAGCACGGCCAGCAGCTGCAGAGCCGTCACCAGGCCGTCACCGGTGGTGTTGTGCTCCAGGAAGATGATGTGGCCGGACTGTTCGCCGCCGATGACGGCGCCGTCCGCGAGCATGCGCTCCAGAACGTAGCGGTCGCCTACGGCGGTCTGGACCATCTCGAAGCCCTGCTCCTTCATAGCGATGGAGAAGCCCAGGTTGCACATGACGGTCGAGACGATCTCGGAGTTGGCGAGCTTGCCGCGAGCAGCAAGGTCGGAGCCGCAGATGGCAAGAATGTAGTCGCCATCGATCTCGTTGCCCTCGCTGTCCACGAACAGTACGCGGTCGGCGTCGCCGTCGTGGGCCAGACCGATGTCAGCATGGGTGCGCAGCACGAGCTCGCGCAGGGGCTCAAGGTGAGTGGAGCCGCACTCAACGTTGATGTCGGTGCCGCAGTAATCGGTGTTGATGGCATGGACCGTGGCACCTAGGCGCTGCAGCGCGGCGGGCGTAGTCTGGCAGGAAGCACCGTGGCCGCAGTCAACGGCAACGACCAGGCCGTCGAGCCTCAGGCCATCAAGCGTATCGATGGCGTGGTCGACATATGCCTTGCGGGCGTCCTTCATCTTGATGATGTGGCCCACGCCGGCACCGGTCGGCAGCGTGTCGGCAGCCATGGCTTCCTCGGACATGACCCAGGCGCTGATCTCTTCCTCGACAGCATCGGGAAGCTTCATGCCCTTGCGGCTAAAGAACTTGATGCCGTTGAACTCCGGCGGATTATGCGAAGCAGAGATGACGATGCCGCCGTCGAGCTCGTTCTGGACGGTGAGCAGCGCCACGGCAGGCGTGGGGATGACGCCGCAGCAGTGCGGACGGCCGCCCTCGGCCATGATGCCGGCGGTCAGAGCACTCTCGAGCATGGTGCCCGAAAGGCGCGTGTCACGGCCGATGCAGATATCCGGACCAAGGAACTTGGTCGCCGCGCGGCCCAGGCGAAACGCGAGATCGCACGAGAGGTCGGCGTTGGCGACGCCACGGACGCCGTCGGTACCGAAGATGTTCTGGGGCATAGGATCGCTCCTTCCCTAGCAGGCGATATGCAACCGCCCACCCTAGTCGAAAAAGAAAAGCGGGACCCGCCGAGGAATCGGCAGGCCCCGCTTGTACATTGTATCTCGAAAGGAGATAAAACCTTAGCGCTTGGAGAACTGGGGAGCGCGGCGGGCCTTCTTGAGGCCGTACTTCTTGCGCTCGACCACGCGAGCATCGCGCGTAAGGAAACCGGCCTTCTTGAGGTCAGCACGGTAGTCGCCAGCGTTCAGAAGAGCGCGAGCGATGCCCAGGCGCAGAGCGCCGGACTGACCGGAGATGCCGCCGCCATCGCACAGAGCGATAACGTCGAACTGACCGGCGGTGTCGGTCACCTTGAAGGGAGCAAGGGCGTTCTCAACGAGCTGATGACGGCCGAAATACTGCTCGGCGTCACGCTTGTTGATGGTCACCTTGCCGGTGCCGGGGACGAGACGGACGCGGGCGACGGCGTTCTTACGACGGCCGGTACCCTGGTAGACAACGGTGTTCTCAGCCATCTTTAAGCCTCCAGCTCAATCTTCGTGGGGTTCTGGGCAGCATGCGGATGCTCGGCACCAGCGTAGACCTTAAGCTTGGTCATCTGGGCACGGCCGAGGGTGGTCTTGGGCAGCATACCGCGAACGGCGCGCTCGATGACCTTCTCCGGGTGCTTCTCCATAGCCTGGCGGAAGCTCTCAGCCTTGAGGCCGCCGTTGTAGCCGCTGTGGCGATAATAGGTCTTCGTGTCGGCCTTGTTACCGGTAAGCTGGACCTTATCGGCGTTGATGACGACAACGAAGTCGCCGCAGTCGCTGTTGGGCGTGAACTGGGGCTTGTTCTTACCGCGCAGGATCATTGCGATCTGGGTGGCAAGACGGCCCAGGACAGCACCATCGGCGTCGACGAGAACCCAGTTGCGCTGGACCTCGCCCTGCTTGGCGTAGTGAGTCGATTTCGAAATCACTTAGACTCCTCCATGTACAGTACGTGTTGTTACAGAGATTCACGGGGCTCTGCAAGTAACCCGTCCATATTACCCCGCTCGCCGTACGAGTCAACAGGTATTTTGGCTCCGACCAGAGTTTCTGCACATGTCATCCATGGGTCATGACGTCGCGACGCTAGCGCTCGACAAACGCCTCGATATCTCCCAGCAAGCGCTTTGCCTCCTGACGGCCCTGGATATACAGGTCGAGGAGCTTTGCCGAATCGTGCTCAACGTGGCCGACCTCGACCGGCTTTTGCGGAGCGACGACCAGCGCACGGCCCTCGCGCTCATACTTCCACAGGTGCATGCGTTGTATGTTGTAGCGGTCATGGCGCGTCTCGATTCCCTCGAGCAGATAGGGGTAGTCGGCATAGCGGGCGCGCGCGGCAGGCATAAACTCGTAGGGCTTTTTCTCGTACGAGCGGTCCTGCGTGACAATGACAACCGCGCGATCGAAGCCCGCCTCCTCCAGCACGTGCTCGATGGGGATCGAGTCGGCTACGCCACCGTCGACGTATTTGTGCCCGTCAATCTCGACCGGCGGCGTCACCAGCGGCAGCGACGTCGAGGCGCGCACAGCGTCGAGGTCGAGCACGGCGCTTTTGACCGGGAGGTACGTGGCGGTTCCAAAGAGCATGTCCGTCGCGACGGCGTACATCTCGATGGGGCTCGCGTCGAACGTCTCGTTGTCAAAGGGATCCAGGCGGTCCTGGACATCGTTGAAGATAAAGTCGTAACCCACAATAGAGCCCGTGGACGCAAACGATGCGGCGCCCATGAAGCGGCTATCGTTGCAGAAAGCCAGGTTGATGCGGTTGGCACGACCGATCTGGTGCGACTTGTAGTTCACGCCGTTGAGGGCGCCGGCCGATACACCGTAGACAGCCGGAATCTCGACGCCGGCCTCCATGAGAACGTCGAGCACGCCCGCGGTAAACTGCCCGCGGAAGCTGCCGCCCTCCAGGACGAGCGCGACCTTGCCGGCGTTCTTTGCCTTATCTTCTGCAGTCATATTGACCTCCTGCGATTGCGTTTTGGCCTTCTTCTACCCAGTTTTGGGATGGAGGGCGCGCAGGTTTTTTGAGGCGGCAGGTGAAGCGGAAAGTATGTCCCAGTTTGAGGCGAGATTCCGGGATGCGCTTTCCGCTTGGACCGCCATTGGGAAAGCGCGTCCCGTTCTGAGCGCGGATTCCGGGATGGACTTTCCGCCTGGGCCGCCATTGGGAAAGCGTGTCCCGGTCTGCGTTGCCAAGGCGTTTTCTTTACGCCCGCGCCCTGCATAGAGTTCGATTCTCCGCGGGTAGGGGGATCCGTTGATGCGGCGCATGGCTCGCTGAGATTCGATAAACATCGCATCCGTTTTGAGTCGGAAGTTTGCGCGGAGAATCCGCGTATTTGCTTCGCAAATCCGCACCGGCTTCGGCCGCCTGCCGGCGTCCTCGCCCGCGGGCTAAAAACGCTTACGCGTTTTCTTAACGCCCGCGCCCTGCACAGAGTTCGATTCTCCGCGGTGCGGACTAGAAATAAAAAGGCAGGTAGAGACACTTCTCTACCTGCCTGTTACTTATGGTGGAGGCGCGGAGAATCGAACTCCGGTCCACGAAAGCCCCCTGATTGGCATCTCCAAGCTCAGTCGCTGGTTTAGTCTCGGACGCTTTGCGCGCAGCGACACGCTCGCGGCGTCCTAACCGGTTCGGTCTTAGCCCGCGCCATACCGATTACATGCGCAGGAGCATTCCCCTAAAATGACGTCGCGCCGGTGTCGGGGAAATCACCGGGTTGACGCGCCGCTATAAACTAAGCAGCGAGAGCCATAGGCTCAAAAGAAGAGTTGTTGTCAATTCAATTTGACGGTACCCCTGTTTAACGAGGCGAGGAGACCTCGGCTTGCTTCCTCTCTCAGAGCTATCGTGTCGAAACCAGTCGCCCCCGAATGTCGGGAAAGTCCGGATGGTATCGGGTCTGCAAACACCCGATAACCGTCGACTTTTCAAGGAACATGCGGGGCGAGCCCCGCTTGTGGAGTGTTATCTTACCACGTTCTGAAAGCGGACAGCTGTTCTATGCACGAGCTGTGAAGACCCCAATGTGCGCCGCACTTCGCACTTTTGCTACCGATCGCGTCACGTATATTTTCGCCAAGCAAAATTGCCCCGTCGAAAGGACCGTTATGGATACCAAGCAGCAACTCGTCAATGCCCTCGCAGGCCTGGGCTCAACCATTACCGAAGCTATGGATGTCATCGAGGGCTTTGTTCCCTGCGGACATCCCGCCCTCACGGTATCGAACGCCCTTGTTGCGCTGGACGCCGACGATAATGTAGCTCTCGCCCAGCAGCTTGAGACCGTCGAGGGCTTTATCGACCACGTGAGCGAGAACCGCGGCGTGGCCGCCTACCACGGCATCGAGGTCGAGCTCGCGGGTCCCAAAGCCGATCTGCTCGCAGCAATCCGCGAGGTAGGCGCCCTTATGCAGACCGCAGGCGTCAAGAACACCCAGGTCAACGAGTGGGTCTACCGTAGCCTGGCTGCACTAAACGATTCCGACGAAAAGGCAGCCGAGCAGCTCGCAGAAAGTCACGCCATCAAGGCCGAGCTTTTGTAAATAGCAGACGCGGGCCCCTTGGCGCATCGTCGTCCAAGAGGCCCGCAAACAGTTCGCGTCAACCGATAGCCGCGCCGCCGCGTTCGGCCAAAGCAAGAATCGGCATCATTTGGCGCGGGGTCTTCGCTGCAAGATCGGCATGTTCGAGCAGCTTGAGATCGTTAGTCACCAAGTAATCGACCTGTGCGCGCTTGCACGCGGCGAGCACCAAGTTGTCCTCGTAATCGCGATGGAGCGCTAAGTATTTGTCGGCCAGCCAAAGGTCCGACGCATCTGCACCCACGGCCGTGGCGTTTTCGGTCATGTTCCGAACAAACGCCAGCGACGCATCGCCAATCGCGCGGGCAGATGCCTCGTCGAGCGCTCCCCCGCTGGCAAGAACGCTACGCTTCAGCTCGTGTTGGACAACGTGCAGCACGTCCTTAGCGATATGCACCGGAAAGAACAGCAACGCCCCCGTCTCCGTCGCCTGCCCAATAAACGCACGCGCGGCAAGCGACTCGGCATGGTCGACGCAAAACGAATCGACCCATACGTTGGCGTCTACCATGATCTTGAGAGGCGCCCCACTCACTGGATCATCCCCTTTTGGCGATAATGCTCATCCATGGCGTCGGAATAGATTGCGTCCCAACCGCGATCGTCGGATACGGGCGACGTAGCGATGCCCAAATCTGTATAAAGCCGGTCTGCCGCTGCCCACGACGCGGCGAACGGAGTATCGTGCGCGACAGTCTGTTGCCGGCCATCAACGGCAGACAGCACTTCCTCACACTGCCCGCCACCCTGCGCGACCTTGGCCACCACCTTTTTGATAAGCTCGGGCAGTGATCTGCCCGAAAGCCGCAACACTTCCTCCGCATGATCCTTGACCTGGCGATCCACGCGAACGTTCACCTGCGCCATGCCGCTAACAGCACCCACGTCGATCTCGCTCCCTTCAATTGCTAGCCTTGCTAGCAACACTATATAGAGAAGTTAGCAAATGTTCAAATGCAAAAGGCCTGCGCCCAGACGGCACCGATGTCGTCTGGGCGCAGGCCAGATAACGTGGGCGAACACGTCTGCTAGCGCAGGTACGCCTTTGCGTTGCCCAGGCTGTAGGCGATCGTTGAGCCGTTGTGCAGCAGTGACGACGTCTGCGGAGTGATCATGCCGGTAATACCCAATGCCAACAGCGCTGAGTTGGTGAGCATCACCTTGGAATACGAGCTCGTCAGACGGTCGATAAGCCCCTGACTCATGCGGCGCAGACGCACGATCGCGGCGAGATCCGTATCGGTCAGGATGATATCGGCGACCTCCTTGGCGATGTCGCTTCCGCCACCCATCGCCAGGCCCACGTCGGCCAAACCGAGCGCCGGCGAATCGTTGACGCCGTCGCCCACCATGGCAACATGGCGTCCCTCGCCCTTAATGCGCTCAATATACGCGTACTTGTCCTCGGGCAGCAGCTCGGCCTTAAACTCATCGACACCTGCCTCGCGAGCAATGCGCTCGGCCGTGCGCTCCGAGTCGCCCGTGAGCATGACCACGTGCTTAACGCCCAACGCATGCAGGTCGGCGATGGCCTCACGGACCCCGGGCTTAAGCGGGTCCTCGATACCGAGCACGCCGACGACCTTGCCATCGACCGCCAGATACAGCGGCGACAGGCCCTGCATCTGGAGCTCGATTTGCTCCTTAATGTCGAACTCGAGCTGCGCGCTCTCATCCTCAAATACAAAGTGCGCGGAACCGATGATGGCGCGACGCCCTTCAATGGACGAAGCGATGCCGTGCGCCACAATATACTCGACCGCAGCATGGCGCTCGCGGTGCTCGAGCCCGCGCTCGCGGGCGGCGTTGACCACGGCACGCGCCACCGGATGCGGGAAATGCTCCTCCAGACAGGCAGAAAGGCGCAGAATCTCGTCCTCGCTCCAGCCGTCGGTGGTGAGTACGCAGGCAAGACGTGGCTGCGCCTCGGTCAGCGTACCGGTCTTGTCAAAGACAATGGTATCGGCCTTGGCAAACGACTCAAAGTACTTGGCGCCCTTGACCATGACGCCCATCTTGGCAGCATCGCTCATAGCAGTCATGACGGCAACGGAACCCGTGAGCTTGAGTGCGCACGAGTAGTCGACCATCAACGCCGCTGAGGTCTTGATAAGGCTGCGGGTGGTAAGCGCAACCAGGCCCGCGAGCAGGAAGTTCCACGGGACGATCTTGTTGGCAAGGTCCTCCATATGCGACTGGCCCTCGGACTTGAGCGAGTCAGCCGTCTGCACGAGCGAGACGATTGAGCGCAGTTTGGTTTGCGCCGTATTGGCGCGCACACGAACCAAGATGCTGCCGTCTTCCACGACGGTGCCGGCGAACACGTCGTCGCCCACGCTGCGCTCGACGGCCAGCGGCTCGCCGGTCAGGGTCGCCTGGTTGACCATGGCGCTCCCCTGCTCGACCACGCCGTCGATGCAGATGGACATGCCGGTGCGCACGGCGACCAAATCGCCGGGCTCGAGCTCGGTCGCGGCAACGCTCACTTCGGTGTCGCCGACCACTTTTTGTGCCTTATCGGGCACGTCGAGCAGCGAGTTGATGAGCTCGTTTTCGCTCATGGCGCGGGTGTAGTCCTCGAGCAGCTCGCCCACGTTGAGCAGGAACATCGTCTGGCCCGCGGTGTCGACATCACGCTTGACGAACGAAATGCCGATGGCCGAAGCGTCGAGCACGGGAACGGTCAGGCGCGGCTGCGCCAGCTCATGAAGAGCAGCGCGCAAAAATGCCATGTAACCGGCCACGACAAACACCGCACGCAGAGGCGTCGGCAAGAACCATCGGCGCGCATAGTGGGCGCCGACAAGCGTGGCGAGATCCATAACGAGCTTGTGCTTGCGTGGCTCAAGCTGCATCACGTAACCCGTCTTTGCGTCGGCAACGGCCTGGGCATCGAGTGCGCCCAAGGCGTCGAGCACGCTTGCGCGGCGCGGCTCGTCGTACTCCAGCGCCATCTGGCCAATGCGGCCATACACGCGCACCTTGTGCACGCCGTCGATATCGCCGCTGAGCTTAAGAAGTGCATCGAGATCGCTCTCTGGCACAGGACCCGCCAATTGAAGACGGGTCCTGCCGGGGATCTCGCTAATTATCGAGAATCTCATAGTTTGTGCCTGGGGGCGTTACTCGGCTGCCTCGTCAGCAGCGGCCTCGCTCTGGGTGATGTATGCCGCCTCGGCAACCATGTCGTCGACATTAGCCTTGGCCTGCTCGACCATGTCCTGGTAGCAGTTCTTGATGCGCATGCCGCACGCAATGCCCTGCACGCAGGCGTTCTTGACCGGAGCGCTGGTAAGCAGCTTGATGCCGGCCGTGCCAAGCAGAAAACCGCCACCGACAAGCAGGGTATTGAACGTCGACTTCTTCATGTTGCTTCTCCCTTTTGCCGCACAAGCGCGGCATGGTGCCTTAGCACCCGAGTTCATTAGTTTGCTCGAGCACGCTTTTGAGAACAGTTTAGTATAACTATTTGGTCAACAATGGCTAACTTTTTGGAAACTTTGGGGGTGAACTCAATATGACAAAGGAACTGCCCCTTTGTCATATTCCTACAGCTGCCAGGCCGCCGCTTCCTTTTGCAGCGCAACCATACGGGCGAATTCACCACCTGCCGCCTTGAGCTGCGCCGGGATGCCCTGTTCGGCAACCACTCCATCCTTGAGCACAACGATTTTGTCGGCATTTTCCACCGTACGCATACGGTGGGCAATAACGATAACCGTCTTACCTG
>OHZD01000356.1_pt1 | contig 23394 bp, 16 predicted proteins | sample 1580391 | NCBI WGS metagenome assembly OHZD01 (sample SAMEA3882510, study PRJEB24775) | human gut metagenome | biome: human-associated habitat; feature: intestine environment; material: feces | place: Netherlands | collected 2009/2010 | reverse complement strand
AGTCGATCGCACCTTTCACAGGATTGAGATGGATATAATCGAGTAGCTGCACCGCCTGTGTGTCCGACTCAACCGCAACACGCGAATAGCGATTGTCAAACAGATGGCCCGTTCTTCCCGTTTTCCCATTGAAATACTTAGCATACGCCGTCAGTGCGCACTGCATTGCCTTTGAAAGGTTGTCATATGGGTCATCAACCATCAAATGGAAGTGGTTGTCCATAAGGCACCAAGCCAACACTGCCACTTTATGGCGTGCAAACCTGTCCGAGATGTCCGATAAGAAACGATATCGGTCAGAGTCATCTTCAAAAATAATCTGTTTAGAGTTACCACGGTCAAAGACGTGGTAATAGCCGGTGAGCGAAACGGCGCGGGCACATCGGGGCATAATCTCTCCTTTCAAAACTGAACAGGCAACACCTAAAAGGAGAGAAGGAACGCGAAATGCTGAGCCTGTGACCTATTTATATCCAATGATCGGCAAAACAGGTTCAGAACGGCAAAATGGCAAAACGATGTCTGTCCCAAATGAGTGAAAGCACTCATGTAAGTCTATCCCCAATGAGCGGGGAGATGGAGCAGGCAGATAGTTTTAGTTAAAACGCTTCATTTTATTGAAGCGTTTTAGTGTGCCTTTTACGGGAATCTTACCGTTTACCGAATTATTTCTTGCTATCATGCAAAGCGTAGGGTAAATCTCCGATCGCAAGGAGACGCAAATGGTGAAAAAGTCACCGGAAAACACTACTCCCGCAATTGTGGACAACGTAGAGGCGCTTGAGGCTAAGCTCGCTCAGATGCGAGAGGCCCAGGCGCTTTTTGCTACGTACACGCAGGAGCAGGTCGACAAGATCTTCTATGAGGCCGCCATGGCCGCCAACAAGGCTCGTATCCCGTTGGCGAAGATGGCCATCGAGGAGACCGGCCGCGGCGTTCTTGAGGACAAGGTCATCAAGAACCACTACGCCGCAGAGTACATCTACAACGCTTACAAGAACACCAAGACCTGTGGTGTCCTGGAGCGCGACGAGGCTTACGGCATCACCAAGATCGCCGAGCCCATCGGCATCGTGGGCGCCGTCATCCCGACGACCAACCCCACCTCCACCGCGATCTTCAAGACGCTGATCTGCCTGAAGACCCGCAACGCCATCATCATCTCCCCGCACCCGGCTGCCGCCAAGTGCACCATCGCCGCCGCCAAGCTCGTGCTTGACGCCGCCGTCAAGGCCGGCGCCCCCGAGGGCATCATCGGCTGGGTCGATGTCCCCTCCATCGAGCTGACTAACATGGTCATGCGCGACGTCGACATCATCCTCGCCACCGGTGGCCCGGGCATGGTCAAGGCCGCTTACTCCTCGGGCAAGCCCGCCCTGGGCGTTGGCGCCGGTAACACCCCGGTCGTCATCGACGACACCGCCGACGTGCTGCTCGCCGTCAACTCCATCATCCACTCCAAGACCTTCGACAACGGCATGATCTGCGCTTCCGAGCAGTCCGTGACCGTCATCGACAGCATCTATGACCAGGTTAAGGCCGAGTTCCAGAAGCGCGGCTGCTACTTCGTCAAGCAGGGTGCCGAGATGGAGGCCCTGCGTGCCGCCATGTTCAAGAACGGCGCCCTCGATCACCGCATCCCCGGCATGGCTGCCGCCAAGATCGCCGAGCTCGCCGGCATCGAGGTTCCCGCCAAGACTAAGATCCTGATCGCCGAGGTCACCTCAACCGACCCCGCCAAGGAGGAGTTCTCCCACGAGAAGCTCTCCCCGGTCCTGGCCATGTACCACGCCAAGGACTTCCAGGAGGCCGTCGACAAGGCCGAGCACCTGGTGCTCGCCGGTGGCCCGGGCCACACCGCCTCTCTGTACGTGCACCCCGCCCAGGCCGAGAAGATCAGCCTGTTCGAGCACGTCATGAAGGCCTGCCGCATCGTCATCAACACCCCGTCCTCGCACGGCGGCATCGGTGACCTGTACAACTTTGGCATGAAGCCGTCTCTGACCCTGGGCTGCGGCTCCTGGGGCGGCAACTCCGTCTCCGAGAACGTTGGGGTGAAGCACTTGATCAACGTTAAGACTGTGGCCGAGCGCCGTGAGAACATGCTGTGGTTCCGCGCTCCCGAGAAGGTCTACTTCAAGAAGGGTTCCACGCCCGTCGCCCTCGACGAGCTGGGCAACGTCATGGGCAAGAAGCGCGCCTTCATCGTTACCGACCAGTTCCTCTTCAAGAATGGCAACACCCGCGCCATCGAGGCCAAGCTCGACGAGATGGGCATCGCCCACGACTGCTTCTACGACGTCGAGCCCGATCCGTCGCTGCAGTGCGCACGTCGCGGCGCCAAGCAGATGGCTCTCTTTGAGCCGGACGTCATCATCGCCGTCGGCGGTGGCTCCGCTATGGACGCCGGCAAGATCATGTGGATGATGTACGAGCACCCCGAGTGCAAGTTTGAGGACATGGCCATGGACTTCATGGACATCCGCAAGCGTATCTTCACCTTCCCCGAGATGGGCAAGAAGGCCTACTTCGTCGCCGTCCCGACCTCTTCGGGTACCGGCTCCGAGTGCACGCCGTTCGCCATCATCACCGACAAGGAGACCGGCATCAAGTGGCCGCTCGCCGACTACGCGCTGCTCCCCAACATGGCTATCGTCGACGCCGACAACTGCATGACCGCCCCGCGCGGCCTGACCGCTGCCTCCGGCATCGACGTCATGACCCACGCCATCGAGTCCTACGTCTCCATCATGGCTTCCGACTACACCAAGGGCCTCTCCGAGCGCGCTGCCAAGCTCGTCTTTGAGAACCTGCCCTCCAGCTTCACGAACGGCGCCAAGGACCCGCACGCCCGCGAGGAGATGCACAACGCCTCCTGCATGGCCGGTATGGCCTTCGCCAACGCCTTCCTGGGCCTCAACCACTCCATGGCTCACAAGCTCGGCGCTTTCCATCACCTGCCCCACGGCCTCGCAAACGCCGTCATCCTGACCCGCGTCATGCGCTACAACGCCGCCGAGGCTCCCGTCAAGATGGGTACCTTCTCCCAGTATCCTTACCCCAACGCACTGCACAACTACGCCGAGATGGCCAAGTACTGCGGCATCGAGGGCAAGGACGACAAGGAGGTCTTCGAGAACTTCATCACGAAGCTCGAGGAGCTCAAGGACTTCATCGGCGTCAAGAAGACCATCGCCGACTACGGTGTTGACGAGCAGTACTTCCTCGACACCCTCGACGAGATGACCGAGCAGGCATTCAACGACCAGTGCACCGGCGCCAACCCGCGCTACCCGCTCATGAGCGAGATCAAGGAGCTCTACCTGGACGCCTACTACGGCCGCGAGCCTCAGGACTACGCCGTCTGCTAGTTTTAGCACGGTTTTTAACGGCGGGGGTGCACGGGTGTTTCACACGCCCCCGCCGTCGCTTCTATCGCATCGTTGAAAGGATGCAACCATGCTGCTACCCGATTCCAAGACCGAGCTCGTCCGCCGTGGCAACAAGGTCGTTTACGACCTGGGCGACAAGATCGTCAAGGTCTTTAACGAGACCAAGCCTGTCTCCGACGTGTTCAACGAGGCTTTGAATCTTGCCCGCATCAATGAGTGCGGCATCCGCAGCCCCAAGGCTCTCGAGGTTTCCCAGCTCGAGAACGCCAACGGCTGGGCGCTCGTGACCGAGAAGGTTCCGGGCACCACCCTTGCCGAGAAGATGACTGCCGAGCCCCAGCGCTTTGGTGAGTACCTCGAGATGTTCGTCGACCTCCAGATCGAGATCCACGGCTACACCTCCCCGCTGCTCAACCGTCAGCGCGACAAGTACGCCCGCATGATCGACAGCCTTGATCAGCTCAATGCCACCACGCGCTACAACCTTCAGGAGCGTCTGGACGGCATGACCAAGGAGTTCAAGGTCTGCCACGGCGACTTCAACCCCTCTAACGTCATCGTCGGCGACGACGGCCAGCTCTATGTGTGCGACTGGGCACACGCCACCCAGGGCTCCCCTGCTGCCGACGTTGCCACCACCTACCTGCTCTTCGCCCTCAACAGCAAGGACCAGGCAGAGGCCTACCTGGAGCTCTACTGCGACCGCGCCGACATGCCCATGCAGGTCGTGCGTCAGTGGACGAGCATCGTCGCCGCTTCCGAGCTCGCTCGTAAGCGCAACGTGAACGATGAGTTCCTGAAGAACTGGATTGACGTCGTCGATTATCAGTAATATCTGAGCGATTTATTTCGCATCGGAGGCACAAGAAACCCCACAGCTCATATGGGCTGTGGGGTTTTCCTTTTAGATATCGAGGATGCCACAAGATAAAAGGACGGCCCCGCATCTCCCCTATCTGGAGAAATGCGGGGCCGTCCCGTATATCAAACTACAAACGAAATCGTCGATTAACGACGGGCAGCCTTCACAAGCTCGGCAACCTTAGCAACGACCTCGTCAATCGCCACGTCCTCACGCTCGCCGGTAGCACGATCCTTGAGCTCCACCGTGCCATTCTTAAGGCCACGCTTACCCAGAACAACCTGATACGGGAAGCCCATAAGGTCGTTGTCGGCAAACTTAAAGCCGGGGCGCTCGTCGCGGTCATCCACGACAACCTCGATACCTTCGGCGCACAGACCCTCGACGATTTGCTCGCAGACGGTCGCGCACTCCTCCTTCTTGGGATCGAGCGGAATCACCGCGACCTCGTACGGAGCAACGGAGACCGGCCAGACGATACCGTGCTCGTCGTTGTGCTGCTCCACGACGGCAGCGAGCGAGCGGGACACACCAACGCCGTAGCAGCCCATGATCAGCGGCTTCTCCTTGCCGTCCTCGTCCATAAAGGTGGCACCCATGGCCTCGGAATACTTGGTGCCCAGCTGGAAGACCTGGGAGACCTCGATGCCGCGGGCAGCAGAGAGCGGCTTGCCGCAGTGCGGGCAGGGGTCGCCGGCGACAACGGTGACCAGATCGGCCCACTCATCGACGGTAAAGTCGCGCTCGGGGCAGGCACCGGTAAAGTGATAGTCGACCTCGTTGGCACCGCAGGCCCACTGCTTGGAATCGCGCAGGCTCTCGTCGCACACCAGACGAATGCCATCGGGCAGGTTAACCGGTCCGATAAAGCCCTTGTGCAGACCGTTCGCCTGAAGCTCCTCGTCGGTCATCATGCGATAGCCCTTGCCAAAGACGTGCTCGGCCTTGCAATCGTTGAGCTCGTGATCGCCCGGAACAATGGCCACAACCGGCTTGCCCTCGGCGTCGATGAGTGCCAGCGACTTGCGCGTGCCGTTCTCGGGGAAACCGAAGAACTTTGCAACGGCCTCGATGGTGCCCATGCCCGGAGTCTCAACCTTGGTGAGCGTACCGTCACCAGGACCCTCGGTCACGACGACCTTGGTGCTTGCGGCCTCGTCATCGGCAGCAAAGCCGCAATCGTCGCAGTAGACGAGCGAAGCCTCGCCGGCGTCGGCCAAAGCCATGTACTCGACAGAGGTATCGCCACCGATCTCGCCGGAGTCGGCGACAACGGGCAGAGCCTTGATGTAGCAGCGCTCGCAAATGTTGGCATAGGCCTGCTTCATCTTGTCGTACTCTTCCTGCAGGCTCTCCTGCGTGGCGGAGAAGCTGTAGGCGTCCTTCATGATGAACTCGCGACCGCGCATCAGGCCAAAGCGGGGACGGAACTCGTCGCGGAACTTGTCCTGAATGTGGTACAGGTTGACGGGCAGCTGCTTGTAGGAACGCAGCTCATTGCGAACCAAGGCGGTCACGGTCTCCTCGTGCGTGGGGCCCAGCACGAACTCGCGACCATGACGGTCGTCAAAGCGCACGAGTTCCTTGCCATAGGCGTCGATGCGGCCGGACTCGCGCCATAGCTCAGCGTCGACCATAATGGGCATCATGAGTTCCTGGGCGCCGGCGGCGTCCATCTCGTCGCGCACGATGTTCTCGATCTTGCGGATCGAGCGCCAAGCAAGCGGCAGGTAGGAATACAGACCGGCGGCCTCCTTGCGGATCATGCCGGCACGGAGCAGCAGGCGGTGGCTGGCGAGCTCAGCGTCCGCCGGATCCTCTTTAAGCGTCGGCGCATAGAGCTTAGACATATACATTGCTCGGGTCATTTATTTCTCCTCAATAAGCTTGTCGACCTCTGCCATAAGCGCGTCGACAATTTGGTCCTCAGCTACTTTACCAATGATCTGGCCATGCGAAAAGAGCAAGGCCTGACCACGTCCGCAAGCAACGCCCAGGTCGGCATCAGAAGCCTCACCGGGGCCATTAACGGCACATCCCATAACGGCAATCGAAAGCGGCGCGGCATAGTTCTTAAGCCGCTCGGTTACTTCCTCGGCGATGGGAATGAGGTTAACCTGGCAGCGGGCGCATGTGGGGCACGAGACAATCTCGGGGCCACGGCGACGCAGGCCCAGCGACTGCAGAATACCCCAGGCAACCGGCGGCTCCTCAACCGGATCGGCCGTAAGCGACACGCGCATGGTGTCACCGATGCCCTCGGACAGCAGAATACCCAGACCCACCGAGCTCTTGATAGTGCCCTGCAGCTTGGTCCCCGCCTCCGTCACGCCCAGGTGAAGCGGAACGTGGGGAATCTCACGCGACAGGGCTCGATAGGTATCGAGCGTCGTTTGCACGCTATGGGCCTTGGCCGAAAGCACAATGTTCATAAAGCCGCGGTCTTCAAAATGCTTGACGAAACGCTCGCTCGACATCACGAGCTTTTCGGGCTGCGTTAGGCCTTCGCGCTCGGCGATATCCTGCTCGAGCGAACCCGCGTTCACGCCAATGCGAATCGCGCACCCAGCGGCGCCCGCGGCATCGATCACGGCATCGACCTTGGCCCAATCGCCAATGTTGCCGGGATTGATGCGGAGCTTGGCGGCACCGGCCTCTACGGCGCCGATGGCGAGCTTATGGTTAAAGTGAATATCGGCGACGATTGGCACCGGAGACTCGGCACAGATGGTGCGGAAACCCTCAAGCGCGGCCTCGGTGGGCACGCTCACACGCACGATATCGCAGCCAGCCTGCGCCAACGCGCACACTTGCGCAAGTGTTGCCTGGGCATCAGCGGTATCGGTGCAGGTCATGGATTGGACCACCACCGGCGCACCGCCACCGATCTGCACACCGCCCACATGCACGGGGCGCGTCAAATCGCGAGGCAAAGGATGGGATAAAGACAATCCAAACACTCCCCTACAGAATAAATCGAAGGATGTCGGAACGAAGCATATAGACAAACAGCAGCGCAAAGAGCGCGATGCCCACATAGCTCACAATCGTCTGGACCTTGAGCGGAAGCTCGCGGCCTACAATCTTTTGAATGATCTCGATGACCAGCTTGCCGCCATCGAGTGGTGGGATGGGCAGCAGGTTCATAAAGCCAAGCGAGAACGAAATGAGGGCGGCAAACGAAAGGAACGTGGCAGGGCCGGCAGCAGCAGCCTGTGAGGACATAACGCTAATGCCCACGATCGAAGAAGACTGATCGAGAATCTCCATCGTATGCTGCGGCTGGAGCAGGCGCATCACGCCCTCCGCGGTCTGCACAACATAGGAGAATGACAGACGCGCCGAGGTGATGGGGTCCAAACGGACTACCTCCGTTGAAGCATACACACCTAACCGCTCGTCCTCTTTGAGCGCAACCGTGGTCGAATGCTGCTTGCCGTCACGCTCGTACTCGATGGCGATATCGTCCTTACCGGCGGCCTTGCCGATAGCATCGTAAACGTTCATCCATGTGGAGCACGATACACCGTCAACCGAAAGGATCGCATCACCAGCCTCGATACCCGCCTTGGCGGCAATAGACCCCTCGTCAACCTGACCGATCACGTTGGTATCGATCGGCACGGTGACACCCGCAATGGAATAGATGCTCATAAGCAGCAAAAAACCCGTCAGGATATTGACGAGAATGCCCGCGAGCAGCATAAAGGCGCGCTTGAGAAAGCCCTGGCCAAGATAAGTGTGCGAGCGCTCTTGCGCCAAGAAATCAGCCTCGCCGCACGGCAGCTCCCACACATCGCCCTCGGCAGTCGCATGCTCTCGATCGAACCGGCGGCCGTCAAAGGTGGTGTAACCCGCCGCGTCTCGCGGCAGCGTCTGATACTTGGTGGGATAGTAGCTCGGCGAGGGTTTCTCCCCTTCCTCATACCAGGGAGCGATGGAGCCCCAGCCCAGCAACAGAGCACAAGCCTCGAGCACATCCTCCTCGGAAAGCTCGAGCTCGACAGCAAGGTCGGCCACGGTCACGCGACCATGACGGTAGATAGCCGCGAGCACGCGATCGGCGCAGGAGACATCGGTCGGATCCATACCGCAGATGGCAGCGTAGCCACCCAGCAGCAGCGGGGTCACGCCAAACTTGGTTCCAATGCGACGCGACGTGTAATGGATGTCAAAGCGGCACGGCAGGCCCAAAAAGAACTCGGTCACACGGACGCCGCAGGCACGCGCCGCCAAAAAGTGGCCGCCCTCGTGCAAAAACACGAGGACGGAAAGCATCAGCAGGCCCCAAAAGACCGATGAGAGAACGCTCAGAACAGTATCCATAAAACGAAAAAGCAATCCTTATGGGTTAGGAACGGGTTGCGGCGAGTACCTGCGCAGCCTTTTCACGCGCCCACGCATCGATGTCGCGAAGCTGCTCAAACGAATCGACCGCCTGCATATCGTGGGCATCCATGCAGGATTCCACAATGCGATCGATATCGGTAAAGCTGCAGCCATCGTGCAGGAAGGCATCGACGGCGACCTCGTTGGCGGCATTGAGCACGCACGGCATGGTGCCACCCGTCTTGCCGGCACGCTCGGCCAGTGCCAGACAGCGGAAGGTATCCATGTCGGCAGCATCAAACGTGAGCTGTCCCAACTCGCGAAAATCGATACGAGGCGCCGGGGTATCCCAACGCTCGGGATACGAGAACGCGAACTGGATGGGAATACGCATGTCGGAAGCACCGAGATGCGCCATCACGGAGCCGTCGGCGAACTCGACCATAGAGTGAATCTTAGACTGACGCTGCACGACCACGTTAATGAAATCGAGGCCGCAGTTAAACAGATGCATGGCCTCAATTCGCTCCAGGCCCTTGTTCATGAGGGTGGCGGAGTCGATGGTGATCTTGGCGCCCATGGCCCACGTGGGATGTGCGAGGGCATCGGCACGCGTCACGCGATTGAGCTCGTCGCGCGTGCGGCCAAAGAACGGACCGCCCGAGCAGGTGAGCCAAATACAATGAGCCTCGCGCGGGTCCTCCCCCAGATAGCACTGGTAGATGGCGGAGTGCTCAGAGTCGACTGGAATAAGCTGGCCCGGTTGCGCCAACGGCATAAGCAAGTCGCCACCGACGACGAGGGACTCCTTGTTGGCAAGGGCAAGGCGCTTATTCGAGGTCAAGGCCGCATGGCTCGCCTCGAGACCGGCGGCACCCACAATAGCGACGAGTACGCAGTCGACATCGTCGCGACGCGCGAGCTCGCAAACCGCCTGCGCGCCAACGCCGAGCTTCGTTCCCTCGGGCAACTCCTGCAGCACGGCGTCATCGCCATGAGCGACATCGGCCACGGCAACCGCCGAAACCGAGAACTCGCGGGCAGCGGCAACAAGCTCGGAGGTACTGGAGTTAACGGACAGCGCCGTCACCTGCAGGCGATCGGCATGCTGGCGGCACACATCGAGCGCCTGGGTGCCGATGGAGCCCGTACAACCCAGGATGGCAACACGGAGGCGTCCATCGGGGCCATACGTCGTCTGGAATGACATTACAGCACGCCTCCGATCATCAGCATCAGCTGCGCGGTGATGCAGCCGAAGATAAGCGAATCGCTACGATCGAGCATGCCGCCGTGGCCCGGGATAAGGTTGCCGGAATCTTTGACGCCCACACCGCGCTTGATGCGCGACTCGATAAGGTCGCCGATAACGCCCAAAATGGACACGACCACGCCGCACAGCAGCGCATAGGGCAGGCTGAGCTTGTAGAAGTGCGTCGCCCACAGGATGAGCCAAATCAAAACCGAGCCCAGAATGCCGCCGACAAACCCCTCCCAGCTCTTTTTGGGAGAGATCTTGGGAACCATCTTGTGCTTACCGATACGGCTGCCCACGATATAGGCAAACGAATCGGAGACCCAAAGGGACGCACAAACACCCACCGAAAGCAGGGCGCCGGCAAAACCGGGCACGGCATCGCGCAGCAGCACGATAGCCGACAGCATAAAACCGGTGTAGATGGGACCCATGAGTGTCACGGCAACATCGGATATGCGGGTACGCGGCGACCAGACATACCAAATGCCCACAGCGAGCATCAGGGCAAAAAGCAGGGCATTCAGCAGCATCGAATCGCCCAACGCCGACAGCGGAAAGAGCACGGCGGCAGCGATACCCATGCGCTCGTTAGCCATCTTGCCATCGAGCCTTGTCATACGGAAAAACTCATAGCAGCACAGACCGCTCATGACGGAAACAAAGATGGCCGTGGGCACGATACCCAAAACCAGGCACAGGATAAAGACAACGGCGTAGACGATACCCGCGGCGGCACGGGTAATAAAGCCCGCCAGCCACGAACCGGTGCCGCTCTTCACTGCAGGCGTTCCCGCAGTGGCAGCTTTGCGCGCAGGCGTCTTGGGAGCAGATGCCTTGGGACGATCGGACACGATTAAGCCTCCTCGGTCTTGCTCAGTCCACCAAACCTACGGTCACGGCCCTGATAGGCCAAAATGGCGTCGACAAGGCCCCAACGATCAAAGTCGGGCCAATAGGTATCGGTGACGTAGAATTCGGAATAAGCCACCTGCCACAGCAGATAGTTCGAAAGGCGCAGCTCACCAGAAGTGCGAATCACAAGCTCAGGATCGGGAAGGCCGGCGGTATAGAGGTGGGAAGCCACCATGTCGTCATCAATTGCGGCAGGATCAATCTTACCGGCGGCAACGTCGAGCGCGATCTGACGGACAGCGCGGGTAATCTCGGCACGCGCGCCGTAGTTGACGGCAAGCGCCAGCGTCATGCCGGTGTGATTGGCGCACTCGGCAAGACCGCGTTCAAAAACGTCGCGGGTCTTCTTGGGCAGCGCGGAAATGTCACCCAAAAAGACAACGCGCACGTTTTCGCGCTTCAGAAGCGGCAACTCGTCGATGAACGTCTTGGCAAACAAGTGCATCAAGACGTTGACCTCATGCTGCGGGCGGTTCCAGTTTTCGGTAGAAAACGCATAGGCCGAAAGCACGTCGACGCCCAGACGCACGCAGGCGGTAATAATCTCACGAAGGGAGACGATACCCGCCTTGTGGCCCTCGGTGCGTGCAAGACCGCGCGATGTGGCCCAACGACCATTGCCGTCCATAATGCACGAGATATGGTGCGGAATGTTATTGAGGTCAAGGTCGGAAAAACCGACGCCCGCAGGGGCGTCGGCAAAGTACTCGACCAGTTTATGCTCGTCGTATTGCACCTTAGATCTCCATGACCTCGGCTTCTTTTTCCTTCAGAAGCTCCTCGACCTTGGCGACATACTCATCGGTGTGCTTCTGGACCTTGGCCTGCTCGCGACGGACATCGTCCTCGGTGAGCTCCTCATCGCGCTCAAGCTTGTTGTTGAAGTCGCGACGGATGTTACGGATAGACACCTTGGCCTGCTCGGCGTACTCGCGGCACTCCTTGACGAGCTCGCGACGGCGCTCCTCGGTGGGAGCCGGGAACGGCAGACGAACGACGGTGCCATCGGAGTTGGGGGTAATACCCAGATCGGAAGCGCCGATGGCCTTGACGATAGCGTTGATGAGTGCCTTGTCCCACGGCTCGATGAGCAGCATGTGGGCCTCGGGGGTCTTGACGGCGGCAACCTGCGTGACCGGCGTGGGAACACCGTAATAATCGACGGTGATGTCGGACAGAATGTTGGCATTGGCGCGGCCGGTACGGACCTTGGAGAAGTTATGCTTGAGGGACTCGAGCGACTTGTCCATATGGGCGGTGATGTTCTCTGCCATGCTTAATCCTCCTGATAGACGAGCGTGCCGACGGGCTCACCCGAAAGCGCGCGCTTGACGGTGTCCTCGCCATCGATGTTGAGGACCAAAATCGGCATACGGTTGTCCTGGCACAGTGCCGTAGCCGTGGAATCCATAACCTGCAGACCGCGGACGAGAACCTCGTGATAGGTAATCTTGTCAAAACGGACGGCATCGGCGCACTTGACGGGATCCTTATCGTAGATGCCGTCAACCTTGGTGGCTTTAATCAGAATCTCGGCGCCGATCTCGCACGCACGAAGAGCCGCGGCGGTGTCGGTCGTAAAGTACGGATTACCCGAACCGGCGGCAAAAATAACGACGTTGCCCTTGGAAAGGTGGTTGATGGCGCGACGGCGAATATAGGGCTCGCAGATCTCGTTCATCTGGATAGCGCTCATAACGCGGCAGGGAACATCGTTATGCTCGAAGGCATCCTGCAGGGCGAGCGCGTTCATAACGGTTGCCAGCATGCCCATGTAGTCGGCCTGAGCACGCTCCATGCCACCGGCAGCGCCTGCCATGCCGCGGAAAATATTGCCGCCGCCGACAACGACGCCGACCTCATGGCCAGCGGCGAGCAGCTCCTTGACCTGCTTGGCAAGATGGTCGGTAACCTTGGGGTCGATGCCATATTGGCCGTCGCCCATCAGTGCTTCGCCGGAAAGCTTAAGAAGCACGCGTTTATATCGGATGTCGGACAAAGCGATCCTCCTTTAATTAGACTTTCAATATGATATCAAAGGCTCTGATAAGAGCCATGAAAAAGCAGGCTGTGAGTAAAACCCACAGCCTGCTCATTACCAGCTACAAGAGCTTATTTACTCGCCACGGACCAGACGGTCAAAGGAAACGACGGTAATGGTGTCGCCGAGCTCCTTGGAGACCTGCTCAGCGTACTTCTTGATGGTGAGGGAGCTGTCCTTGATGAACTCCTGCTCGGTGAGCACGGACTGCTTGTAGAACTTCTCCAGACGGCCGACAGCCATCTTCTCCTGGATAGCCTCGGGCTTACCGGACTCGGCAGCCTGAGCCATGTAGATCTGCTTCTCGTGCTCGACGGTCTCGGCCGGAACCTGATCGCGGGTAGCGCAGATCGGGGCGACGGCGGCAACCTGAAGGGCAACGTCGTGAGCGAAGGTCTTGAAGGATTCAGCCTGAGCGGTCTCAGCCTTCTCGAAGGCGAACTCGACGAGGACGCCGATCTTACCACCCATGTGGATGTAAGAAGCGAGCGCGCCGTTCTCAGCCTTGCGGGCAGCGAAGCGGGAGATCTTCATGTTCTCGCCCATGATGTGAATCATCTCGGTGAGCTCGGAGGAAACGGTCTCCTCGCCCATCGGCTTCTCGAGCAGAGCGTCGACGTCAGCAGGCTCGGTGGTAGCGACAACCTCAGCGACCTTGGAAGCAAAGCCGGTGAACTTGGCGTTAGAGCCAACGAAGTCAGTCTCGCAGGAGAGCTCGAGCAGAGCGCCGGTCTTGCCATCCTCGGAGACGAACGCGGCGACAGCGCCCTCGTTGGTCTCACGGCCAGCCTTCTTGGCAGCCTTGGCAAGGCCGTTCTTACGCAGAACGTCGACAGCGGCGTCCATGTCGCCGTCAGCCTCGACGAGAGCCTTCTTGCACTCCATCATCGGGGAGTCGGTCATCTCGCGGAGCTGCTTGACCATAGCGGCGGTAATCTGGGCCATTGTGGTTCCTTTCAAAGAGATGAAAAAGAATTAACTAAGACTGATTTACTCGGCCTTGGGCTCAGCGGCCATCTCGGCCTCGGAGACCTGCTCCTTACCAGAGCCAGCGAGGCAGGCGTCAGCCATGAGCTCGCACATAAGGGTGACAGCGGAGATAGCGTCATCGTTGCAGGGGATGCCGTACTCGACCTCGTCGGGATCGGAGTTGGTGTCGATCAGGGCGACGACGGGGATGTTCAGGCGCTGAGCCTCCTTGATGGCGTTCTCCTCGCGCTTGGTGTCGATGACGAAGAGAGCCTGGGGCAGACCCTTCATGTCGCGGGCGCCACCGAGGTTGGTCTGGAGCTTAGTGAGCTCCTTGCCGAGAACAGCCTGCTCCTTCTTGGGCAGAACAGCCATGCGTCCGTCCTCGACCATGGCCTCGAGCTCCTCCATGCGGTTGATGCGGGAGCGGATGGTGACGAAGTTGGTCAGCATACCGCCGAGCCAACGCTGGTTGATGTAAGGCATGTTGGCGCGCTCAGCAGCGTTCTTGACGGCCTCCTGAGCCTGCTTCTTGGTGCCGACGAACAGCACGTTGCCACCCTTGGCGACGTTCTTGACGAAGGTGTAGGCCTGGTCGGCGTCGAGGATGGTCTGCTTGAGGTCGAGGATGTAGATGCCGTTGCGCTCACCGAAGATGAACGGCTTCATCTTGGGGTTCCAGCGACGGGTCTGGTGACCGAAGTGGCAGCCGGCCTCGAGCAGGGTGCGGATATTAATCTTGGTAGCCATGTTAAACCTCCTGTGGTTTGCCTCCGCGCGGGGTCATCCTCCAAAACCAACCCGGACATGTGCTACCAAAGCCCGGGCACCACGGTATGAAGTAGCCGCGCGTGCGTGATAAAAACCTGTTGCCGTGAAGCAACCCGATGAATGATAGCAGGATTGCCTCTTCCTGCCAACCCGCAATCAAAACCACATACCTGAATGTGCGTCGACCCCCGGGGCGCGAAAGGCTATTCGCCACGGGGATGAGCTTGAGTAACGGCACGCTTAAGCCGATCGGGCGTAAGATGCGTGTAGATTTGAGTCGTGGACAGGCTCGCATGACCCAGCAGTTCTTGAACCGAGCGCAGGTCCGCACCGCCCTCGAGCAAGTCGGTCGCAAAGGTATGGCGCATCGCATGCGGGGCGATGTCGGCCGGAATGCCGGCGAGCGTCGCCAGCATATGGAACCGTCGTCTGAGCATAGCAGCACTCATGCGATTGCCGCGCGTAGAAATAAACAGCGGATGCAGGCCAGCTGCGGCGTCGCGGCGCTTTGCCTGGGCGAGCAACTCCGGCCTCCCCTCCTCAATATAGAGATGCGTCACCTCGAGCGCACGACGATACAGAGGGACGATACGCTCCTTGCTGCCTTTGCCCCAAAGGCGAACCACGCGCTCCGACCAAGCGATGGATTCCACGTTAAGCGCGGCAAGCTCCGAGATGCGGGCACCCGAGGCATAGAGCAGCTCGAGCATCGCCGCATCGCGCAGTCCCGCGGGCGTCGAGGTATCAGGCGTCTTGAGCAGCGCCTCGACCTGCTGGGTCGTAAGGACGCCCGGCAGGTCGCGCGGCAACTTGGGTGATGCGATCGCCGAGACCGCATCGCCCTCGACAATCCCCTCGGCAGCCATCCAACGATACAGCGACCGGATTGCCGACAGATGCGCCGAAAGGGTGCGAGGGGCCATCTGGTCACGCGAGAGTTCGGCCAAATATGAGCGAACGGTGCGCACGTCGGCCATACGCGCATCGACACCCGTACGCTCGCACCAGGCAGCAAAGCGCTCCAGCCGCGAGGCGTAGGCCGTTACCGTATGGGGAGACAGTCCCTCGACACGCGCGATATAAGCGATAAACGAGTCGACGGTATCGTAGGGGTCAAAGGCTATGACCGTTCGCCCCCAAACAGGTCGGACCGCGTCGCCAGGTAAGCGTCAAGGGCTTCGATCGCGCGGTCGGCGTAGGCCTGGTAGCGATCGCGCTTACTGCGGCGCTTGCCGTCCTCGAGCGGCGGCACCAAGCCAAAGTTGACGTGCATGGGCTGATAGCCCACCGTTGCCGGATCGGTCGCATAGGCCACGAGCGCGCCCAGGGCGCCCACGCGCGGGAGCTCAACAGGCTCCGCCTCGATTGCCTCGGCATAGGTGTTGAGCGCAGCGAGCAGACCGGTCGCCACGGCCTCCATATAGCCTTCGGTGCCGGTGATCTGGCCGGCAAGGCGCACGCTCGTACCGGGCACGGCAAAGGTGCCATCGAGCACATGCGGGGCATCGACAAAGGTGTTGCGGTGCATGACGCCAAAGCGGAAGAATTCGGCATTCTCCAGACCGGGCACCATGTGAAAGACGCGCTTTTGTTCGCCGAAGGTCAGGTTGGTCTGGAAGCCCACCAGGTTATAGGCGGTCTTCTCCTTGTTCTCGGCGCGCAGCTGAATTGCCGCCCAAGGGCGACGCCCGGTACGCGGGTCGGTCAGGCCGACGGGCTTCATGGCGCCAAAGCGAATGGCATCCTTGCCGGTACGGGCAACCTCCTCGGCCGGCTGGCAGGCCTGGAACAGGTCGCCACCCTCAAAGTCCTTGAGCACCACGCGATCGGCGGTGGTGAGTGCCTCGATAAAGGCCTCGTATTCCTCCTTATTGAGCGGAGCATTGAGATAGTCGCCGCTCCCCTGCTCCTCGTAGCGCGACTGCGAGAACAGCACGTCCATATCGAGCGTGGAGGCATCGACAATCGGCGCGGCCGCGTCAAAGAAGGCCAGGGCATCACCGCCGACGAGCTTCATGACCTCCTCACTCAGCGCGGGCGAGCATAGGGGGCCAGCGGCAATGACCACATGGCCTTCGGGAATCTGCGTGACCTCGCCGTGAACAATCTCGATATTGGGGCGGGAGGCAACCTCGGCCTCGACAAGCTCGGAAAACTTGACGCGGTCGACCGCCAGGGCGCCGCCGGCGGGAACGGCCGCACGATGGGCACAATCGAGCAAGACTGAGTCCATACGCTCAAGCTCGGCCTTCAACAAACCCGCCGCAGAGTCTGGACGGGTCGATTTAAACGAATTGGAGCAGACGAGCTCGGCAAGATGATCGGTATGGTGGGCCGGGGAGCTCACCTGGGGGCGCATCTCGCACAGCTTTACGGCAAAACCACGGTCTGCCAGCTGGATCGCGCATTCCGAACCCGCCAGACCGCCACCGATAACTGTCACCTGATCGAACTGCATCTGCAAACACCTTTCTAATTGACACGTTTTCCATTGTGACCGAAGGGCGTCTGGGCGTGAAGGGCAAACTTGGAGGGCGCATACCTTCCATCCATCATGCGCTCGATGAGGCCCTCGAGCTCGAGCGACCCTAGGAGCTTGAGCACGCCAACGGCATCAAGCGAGACGAGCGCCGCGATGTCGTCGACCTTGAGCGGCGAGGCGATGAGCGCATGCATCACGGCCTGCTGCGTGGGGTCCAGATCGGCGATACCGGGCGCATCGGGACGCGAATAGCGCAGGGTGCCGTAGATTCGCGAGATGGCCATCTCAATAGATTCCTCGTCGATAATGCAGCAGGCCCCGTTAGCGATGAGGTAGTTGGTCCCGCGCGACTCGGGTGACAAAATGGAGCCCGGTACCGCAAGCAGTTCGCGCCCCAGGTCCATGGCGGCCTCCGCCGTCGAGAACGTGCCCGAGGGCATGCCGGCCTCCGACACAAAGAGCGCCTGCGAAAGCGCGGCAATCACCCGGTTACGCCGCGGAAAGGCAAACTTACGCGGCCCCATACCCCAAGGCGAGATGGACACGACTGCGCCGCCCGTATCGATCGTGCGCGCGATGAGCCCCGCACTCGAACGCGGGTAGACCACGTCGGCACCCGTACCCAACACCACGACGTGCCTGCCGCCGGCGTTGACCGCGGCCCAACCCGAGGCCTGATCGCAGCCGACCGCACCGCCCGAGACCACCGTCACCCCCGACTCGACCGCAACTTTCGCGGCCAGCTCTGCCACGACAAGGCCGTACGGCGAGGCCTTGCGAGCGCCGATAATGGAGAGCGCGGGCGTCGAAAGCACCTCGGGGTTGCCGCGCACATAGAGCGTCTGGGGTACATCAGATAGCTCCAAAACGCTCTCGGGATACAACGCATCACCTGGATGCAGCTCGAAGGTCCCCTCAGCTATCATTGGTCCCTCCTCCCCTGGTACATCGCCGCCTCGAGCACGTGGTCTTGAGTTACCCGCTCACTTTCGGCGACATCGGCGATGGTGCGCGCGATACGCACCAGGCGCACGATGCCGCGACCTGTGAGATGCGTGCGCTTCGACAGGCCAAGCACGCATTTTTCGGCGGCCTCGTCGAGCGCAAAAGTCGACACGACGCCGTCAATGGACCGTGACTCATCGTCCTCGGCCTCGGCATCCGCATCGTCCATACGGGACTCGCGCCAGGCGCGAAAGGCGCGTCCACGCACCACGTAGTCGCGCAACTCGGCCGAAGACATGCCCTCCGCGCCCTCGATAATCACTTGAGGATCGGGCCGGGTCACATCGATCATCATGTCGATACGGTCGGCTAAAGGACCGCGCAACTTGGACCGGTAGCGCTCGACCATCGATGCCGAGCAGCGGCAGGGCACCTCACGATCGCCCAAAAACCCGCAGGGGCAGGGATTGCTCGCAGCCAGCAGCTGAAAGCGCGACGGGAAGGTAAAGGCCCCGTCGACGCGTACGATCCTCACATAGCCGCGCTCGATAGGCTGTCTGAGCGTCTGCAGCACACCCGTGGGAAACTCGGCAAGCTCGTCCAAAAAGAGCACGCCGCCATGAGCAAGGCTGATCTCACCCGGGTGCACCGGGCGCCCACCGCCGATAAGGCCTGCGGTCGAAATACTGTGGTGGGGACTGCGGAAGGGGCGGTGACCTGCCAATAAGCCATCAATGTTCTCACCCAAAACCGAATGGATGCACAGCGCCTCTTGTTGATCCTCGAGAGAAAGCTCGGGCAAAATGCCCGTCATGCGCCGCGCAAGCATGGTCTTGCCCGAACCGGGCGAGCCGATCATGAGCAGGCCGAGCTCCCCTGCCGCCGCAAGCGCCATGCCGCGCTTGGCAACCTCCTGCCCCAGCACGTCGGCATAGTCGAGCTCAGGTTCAAAAGTGGCCTCTACACCCTCGGAATCCAGATAATGCCGCGCGGCATCGCCCATACCCTGGGCAAGCTGAGATAGGTGATCGATAAATCCGCAGTCCACACCCGCGAGCGGCACATGCTGGTCAGACCTGCCGGCGATAAAGGAGAGCCCCATGTCGCGTGCCAGCAGCTGAAACGCCACCTCGCCCTTGACGGGCAGCACCGTACCGTCCAGGCCAAGCTCGCCGGCGATCAGGCAGCGATCGAGGTTATCGCGGGGAATCTGCCCATCGGCAGCCAGCACGGCGATGGCTATCGGCAGGTCAAAACCACTGCCGGTTTTGCGGATATCACCGGGCGCCAGGTTGACGGTAATGCCCGAACGCGGAATCTCAAAGCCCGCCGAGCGCATGGCGCACCGAATACGCCCGCGCGACTCCATCACCTCCATGCTGGGGATGCCGAGCATCTGGATACCCGGAACGCCACCGGCAAGCGAGACCTCAACGGTGACGGGAATCGCCTCGACGCCGCGGATACAGGCCGCGTGAACGGCAAATGTCTCGTACGCCATCACGACACCTGCCAATCGAACGCGTTGTACTGGTGCTCGATCTCGGCAATATGCCCGCCGCGAATGGTGACGCCCACGGCATCGAAGCGAATCGCCTTGAGCGGATAGTGCTCCATGAGGTAGCAGCTTGCGATGCGACGATACCGACGCTGTTTTTGAGCATCTACGGCTTCCTCCGGAAAGACCCGCGTGTTACAGCCCACGGCGACACGTCTCGTCTTGACCTCAGCCATCACCACGACGTCGTCGACCTCATCGAGCAGCACCAGGTCGGCCTCACCCTCGGCACAACGATAGCCCTGCTCGAGCAAGGTGTAGCCGCGCTCGTTAAAGTAGTCGATGGTGATCAGCTCGCCCAGCATGCCCAGCTCGCGGGGACTGAGTGCCTTGATAAACTCGGGCGTGATAGCCCCGCAGTCGAGCTCGCCGTCTTCCCAACGCTCCTTGAGCTGCTGCGTCTTGCTCTTTTTGCTTGCGGCACACATGGGGTCTCCTTTCCCGCACACTGCATTGCCCCGATGATGAGGGCACCCTTCATGCGGGTAAGTACCGGAAGCAGACCAAAAGCTGACCAAATGCCGACAAAAAACGGGCCGTGCGCAACAATGGTGTCGCACACGGCCCGCTACCAGCTGGTTTATAAAACTTCAGAAGTCCCTGTCTTCACAATTGACCTAGAAAAGCCGCCCGGTCTGCAAAAAGTTTCCACAAAAGCTCACGCGGTGCAGCGGACAAAGTCCGTGTTTGCGAATGGCCTCGATGTGCTCGGGGCTCGCGTAGCCCTTCGACTCCGCCAGATGGTACTCGGGATACTCGGCATCGTACTCGACCATCATCTCGTCACGCGTGACCTTGGCCATGATGGATGCCGCAGCGATGCAGGCAATCTTGGCGTCGCCCTTGACCACGTCGCGCTCGTTAGGAACGGCACCCAACGGGTTGCCATCCATAAGCACGCAATCCGGCTCTAGGCCCGTATCGGCAACAGCGCCCGCGACGGCGGCACGAATGGCACGCGCCATGCCCATATCATCGATAGCCTCCGGCGCGATGTGGCAAAAACCGATGGCAGTCGCCACCTCGACAATTTTAACGGCTAGTAGCTCACGGCGAGCAGGCGTGAGCTTTTTGGAATCGTTGATGCCCCAGACGCGCGGTTCCATAGGCAGGCACACGGCACACACCGTCAGGGGACCGGCAACCGAACCTCGCCCGACCTCATCCACGCCCACGACAACGCCGTCGCCACCAAGCTTGCGCATCAGCTTATACATGCCATTGACGCGCTCACGCTCGGCGAGCTCTTTGGCATGACGCTTCATGGCGCGTTCGCAGGCTTTGATGACCTGCCGGCGCGGATCCTCGCGATAATGCTCGACCAGGGCGGGAATCTCCTCAAACGTGGCACTAGCCAACTCGCCGGCCACCTGGGACGCCGAAACCGAGCTTGTCATGTTGGCCATACCGGGGCCTCCTTGCATGCGAATCAGTAAAAAGAAGGGCCACCCGAAGGTGACCCTTTTGTCCAAATGAGCGGACAGACGCTGCGATCGTCTTAGCGCTTCTCGGGAATACGAGCAGCCTTGCCCACCTTGTCGCGGAGGTAGTACAGCTTGGCGCGACGGACACGACCATGACGAACGACCTCGAGCTTGGCGATCTTGGGGCTGTGAAGCGGGAAGGTACGCTCAACACCGACACCGAAGGACATCTTGCGGACGGTGAAGGTCTCGCGGGCACCGGCGCCGGCCATGCGGATGACGTCGCCCTGGAAGACCTGGATGCGCTCGCGGTCGCCTTCCTTAATGCGGTAGTGAACCTTGACGTTGTCGGCGACGCGAACCTGAGGAATGTCCTCGCGGATCTGCTGACGCTCGATTGCGCGGATGTAATCCATGTGCAATTCCTTACTCTTCTAGAGGTGCCGTACCACCTTGGCCGGCACGTAGTTGAACAAACGTATTCGAGTATACACGCGCGGGTTTCTGCTGCAAGAACAATTTTTTACGCAGACAAAAAGACAAAACCCGCACATGATAACCGCCCGCCTCACGAATGAGACGGGCGGCATGAAGGGGGCTACGCTAGGCGTCTAAACCCAAAACGTTAGGCGGAACGCTTGGCCTCGAGCTTGGCCTGAGCGGCAGCCAGGCGTGCGAGGGGCACGCGGTAGGGCGAGCAGGACACGTAGTCCACGTCGGCCACGTTAAACAGGCCCTTGATGGACTTGGGGTCGCCGCCGTGCTCGCCGCACACGCCAAAGTGCATGTCGGGGTTGGTGGCGCGGCCCTTCTCGACAGCCATGCGCACCAGTTCGAGTACTGCCGTGTCGATGGTCTCGAAGGGATTGTCCTTCAAGATCTTCTTGTGCATGTACAGCGGGATGAACTTGGCCTCGGCATCGTCGCGGGAGAAGCCGAAGGTCGTCTGGGTGAGGTCGTTGGTGCCAAAGCAGAAGAAGTCTGCGTGATGGGCGATCTCGTCAGCGACCATGCAGGCGCGCGGCAGCTCGAGCATCGTGCCCACGGGAATATTGAACTCGACGCCCTCCTCGGCGGAAACCTCAGCGATTACGCGCTCGATAACCTCGCGGGTCTGGACATGCTCGGCCGTGATGGAGACGAGCGGAACCATGATCTCGGGACGCGGATCGACGCCCTCCTTGATGAGGCGAGCGGCAGCCGTGGCGACGGCGCGGACCTGCATGAGCGGCAGATCGCTAAAGACGACGGACAGGCGCACGCCGCGTAGGCCGAGCATCGGGTTGGACTCGACCATGCCGTCGATACGACGCAGGCGGGCGCGCAGGACGGCAAGCTCTTCCTCGCTGGCGCCGGCGGCTTCCTTCTTGGTGATGGCGACCTCGAGGTCGCGAGGATTATCCAGGAACTCATGAAGCGGCGGATCGAGCAGGCGGACGACCACATCGCGACCGGACATGGTCTTGAACATCGCCAGGAAGTCCTCGGTCTGAACCTTGAGCAGGTCGGCCAGGGCCTGCTGCTTCACGGCTTCATCATCGGACAGGATAAAGCTCTGGATGATGTTCTTGCGATCGCCCAGGAACATGTGCTCGGTGCGGCACAGGCCGATGGCCTCGGCGCCAAACTCGAGGGCGAGCTCGGCATCCTCGGGATTGTCGGCGTTGACGCGCACATGGTTGGCATGGCCACAGGTCTCGTCCAGGCGAATCTCGTCGGCCCAGGATAGGATGGTGTCCAGATCGCCGGTGAGCTCGGCCGAGACCAGGTCGACGGCGCCGTCGACGACGATACCCTGGGTACCGTCGATGGAGATGACATCACCCTCGCGCAGCACGCGGTCGCTGCCCTCGATGCGCACGACCTTCTCGGCGGCGTCGATGTGGAAGCGTTCGACGCCGCAAACGCAGGGCGTACCCATACCGCGAGCGATAACGGCGGCATGGCTCGTCTTGCCACCGTGGCTGGTCAGGATGCCCTCGGCGGCAACCATACCCTTCAGGTCGTCGGGGTTGGTCTCCCAGCGAACCAGAATAACCTTGTGGCCCTCGCTGGCGCGCGCGACGGCATCGTCGCTCGAGAACACGACCTCGCCCACGGCGGCCCCGGGGCTGGCGTTAAGACCGCTGGCCAGAGCCTCGTACTTCTTGGAGGCGTCGAACTGCGGGTGCAGGAGCTGGTCGAGCTGCGCGGGATCGATGCGGCTCACGGCCTCCTCGCGGGTGATCAGGCCCTCCTCGACCATTTCGATGGCGATGCGCAGGGCAGCGGTGGCAGTGCGCTTTCCCACGCGGGTCTGGAGCATCCAGAGCTTACCCTGCTCTATGGTGAACTCGATATCGCACATATCGCGGTAGTGATCCTCAAGCGTCAGGAACACGCGCTCGAGCTCCTCACCTGCGGACTCGAGGCCCGGAGTGGCCTTGAGGTCGGCGATGGGCTCGGTGTTGC
>OHZD01000334.1_pt1 | contig 24588 bp, 17 predicted proteins | sample 1580391 | NCBI WGS metagenome assembly OHZD01 (sample SAMEA3882510, study PRJEB24775) | human gut metagenome | biome: human-associated habitat; feature: intestine environment; material: feces | place: Netherlands | collected 2009/2010 | reverse complement strand
CTACGCCAAGTACCAGCGTCACCACACCGACGTCCGCGCTTGCGCTCGCGACTTGTTCGAGGGTGCCGCGACCGTGCTGCCGACGGCCCAAATGACCTGCGCCATTACCGGTTCGGGTGGCCTGCTGCTGTCTCAGTGGCTCGACCTGGAGTTTGTCCAGGAGGTCATCGCCAGCAAGCGTGCCGTCGAGACCCTCATCCCGGCCACCGATGTCGCTATCGAGCTGGGCGGCGAGGACGCCAAGATCATCTACTTTGACAACGGCATCGAGCAGCGCATGAACGGCACCTGCGCCGGCGGCACGGGCGCGTTCATCGATCAGATGGCAACCCTGCTGCACACCGACGCGAGCGGCCTCAACGAGCTCGCTGCCAACGCCACCACCATCTATCCCATCGCTAGCCGCTGCGGCGTTTTTGCCAAGACCGACGTCCAGCCGCTGCTCAACGAGGGCGCCCGCCCCGAGGACGTGGCTGCCTCCATCTTCCAGGCTGTCGTGACCCAGACCATCTCAGGCCTGGCGTGCGGCCGTCCCATCCGCGGCAACGTCGCCTTCCTGGGCGGCCCGCTGCAGTATCTCTCCGAGCTGCGCCACCGCTTCTACCTCACGCTCAATCTGGACGAGGAGCACCGTATCGTGCCCCAAAACGCTCACCTGTTTGTGGCGAGCGGCGCCGCCATGGCGCACGAGTCCAACAAGCTCAGCACGTTCCCGCAGCTCATCGGGGCCATCGATGCCCTGGGTGACACGCAGGGTGCCGAGGTTGAGCGTCTGGATCCGCTCTTTGCCACCGACGAGGACTTTGCCGAGTTCAAGGGCCGCCACGACACCGAGGTCGTCCCCAAGGGCAAGCTCGAAGGCTACACCGGCCGCGTGTTCATCGGCATCGACGCCGGTTCCACCACCATGAAGGCCGCGCTCGTGGGCGAGGACGGTCAGCTGCTGCACACCTGGTACGGCAACAACAACGGCGACATCCTGGGCACGGCCAAGGTCATCATGGCCGATTTCTACAACCACATTCCTGCCGGCTGTACCATCGGCCACGTGACCACCACGGGCTACGGTGAGGCGCTTCTCATTGAGGCCCTCAAGGCCGATTCCGGCGAGATCGAGACCGTCGCGCACCTGCGCGGCGCCAAGGCGTTCCTGCCCGGCGTCGAGTTCATTCTGGACATTGGCGGACAGGACATGAAGTGCCTGCGCGTCAAGGACGGCGTCATCGAGCACATCATGCTCAACGAGGCCTGCTCGTCGGGCTGCGGCAGCTTTATCGAGAGCTTCGCGGTCTCTATGAACATGGACGTGCGCGCGTTCGCCGATGCCGCCATCCATGCCAAGGCCCCGGTCGACCTGGGCAGCCGCTGCACGGTCTTTATGAACTCGCGCGTCAAGCAGGCGCAAAAGGAAGGCGCCACGGTGGGCGACATCGCGGCCGGCCTGTCCTATTCCGTTATCAAGAACGCCCTGTTCAAGGTCATTAAGCTGCGCGATCCCAAGGAGATCGGCAGCCAGGTGATCGTTCAGGGCGGCACTTTTATGTCCGATGCCACGCTGCGTGCGTTTGAGCAGCTCACCGGCGTTCACGCCGTGCGCCCCGACATCGCCGGCTGCATGGGTGCCTACGGTGCTGCCCTGCTCGCCCGCGATCGCGCCGGCGCCGATGGCACTTCGACCATTCTTTCTGCCGAGGACATCGCGCACCTCACCGTGACGCAAAAGCATGTCCGCTGCGGCCGTTGCTCCAACAACTGCCAGCTTACCGTCAACGACTTTGGCGGCGGCAGGCGCTTCATTACCGGCAACCGCTGCGAGAAGGGCGCTGGCCACAAAAAGCAGAAGACTGAGGCCCCCAACCTCTTCAAAAAGAAAAACGAGCTGCTCTTTAACCGCGAGGTCCTGAGTCCCGACGAGGCCCCGCGCGGCACCGTGGGTATCCCGCGTGCACTCAACATGTACGAGAACTACCCCTTCTGGCACGCGTTCTTTACGCGCCTGGGCTTTAGCGTGCAGCTGTCCGAGCAGTCGAGCAAAAAGACCTACCAGGCGGGCATTGAGTCCATGCCGTCCGAGAGCGTGTGCTACCCGGCCAAGATGAGCCACGGCCACGTTATGAACCTTATCGACCGCGATGTCGACTTCATCTGGATGCCGTGCGTGCGCTGGGAGCGCAAGGAGGATCCGACCGCCGGTAACTGCTACAACTGCCCCATCGTCATGAGCTACCCCACGGCGCTGGCGCTCAACATCGACGAGATTCGCGAGCAGAACATCGAGTTCCTGTATCCGTTTATGCCCTATCACGACAAGACCGAGCTCAAGCGCCGCCTGTACCAGGTGCTCGCCGTCGACCGTGTGGCCGATGCGCAAGCCGGTCGCGGTCGCGTACGCGGTCCCAAGATTACGCGCTCCGAGGTCGATGCTGCCGTCAACGCCGCCTTCGAGGCCGATGCGCGCTTCCACGAGGATATCCAGACCATAGGCGAGGAGGCTCTTAAGTGGGTCGAGGACCACGGCGGCCACGGCATTGTGCTCGCCGGCCGTCCTTACCACAATGACCCCGAGATCAACCACGCCCTGCCTGAGCTTATCTCGAGCTTTGGCTTTGCGGTCTTTACCGAGGATTCGCTTGCGCACCTGGTGAAGCCCGAGCGTCCCATCCGCGTCGTCGACCAGTGGATGTACCACAGCCGCCTGTACGCCGTCGCCCGTTTTGTGACGATGCGCAACGACCTGGACCTGATCCAGCTCAACTCTTTCGGCTGCGGCCTCGATGCCCTGACCACCGACCAGGTGCAGGAGATTCTGGAAGCCAGCGGCAAGATCTATACCGTGCTCAAGATCGACGAGGTATCCAACCTGGGCGCCGCGCGCATCCGCATTCGCTCGCTCATGGCCGCGCTCAAGGACCAGGAGGCCGAGCGCCTGGCAGAGGCCATGGCCGCGGGCGAGGCCTACGAGCAGGGCGATGCCGCGCCGGTGGCGCCCTCCACGGACGCTCCCGCGTTCGCGAGCCGCAAGTACACGTTTGAGGCTCAGCGCGAGAGCGCTTCGACCGCGTGGCCCAAGGTGCCCTTTACCGAGCAGATGCGCGAGGAGGGCTACACCATCCTGTGCCCGCAGATGGCGCCGATCCACTTTGACCTGGTCAAAGAGGTATTCCGCGGTGCCGGCTACAACTTGGAGCTGCTGCCCTCGACCGACCATGACGCCGTCGAGGCGGGCCTGCGCTACGTGAACAATGACATCTGCTATCCGTCGATTCTGGTGACGGGCCAGATCATGGAGGCCATCGAGAGCGGTCGGTACGACCTGTCCAAGACGGCCGTGGTTATCAGCCAGACCGGCGGCGGCTGCCGTGCCACCAACTACATCGCGCTCATCCGCAAGGCCCTGCGCGAGAGCGGCCATCCCGAGATTCCGGTGATCTCGCTTTCAGCTGTGGCGCTCGGCGAGGACAACCCCGGCTTTAAGATTACGCCGGCGCTGCTTAAGCAGGCAGTCTACGCGGTGCTCTTTGGCGACGTGATGATGCAGATGCTCTACCGCTGCCGCCCGTACGAGGCCACGCCCGGCGCCGCCAACGCGCTCTACGAGGAGTACATGGCGCGCGCCCGCAAACTGGCGCCCAAATTCAACCGCCACAACTACACCAAGCTGTGCCGCGAGGCCATCCGTGCGTTCGACACCATGCCGCTTGCGGGCGAGGGCACCAAGCCGCGCGTGGGCGTGGTCGGCGAGATCCTGGTCAAGTTCCATCCCACGGCCAACAACCACGTGGTCGACGTTATCGAGCGCGAGGGCTGCGAGGCCGTAGTACCGGGCCTGCTCGACTTCTTCCTGTACTCCATGAGCAACGCCGAGCTGCAGAAGGACGAGCTGGGTAGCTCTGCTACCACGCGCGCTGGTATGCAGGCGCTCATCAAGCTCGTGGACTGGATGCGTACGCCGGTGGAGGAGATGCTCGAAAAGTCCGAGCGCTTTGAGGCGCCCGAGCGCATCGGCACTATGGCCGACAAGGCCCGCACGGTGCTTTCGGTGTGCAACAATATGGGCGAGGGCTGGCTGCTCACGGCCGAGATGCTCGACCTGATCGACCACGGTGCGCCTAACATCATCTGCACGCAGCCCTTTGCGTGCCTGCCCAATCACGTGGTGGGCAAGGCCGTGATCAAGGAGCTGCGCCGCCAGCATCCCGAGAGCAACATCGTTGCGGTGGACTACGACCCCGGTGCGTCTGAGGTCAACCAGCTCAACCGTATCAAGCTCATGATTAGCGTGGCCAAGGAGAACATGCGCGCCGGTAAGGGCTTTAAGCTCGAGAAGGTGGCGCCGCTCGCGATGGACGAGGTCACCGGCCAGATGCGTGCCCACGACGGCTGTGTGAGCTGCGGGCCGGCCAGCGAGGAAGCCGTTGCATCGGTCGCCAAGCGTCTGGGACGCGGCATTAAGAAGTAGCTGGCCTGCTATGGGCTAGATATGAGACAAACGGGTGGTGGCCGTACCGGCTACCACCCGTTTTTACTGGACATGGAACCCTGAAATAATGAACATATGTAGCCGTTCGCCGCAAATTACCGTCCGTTTATAGAACCCACCCCCAGCGCGCGTCCTCCTTACGGTTGAATAAATACACATCTATGGAATTACGCAAGAGAGGACCGTTCCTATGAGCTACAAGACCGTTTGTGTTGCCGGTGGCGGCGTGCTGGGAAGCCAGATTGCCTTTCAGGCTGCCTACTGTGGCTTCGATGTGACGATTTGGCTGCGCAGCGAGGGCAGCATCGGCCGCACCCAGCCCAAGATCGATCATGTGCGCGAGGAGTACATCGCGGCTATCGAGGGCATGGCGGACGGCACGGGCGAGTGGTGCGCCGGTATCGCCGATAGTGGCCAGCCCTTCGACAAAGAGGCGGCACTCGCCGCCGTTGAGCGCGCCTACTCCACACTCAAGCTGGAGCTCGATCTTGCCAAGGCAGTGGCCGACGCCGATTTGGTCATCGAGTCTATGGCTGAGGATACCCAGGCAAAGATTGACTTCTACAAGAAGCTCGCCCCGGTCCTTCCGCAAAAGACCGTCGTCGTGACCAACTCCTCCACGTTACTGCCGAGTACCTTTGCCAAGTACACTGGCCGCCCCGAGAAGTACCTGTCGCTGCACTTTGCCAACTCTATCTGGAAGAACAACATGACCGAGGTCATGGCACAGGACCAGACCGACAAGCGCTACTTCGATGAACTCGTCGACTTTGCCAACGACATCCGTATGCTGGCGTTGCCCGTCAACAAGGAAAAGAACGGTTATCTGCTCAACTCCATGTTGGTACCGTGGCTGCTTTCGGGCCTTGATCTGTACGTCTCGGGCGTGAGCGATTCCAAGAGCATCGACCTCGCGTGGACGCGTGGCACCGGCGCTCCCAAGGGCCCGTTCCGCGTATTCGACACGGTGGGTATCCAGACGGCCTACAACATCGTCATGCAGTATCAGAAGGTGCCGGGCCTGGTGAGCCCGCTGCTCAAGAAGATGATGATGCCCTACAACTTTAAGGCCATGGCCTCCGTTCTCAAGAAAATGCTCGACGAAGGCAAGCTGGGCGAAAGCTCGGGCGAGGGCTTCTTCAAGTACTAAGAACGATCCCTCGGGGTCGGAGGAAAACGGAACATTTTCGGCCGCCAGCAGTGAGAAGATGGACCCAGAAATAGAAAGGAGTGGCAATGGGCTGGCTCGGGCTTTGAAGACAAGTTGCTGCAGGCCCAAGGCGTTTTTCGCTCAATGCGGGCCAGCACAGTGTGACCTATCTGCCAAACGACGATACGGTAACAACCGGTCGCTACCAGGTACTGCTGTACGACAACAACTTTGGTGCGGCCGAGAGCTATCCCAAGTTCGACTGGGGCCAGCTGGGCGCCGCGGTGGTGACCGACTACAGCAAGGGAACGCATTCGTTTGGGCGCATCTTTACGGTGGATGAGACCGCGCGCACCTACGAGCTTGTGGACCAGATCGCAGTGCCGTTCTCGGGCTACGTTAGCAGTGCGCAGCGCGTCGGCAATTTGAACAGCATGCTCGTGGCATCGGGTCAGGCCAAGACCTTCACCGAGTACGATCGCTACGGTCTACCCATCGCCACCTACGAGATGGAAGCCGAAAAGTACATCTACCGCGTGTACAAGTACGAGCTGTAGCACTGTGCTTAGGTTTGACCAATGGAGTATGAAAACACGCCGTTCGCCGATGCCCCCTCCGTGAGTGGTAGCCATATGGTTTGATATCAGAAACATATAGTTGTCGCCAGCTTGCTGGCGACGTTCCCCCTGATATCGGAGGTTCCAGGTATGTTTCGCGCTCCGTTAAACAACTATCGGTTGGGCTAACATGGGTCGCCGTGCTATTTCGATAACCCTTGCAGTGGTCTGCCTGGCTGTGCTCCTGGGCGCTACGGGGCTGCTTGCTATAAGCCGAGAAACGTCCTATATGCAGGAATGCGCTTCCGAAGGGTTTGCCATTGACGGTTACTATCGGGACGACAAGACGAGTCTGGAAACCCTGGCCTTTCTTGAAGAGGATAACCATCGGCGGCAACTGGTCGACAAAGACGGCAGCTGCGTTGACGGGCAGTTTAAGCGTACGGATGACCCCAACATCCTGATATTAAAAGGAAAACGGCGAAGAATTCGGCACGGTTCACGTTGCGTATATATCGCGCCGACGCAATCAGGGACAGATTTACCTAATTAGAAATACTAAGGTGACCCGATTTTATCTGGTGAGCACCGATCCGGCGTTTACGGTGGAGTCAGGCGAGGTCGATTCGGACAGTTGATTCACGGCAAAAAAAGCGAGCGGGGCGCGGGTGCGAACTGCGCCCCGCCATTTGCTCGTGTCCGTATCGCGTCTGCGCCTCGTCGTAGCTTGCGTCCGTGCGAGCATTCATCCCGCGCCGGCATCACCTGACATCGAACTCCACGCGATCGAGTTCGGGTACGTTGAGGTCGATGAGCTTGCGGGCGACGTGGCGGTCGTGCGCCCCGAGCGCCTCACTTGTCGTCACGTGGGCGACAACCTCGCGCTCGACGATGCCCTCTTCCTCGCCCTCGGCAGCCGAGGTCTCGACGGCGACGGTGTAATCCTTAAAGCCCGGCAGCACCGCGGCAAGTTCGCGCGTAGTTTCGGTGACGCCATAGCCGTCCTGCACGCCGGCCTGCGCCGAGCCAATAGAGCCTGCGGTCATAACGATGCAGGGGATGGCAAAGATGGCCGTTCCCACGATGATGCGGCGGCGCACTTTGCGTGACAGCTCGTCGACCTCGGCGTCTTCCTCGGCGGTCACAATGCCGTCGCCGTTGAGGTCGCGCTTGAGCGGCACGCGCAAAAGAAGCAGCACGGCTTCGGCAGCCAGTGCGATAAAGATCACGTTGATGCCAAACTCGTAAAGCGCTGAGAGAAATAGCGACCCGCTTGCGATGGCGATGCCGTAGCCCGCCGCGCACAGGGGTGGCATGAGCGCGGTCGCCACGGCCACGCCGGCGATGAGCGTGGCGGGTTCCTGATCGCGCGAGTTGCCCAGCCCGCCCGCAAAGCCGCCCGCGAGCGCGACGGCAAGGTCCCACACAGTCGGTGTCGAATTGTCGATGATGGCCGCCGTGGTGGTGCCAAGGGGCGAGAGCTTAAAGTACAGCGTGGACGTGACCAGGCAAAAGACCATCTGCAGTGCGAGGCTGGCAATGGCCTCGACGGTGATCTCGCGGTCGAGCGTTGCAATACCGTATGCCATGGCAAGGACCGAGCCCATAAGCGGGCAGATGAGCATGGCGCCCACGATGGCAATGTCCGAATCGATATCGAGGCCGATGCTTGCGATGAGCATGGCGATGATGAGGATACACAGGTGAGAGCCAGTCAGACGCGCCCCGTTTACAAAACGCTTGCGGATCACGTGGTAGGGCGCGCGACCCTCGCGAATGTTGAATGCGCGCTTGAGGAAGCGGCTTGCGTTCTCCATGGCCTCACTATGGGCAGGGCGGATGCCGTGGCGCCGGTGATGGCGTTCGCGTAGTCGCTTGATCTGTTGTTTGTCGAGTTCCATGTCCACCTCGTTCCAGCGCGGTCCGCGCAACGCGCCCGTTGTCCTAACTCTACACCGTGGCGGGCGGGGTGTCTGTTGGATGCGGAATCCGATAGGGCGGATGACGCGGGAGCAAATGCAAATCACAGGCTCAATTCCATCCCGCGAGAATATGATGCACCAGCTCCTTCAAATGTGACGAAACTGTGAAGCACGAGAGCGTGAATTTCAAAAAATACGCTGGTCGCCAATGTTGCGCAACAGAATTCAAAAATCGACAGCTACCGTTTGATACGTATGGATACATCCGTGTCAAAGGGAGAAAGCCATGGCAAACTACAGTCCACAACACTTTGAGCCTCGAGCCAAGGCCGTCAACGTCAAGGGCGTTGCCAACCGCGCCGTCGCAACCGTTTTGACGGCGGGCCTCATCGCTCAGCCGCTCATGTCGCCGCTGGCGGCAATCGCCGCACCGTCAACCGGTAACGGCGATTCTGTTCAGGGGGGGGGTAGTTCTGTAGAGAATACCGTTACCGCCGGTAACCAAGCGGTCGTAAAGACGGCTGCCCAGCTGGCCGAGGAGTCGGCAAAGCAGCTCAAGGACGCTCAGGCCGCCTACGATGCCGCCCAGAAGAAGGCCGACGCGGCGGGCCAGTCTCAAAAGCAGGCGCAGCAGCAAAAGAATCAGGCCTCGCAGGCTGTGAGCGACAACGAAATCGAGCAGAACGCAGCAGAAGTCGCCGCGCTCCAGGAGAAGATTGACGAGCTCAAAGCCGCCGTCGAAAAGACCGAGCAGCAGCAGAAGAAGCTGGGCGACCTGAACGATCAGCTCGATCAAGCCAACAAGAGTGTCGAGGATAAGACCCAGGCGCTCAAGGACGCCAAGGCAAAGCAGGATGAGGCCAAGAAGGCCCTCGATGATGCCCAGGCCAAGCTCGAGGCCATGGGTATGGACGAGTACGAGGCCGCCAAGAAGGCCGTCGAGGACGCACAGGCAAAGCTCGATGACGCCAATAAGGCCGTTGCTACTGCACAGGCCAATCTGGACCAGGCCAAGGCCGCCGAGGCCAGTGCTCAGCAGGAAAAGAAGGACACCGAGGCCGCTCTGACTTCCGCCCAAGCCAAGAAGCAGGAGACTGCCGCTGCTCTCGCAGCCGCAACCACCGCGCGCGATAACGCCCAGCAGAAGTTCAACCAGGCGCAGGCCGCGCTCGATGCTGCCGTCTCGGGTACGGGTGTCGACCTGAGTGCGCTTGAGGCCGCCAAGAAAGCTGCTGCTGGTGAGCTCAAGACCGCGCAGACGGAGCTCAATGCCGCGACGGATGCCGACGCCACCGCACAGACAAATCTGCAGGCCGCCCAGGCTGCCGTCGCTGCCGCGCAGGAGAAGGCCAACGCCGCCAACGCTGCTGTGGCATCTGCCCAGTCTGCATACGATGCGGCAAACAAGGAGTACAAGGACGCGGCCAGTAAGCGTGACGCCGCCAAGGCCGCATACGAGAAGGCACAGCAGACCGAAGCAGACAAGAAGACCGCGTACGATAAGCTTGTCGAAGTTCGCAAGCAGAAGCGCAGCGAGTGGGAGGCAGCCTGCGCCGCTTCGAACGCCGCGGAAAAGGCTTATGACGCTGCTAATGCCCAGGTTGAGGCTCTTGAGCAGCAGATTGCAGACCTAAAGTCCAACATGACCGTTGACCAGGAAGTCATCAGTCAGGGTATGTTCGGCTTCATGAACTACATCATCGGCGGCAGCCAGTTCACAGCCACGCAGAAAAAGAACGCCCAGGATGCCGTATCGACGTTGACCGGCGCCGATGACAAGGCCGAATGGTATGACAAGTACGTCGATCATGACATGTCTCGCGACACCAATCCGCTTTCCTTGGAGCAGATGCGCAACGCCCTGACCTACCTCGATACCCAGAACAACCTCCGCAAGGCGAACGGTCAGTCGGCGCTCAGCGTCAGCCTCCGCATGACTGTGGCAGCAGCCCTCAATACATCGTATTCATCGAACATCTGGGGACACTCTGGCTGCTACTATGATAACGGTGAAAATCTTGCCGGCGGCGGCGGTGCATATACCGGCGGAGAGACCGAGGATACCCTCGGCTGGCCCTACACCGGCCTCTATACCCAGGAGAAAGAGGCATTCGATAAGTATGTCGCGCAGTATGGCGACGAACTCGACAGTCACCGATATGATGCCTATTATATCTCCCAGAACTACAACAGCATCTATCAAGAGTGCGGGCACTATCTCAACATCATCGATGCCGCTGTGGAAGCCATCGGTATTGCAACCGGTAGCGGAAAGAATACCGATTCCGAGGTAACCATCTTCGATTACAGCGATGATGACACTCATGCTGATTTCACTGTCTCCGAGTTTAAGAAGCTCCTGAACGACTACATCGATTCCGCCTACAATGCAGGCGGCACGCAGGAGCAGAAGGCGCAGCTCAAGGAGCTTCAGGCAAAGCTCGCCGAGGCGCAGAAGAACTTTGGAACTACTAGGGAAGCTTACTTCGCAGCTGTAAACGGGCAGGATGCCGCCCAGGACGCTTTCACCGCAGCCGATGTGAACATGAACACCGCCAAGGGTGAGTACGAGAAGGCTAAGTCCGGCACCGCCGCCGCGAAGACGGCATACGACGCCGCGAAGGACGCACTCGGCGGAATTGACATCGAGTCCCTCAAACAGAACCTCGATGCCGCCAAGGGCGAGGCCGCTACTGCCCAGGCAGCTCTCGATAAGGCAAACGCCACGCTTGCTGACAGCAAGACGAAGGCAGCCGATGCCGCTGCTCGAAAGGCGAAGGCTCGCAGCGCCCGCGATGCCGCCAAGGCAAAATCCGACCAGGCCAATGAGGCGTATGACAACGCCACTGCTTCGGTCAAGGATCTTACCGCCAAGCGCGAGGCCGCCAAGACGGATCTTGCGAACAAGCAGGGCGCGCTTGACGATGCCAAGAAGGCCGACGACACTGCCCAGGCTGGCGTTGACAAGGCCCAGACCGCAGATACGCAAGCCGCGACCGCTCTTTCGGACGCCAAGCAGGCAGTTGCCGCCAAGACGCAGGCCCTGTCCGACGCACAGGCGAAGGTCAAGGCAGCCGAGGACGAGCTTGCCACCGCAAACAAGGCCTTCGAGCGCTTCGCCGGTGCCCAGAAGGCGGTCGACGACGCCAAGGCCGCCTATGACGCTGCCGTCGCCAGTGTCGCCGATGCCCAGAAGCAGCTCGAGGCCGCCAACGAAGCCGTCGTCGATGCGAACCTCGATATCGTCAAGGCCAAGGCCGAGCTTGCCAACGATGAGGCACTCAAGGCCGATCTTGAGGCTGTCGACCACAAGGCCTCCCTTGCCGCGGGCACGACGGGCAACGAGAAGCTGGTCAAGCTGAACGCTGCCTACGCTCGCTACAAGGCTGCCGTCGATGCTGCCGCTGGTCTCAAGGCTGCCCTGAGCGATGCCGATGCCAAGCTGTCCGACGCCAACGACGCCTATGCCGCCGCGCTTGCCGAGCTTGACGATGCCAAGGATGCCCTGGCTGCCGCGCAGGCCGAGTACGACAAGTATCATCCCAAGGCTGAGCCGCAGGCCAAGCCTCAGGTTGCACAGGCTGCTGCAAAGGCTCCTGTCGCCAAGAAGAAGGCCACGTCGGCCGCGCTCGCCCAGACTGGCGATGACTCCGCTCTTGTGGGCGAGGTGTTCGTCATCGGCGGTATCACCCTCGTGGCCGCTGGTGTGACGCTGAGCGATCGTCGTCGCAAGCAGATGTAGCGTTTCGAGCGTAGTTTCTGCAACGAACTTCGGTTCATAGCAGGAGCGCTTCGATGGCTTAACCGATAAGGCCGGCGCGCAGCGCGCCGGCCTTTCTTTGTTTCGATATCAAAAAGCCCGGTCGGTAGCCGCGAAAGCTACCGACCGGGCAAGCCGTAGGCAATATGGTTGCTGTCGAGCAGCTGCTCGACTTAGCCCAACAGGCTTAAGCCCACGGAGACAAACGCCAGGATAACGCCGACGATGGACTCGCCGCCGAGCAGGCCGCTGGCGACAACCAGGCCCTGTTCCTGGAAGGCGGCATCCTTGGCAGCCCTCTCCTCGTCAGAAAGACCAGCGGTGGCGTCGCGGTGGGCGGACCACTTATCGTAGGCGAGCTTGACGCAGGAGCCCAGGAATGCCGTGAGTGACATGTAGAACGGCAGGTACACGCCCAGGCCGATCATCATGGCCGGAATGCCGAGCCAGTACATGACGATGCCGGCGATAAAGCCGCCCGCAAACCACGGCACGCTCGGGATGCCCGAGACCATGGTGGCGACGACGCTTGCCTGCGCGGCAACAAAGCTCTTGTCGGGGCCAAAGGCGTCCGGGCCATAGGCGGTGACGAGCGCGACCATGACGGCTGCGGCGACCAGGGCGCCCACGATGCCGCCGATGGCCTGCCCGACCCACTGTGCGCGCGGGTTGGTGCCCAGCACGGCGCCGGCCTTAAAGTCGTTCATGACGTCGCCCGCAAGGCCGCACGCCACGGCCACGATGCCGGCGATAAAGAACAGCTTGACCTGCGCGAGCTGCGCGAAGGCCGCCACGATGAGCATGACGATAAGGCCAAAGATCTCCATGGGGTCGATGCCCGTCTGGCCGCAGCTCTGTGCGCTCATGATGGTGGTGACAAAGGTGAACAACGTCACGATGACTGCCGGAACGGGCCCAAGGTCAAGCACGATGGCGATGATCACGGCGATGGCGGCAGCGCCCAGGCCGATGATGCCGGCGTCGAGCTTAAGGGAGCCCGAGATGAGCGACTGCTCGTCGGTGTCGGTGGAGCTGTCGGCAGCAAGACCGCGGACGATACCGGCGACCTGCGGCAGGATGTCCTTGAGGACGACGGCGACGCCAAAGCCCATCATGAGGCCCATGCCCAGGGACTTGACGATGCCCTGCGCAGTCACAACGTCGAACAGACCGGCAGCGGTGCCGCCCACGATGATGCCAAAGTTGCCCAGCAGGGCGCCGGCAAACCAGAAGGCGACCGGGGCGAAGCCCACGAGGAAGCCGACGGAGAGCAGCATGGGCGAGTTATAGATGCCAAAGGTCACGCCGGGGATGTTGAGCGTGCACAGCATGCTGGGCACCACGCCCAGGGCGTCGCGCAGCACGCTATAGATGCCGGCGATGGCCATGGAACCAAAGAGCTGCTTGCCGGTTTTGCCGCCAGCCTCGGTCGCGCGCAAGGTCTGAGCTGCGGCGTTGCCGGTGGGGAACTCAAGCGCGGCGTCCACGATAAAGTGACGGTGGATGAGCGCGGTGGCCAGCAGGCCCAGGATGGTGCCGGCGAGTGCCACGATAAACATGTCGAGCCAGCTGATCTGGTCGGCATAGCCCAGCATCCAGGCGCCCGGGATGGTAAACGCCAGGCCGCCGGCGACCATGGCGCCCGCGGACATGATGGTGTGGGTGACGTTGGCCTCGTTGAGGCTGGCGTTGCCCATGAGCTTAAGGAAGAACAGCGAGATGACGGCAGCGAAGACGATCGGCCAGGGGAGTGCGCCCATCTTGAGGGCGGTGTAGGCCGAGCTTGCCGTGATGATCACGCAGCCAAGGACGCCGATGACGACGCCGCGCAGCGTGAGTTGCCCGCGCATCGAGGCGCGGTTCGAGGGATTGCTCATATAGAACTCCTTTGCGTATATCCGCTTCCCCCGGGAGCGCCGCTACGGATACGGCGCGGGAAGTCGGGTTACCAAGGGCCGCCGCGTGAGCTCGCGCGCGACCGCGCATCAGTATAGCCGCAACCTAGTCATTTTGGGATGACTGGTTTAGGTAGGCGATATACTGCTGGACAGACGAAAGGAGCGCCGACGATGCTTAATGGGTGCGCATATATATTGACGGTCGACGTGGGCAACACGTTCATTCGCTTTGGCCTGTTTGCAGAGGATTCGGCCGCGGCGCAGGAATGCCCGCTTGCGACGTGCGAGATCACCACGCCGTCGAGCATCACGGCCGACGAGGCGCGCATGAGGCTCGCGCAGGTCATGGGCGCGCTGGCGGCCGATGCGGGCATGCCCGGCGCGCTCGTTCCCGCGGCCGCAGTGCTGAGCTGCGTGGTGCCGGCGCTCGAGCGCCCGTGGAAGGCGGCGCTTTCCCGTACCTGCACGGGGCGCGTGCTCACCGTGGGGCCGGGCCTCAAGACCGGCATACCCGTGCACTACGATGACCCGGCCGAGATCGGTCCCGACCGCATCGCCGACGCCGTGGCTGCCCGCGCCGTCTACGGCTCGCCGTGCATTGTGATCGACCTGGGCACGACGACCAATATCGAGGTCATCGACGCGCATGGTACCTTTGTCGGCGGCGTTATCGCGCCGGGTCTGGCGCTCGGCGCCCGCTCGCTCTCGGCCGCTGCGGCGCGCCTACCCCAAGTTGAGCCCTCGGCACCCACGCATGTCATCGGCCGTAACACGCGCGAGGCGATGCGCTCGGGCGTGGTCTTGGGCGAGGTGGCCCGCATCGACGGCATGCTCGATATGGTGCTTGCCGAGATGCGCTCGACCAAGGCGGCGGGCGAGGGCAGCGTGCCCATCGTCATTACCGGCGACGATGCCGAGGCGCTCGCGGCGTTGGTCGGCCACAGCCTGACGGTAGACGACGCACTGACGCTGCGGGGTCTCGCCGAGCTGTACCGCATCAACCAAAAGCCCCGCCGTGTGTAAAAGTGAGGGCGCCGGCGGGACAAACGCCTCCACCTTTCACCTGCTACAATGGGTCAAACTATTGCGATTACGGAGGTGTCTGCCATGTCGGACGATCTTCATCAAACTTCGTCAGGCAAGCGCCTGGACGTTATTAGCTGGGACGAGTTCTTTATGAGCGTGGCCATCGCCGCGCAGCGCCGCAGTAAGGACCCCAACACGCAGGTGGGTGCGTGCATCGCCAACACCAACCACCGCATCCTTTCGGTGGGCTACAACGGTACACCCTCGGCGCTCAACGACGACTTTTTCCCGTGGGGCACGAGCGACGACCCGTTGCAGGATAAGCACAACTACGTGGTGCATGCCGAGGCCAACGCCGTGCTCAACTACCGTGGCTCGCTCAAGGACCTCGAGGGTTCCACGGTCTACGTCACGCTGTTCCCGTGCCACGACTGCGCCAAGATTTTGGCTCAGGTGGGCGTGGGCGAGGTCGTCTACCTGGACAACAAGTACGCCGACACCGATGACGGCCGTATCAGCCGCCGCATTCTCGACTCCTGTGGCATCAGCTACCGCCAGGTCATCGTCGATGTCCAGATTGGTACCGGGGGACAGGCTCGACAGTAATATGCGTTGTCGCTATCTGACGACGAACGCAGCTCAAAGAGCCCCGTCCCAAATTGACTGCTCGTGAAAGTCGTGTCCGCACGCATGGATGGCTCGTGAGCGGGTACATGGCTGTAGTAACATAGCCCCTGTCCGCGGGCGTGCCCGCGTTATTGTGAGAAAGGAGCCCCTGTGGCTGTTAACGAAGAGCTGCTTAAGAAGGTTCTTGAAGAGATTCGCCCCAACCTGCAGGCCGACGGCGGCGATATGGAGTATGTGGGCGTTGACGACGAGGGCGTCGTCAAACTGGAGCTGCAGGGCGCCTGTGCCGGTTGTCCCATGAGCGCCCTGACGCTTTCCATGGGCATCGAGCGTATCCTCAAGGAGCACGTGCCCGGCGTTACGCGTGTCGAGCAGGTCAATGCCTCCGGCGAGACCGATGACCTGTACGACGAGTATGCGCCGTTCTAAGAAGTGAAAGCTGCGGGCGATATGCTCCGCATAGACGTCACGCCCGAATATGCGGCTGCGAGCGCAAGGCCCGCGGCCGCATTTGTATGTAGGGAGCAGGGGGACCGATATGCTCAACGACCTCTACCATATGCTTGATCCCGTCGCCATCTCGGCGGGGCCCATCACCATCTACTGGTACGGCTTGGCCTATGTGGTCGGAGCTCTGCTCACGGCGGTCGTCATGTACCGCACGCAGCGCCGTTGGGGTTTTGACATTACGGTCGACGACCTGACGAGTGTCGTGGTCGGCGTGGTCTTTGGCCTTATCATTGGCGCCCGCCTGTTCTACGTCATCTTTTACGGCGACGGCTACTACTGGGCGCATCCGCTCGAGATCTTTGCTACCAATGAAGGCGGCATGAGCTTCCATGGCGGCCTGGTGGGCGGCATCATCGGCGGCGTGCTCGTGTGCCGCATGTACAAGCTCGACGCCTGGACCATCGCCGACCTTGCCGTTATCGGTGCTCCGCTGGCCTTATGTCTGGGACGCTGCGCCAACTTTGTCAACGGCGAGCTGTGGGGCAAGCCGACCGATCTGCCCTGGGGCGTGATCTTTGGCGGCACCGCGGGCGATATGCCGCGCCATCCCTCCCAGCTCTACGAGGCATTCCTTGAGGGTATTGTGCTCTTTTGCATTCTGCAGGTGCTCAGCCGCAAAAAGTCGCTACTGCCCCAAGGCACGTTTATGGGCGTCTTTGTGATGGGTTACGGCATCGTTCGCTTCCTCATTGAGTTTGTGCGCGTGCCCGATGCGCAGCTGGGTTATCTGCTGGGTGGCGTTATCACCATGGGCCAGTTGCTGAGCCTGCCGCTCGTGATCGCCGGCCTGGCGCTCATCATCTTTGCTCGTCGCCGCAACCAACCCCAGCGCATCTACCTCGACGCCTAGCCACCAAAACCACCACAAAGGGGACAGGCGCCTTTGTGGTGGTTCGCTGGGCAACGATGACAGAACCGTAACGTTTCCCCAGATAAAACCTGCCAAAATAAACCTGTCCCTTTTTGGCAGGTTTCTAGAAAGGCTTTCGGACTGTGAAGGATCCCGACCTCTCCACAACGGCTGCGCGCGACGCTGCCCGCATCGTCTGGTTTAAGCGCTACCCCGCCAAGCAGACGCTCATCGCATTTTTGCTCGCGCTGTTGGCGACCACGGCGTTTTCCATCGATCCCGCCCCGGTGTCGAGCAACGCAGTCTTGGCGATTGACCCCAAAGCCTCGGGCATGCTGTACGTGTGCTACGAGGTGCTCCTCTCGTTTGCCGGCCATACCGACGCGGTCATGCTGCTTGCGCTTGCCTGCCTGCTCACGCTGCCATTTCGCTACGTGTTCTTTGGCCGCAGCGACGCTTGGCGTCCCTCGGTGATCCTTCCGTCGCTGTTCTTTGCCGTCTGCATGGTGTTTGGCCGCAGCTACGACCTCACCGATTCGGCCGAGATCGTGCTCGGCGACAAGGCCCGCATCATCTGCGCCTGGATAGGCGGTGCGGGCTGGATGCTCTTGGCGGTCGTTGCCTTCTACCTCGCCTTTGAGTGTCTAGATTGGCTGAGCTCTCGGCGCATTCCGTTTTCCGAAGCGCACTTTGGCCGCGTATGGCGTGTGGCTCACGCCGTGCTCTCGGTCCATCCCTTTGCCGGGCCCTTCTTGGTGCTTATGATCGCCTGGGCGCCCACGCTTATCGCTTCGCTGCCCGGCCTTTTTATGGGAGATACGGGTGCGCAGATTCGCCAGTGGTTCAACTACCCCAACGGCACGAGTGACTACCTGCGTCTGCTCAATCCCAATGTGTTGCTCAACGGGCATCACCCCGTGGTGCACACGGCTATCATCGGTTCGTGCGTCCAGCTGGGGCTTTCACTGTTCAACAGCGCTAACGCGGGCCTCATCATCTACACCTGCGCTCAGTTCGTCATTACGGCCGCCTGCATGGCCTATTCCATCTCGTCGCTGCGCAAGCTGGGTGTGAGCCTGCCGGTCCGCGGCGTGATCTTGCTGTTCTTTGTGTTTATGCCCATGTTCTCTAACTACGCGCCCCTGCTTACCAAAGATGTGCTGTTTGCCGACGCGTTTTTGGTGCTGTTGGTGCAGACCGTGAAGCTCGTGGCCTGCGGCCTGCCCCGTCGTGATGCCAATGTCGAGCGTGCGGGCGAACAGAGGCCCGTGCTCTTTGCGCGCCACGACTGGCTGCTGCTCGCTCTGGGCGCCATGGGTTCCACGTTTCTGCGTAACGGCGGCCTGGTGTTTCCCCTGGCGGCATGCGTGATCGCGGCGGCGTTTTGCGCATGGGACGCGCATGTGGCTCGTCGTGCAGCCAAACAGGCTGGTGCTGCGACTTCGGGCGCCACGCCGCGCTTCCGCTGGGTCGGCGTCCTCGCGGTGCTCGCGCTCTGTCTTGCCTCCAATATGTACTTCACCAAGGTCTTTATGCCGGCGCACGACATCACGCCTGGTTCCAAACGCGAAATCCTCTCGATTCCGTTCCAGCAGACGGCTCGTTTCGTCCAAAAGCACGACGGCCTCAACTCGGGCGTCAACCCTACGGTTAAGGAGGATGGCACCATCGTGGAGGCTCCTTGCGACGGTTTGGTGACCGACGAAGAGCGTGCCGTGATCGATCGTGTACTCAAGTACGAGAACCTGGGCCGCCGCTACAACCCCGACAAGTCCGATGCCGTCAAGAACTGCTTTAACGAGTACGCCTCGCAGGAGGACATCGATGCCTATTTTGAGGTATGGGCTCAGATGTTTAAGAAGGATCCCGAGTGCTATATTTCGGCGCTTATCAATAACTACTATGGTTATTTTTATCCGAGCGCGCGCGATGCCTGGGTCTACAGCACGGCGCGTAGTGCCGAGATCATGGCGCGTCCCGACAACCTCAAGTACTTCGACTTCCATCCGGTTGACAGCAACGTGGTGCGCTGGTGTGACCATCTGATCAACCTATACCGTGTGGCGGTGCAGCGTGTTCCCTTTATCTCGCTCACCATGAGCTCGGCCACCTATGTGTGGATCATGATCGCCGTGGTGGTCTATCTGCTACGTCGTCATTCGTGGCGCGGGCTGGCCATTTGGGCGCCGCTGCTGGGCGTGCTCGCCGTGTGCCTGATCGGTCCCTGCAACGGCTCGACCTACATGCGCTACCTGTATCCGGTCATCGCCTGCATGCCCTTTGCCATCGGCGCCACCATCACCCGCAGCGACCTCCTCTGGTCCTAATTTGGTGCAAAGGGGACAGGTTACTTTGCACCAAGGGGCTGTATCATCACGACGCCTTCATTTTGGGGTTTATCTCGCAGGCCAGTAGGTATATCATAACGACGTTTGTTTATATTGCCCGAGCATCTGCGCTGGGCTTTAGGTCGAAACCGATAGGAGACACGTATGTCCGGACACTCTAAGTGGGCCACAACCAAGCATCGTAAGGGCGCGCAGGACGCCAAGCGTTCCGCCCTCTTCTCCAAGCTGAGCCGCAACATCACCGTTGCTGCCCGTCTCGGCGGCGACCCGCTGCCTGAGAACAACGCCAGCCTCGCTGCTGCTGTTGCTAAGGCCAAGGCTCAGTCCATGCCCAAGGACAAGATCAAGTCCGCTATCGACAAGGCTTTTGGTTCGGGTGCCGATGCCGCCGTCTACGAGAACATCGTGTACGAGGGCTACGGTCCCGCCGGTGTCGCCGTCTACGTCGACTGCCTGACCGACAACCGCAACCGTACCGCCGCTGATGTCCGTTCCGCCTTCTCCCACGCTGGTGGTAACCTGGGCACCTCGGGCTCCGTCGCCTTCCAGTTTGAGCGCAAGGGCCAGATCGTCGTCGCCAAGGAGATCCTGGACGAGAACGCCAAGAAGGAGACCATGATCGCCAACGGTCCTGCCGGTGACGAGGATGAGTTCATGATGGCCATCGCCGAGGCCGGTGGCGAGGACTACGAGGACGCCGGCGAGGAGTGGATCGTCTGGACTACTGCCAACGAGGTCATGGCTGTCTCCAAGGCGCTCGAGGAGCAGGGCGTCCAGGTCAAGGGTTCCGAGACCACCATGGTCCCGACCACCCCGACCGAGGTCTCCGGCGCCGACGCCAAGAAGGTTCAGCGCCTCATCGACCGTCTTGAGGAGCTCGACGACGTCCAGGATGTTTACAGCACCATGGACATGACCGACGAGGTCATTGCTGCCCTCGAGGAGGAGTAGCGCCCGCACGGGTTAAGCCGTGCATATCTGGGCATAATGAAGCGAGCATGCAAGCCTCGTGGAATAGATGAGCCGGATCCGCGTGCGTAGAGCACCGGACCCGGCTCTTTTATAATGATGCGAACCGTTTTGCATTTCGAGAGCCGAGATTTGAAGGGAGCGCCACGTGCGCGTACTCAAACGAGCCCTAGCGATCGTGTATCTTGCCGCCGCCATCGTGGCGCTGGGTACGCTTGTCTGCCAGTTTTGGGGGCCGTATACGTATCGCTTTATGCTGCTGATGCGCGACCCCATGCCGCGCATTGTTGTGACGGCATGCGGCGGAGTTGTGGCGATCGGCGTGCTGGTAAGCTTCTTTCGCCTGATGTTTGCTCGTCGCGAGCCGTCCTGCGTGCATCCGGCGGGGGAGCGCAATATCGAGGTCACCCTTGCGGCGCTTTCTTCGTGTGCTCGCACTGCGGCAGAGCGCGACGACCGCGTGATGGTCGAGCGCGTCGAGGCGCGCGTACAGGGCTCCGACGAATCGCGCGTCTGTTTTAAGGTCGACGCCATCGCGCTTGACGACCGGGACGTGGCTTCCCTTGCAACTGCGATGCAGCAACGTATTGAGGAGGCCTGCGACACCATGCTCGGCACGCCGGGTACGACCACGCGCGTCCGTTTTTTGCCGTCCAAGACTACCGTCCAGACCGTGGAGGTTTCCGGTGAGTGATACCAATCAAGATAAGACCGCTCGTACGCCGCGCCTGACGATTGACCAGAGCGCCACGCCGGCGAGCGAACCTGTTGATTCCAAAGCAGAGGCAACTGAGTTACAAGACGCGGCAGCCGCGGATTTTGACGAGGCTATGGGTCTCATCAAGGGTACGGGCGCTGCCATCTGGAGCTATGCTGTGCGTCATCCCAACACCACGCTTGGCGCCGTCGCTGGCTTTATCCTCGCTGTGTTGGTGCTCACGCTCGGCCTGTGGGACACGCTCGTCATTGCATTCTTCGTGCTGATCGGCGCTGTGATCGGCCAAATTCGCGACGGCGAGAACGGGATCGTCAACTTCTTCGGCCGTCTGTTTAGCGGTCGCTAATATGTATTCGACTGTCGCATCCGCGGCAGGCATAAGGAGGAACCATGGCTTTTAATACGAAGGTCGATGTGGCCGATACCGAGCTCGAGGAGAACGAAGCGGTCGTCGCCGAAGCCGAGGATGTGACGCTCGAGGACGAGGCTCTCGTCGAGGCCGAGTCCGATGTGGATGAGGATGACGAGGAAGCGGACGAGTCCGAGGACTCGCTGACCTATTCCAACGGTGTGATCGAGAAGATCGTCGCCATGGCAACCCGCGAGGTGCCGCACGTCCTGGGCATGAAGGGTAACCTTATGCACTTTGTGCAGGAGCAGTTTGGTGCCGAGAATCTGACCAAGGGCGTGACGGTTGAGGTCACCGATGACAATCGCGTGGTCGTCAACATCTCCGTCATTATCGAGTACGGCGCCTATGCGCCCGCGATCTTCGACGATGTCAAGGCACGTGTCACCGAGCGCCTTGCCGCGATGACCGGCCTTGAGGTGGCGGGCGTCAACCTGCGCATCGAGGACGTCATCACCCCCGAGGAGTACGAGCACCGCACCAGCCAGCACGAGTAACCTTCCAAAAAGGGACAGGTTTGTTTTGGCAGGCTTTATCTGCGAAAACGTTAAACGGCCGACCGCGCAAGCAAAAGCGTGGCCGGCCGTTATTTGTATGCCCCCCGATGTGGGCATACCGCTCGTCTAACTAGGGGTTGCAATCGTCGCGTTCCGCGTTACCCTAATGGGCGCATTGTTTCCAAATTGTTAACGAGGGGTTGCCGTAATGGCCGACGAGCACGAAACAGAAAGCAAGGCATGGGCGATTGAGGCCGCCGCGGCAGAGGCGGCATCGCGTGCTGCCGAGGAGGTGCATCGTCCTCCCGTGGTGCCGATGGAGCGCGTGGTTGATCGCACCGATATCGAGCGCGGCGAGCGTGTCGGTCAAAAGCGCAGCCAGGAGCCGGGCTTCCCACGCTTTTTTGCCGAGCTCAATCTGGGCCTGATTCTTACGGCCTTCGCCATCGTTGCGTTTAAAACCCCTAATCACTTTGCTTTTGGCGGCACCTCGGGCGTGTCGGTCATTCTGTCCACGCTGTTCCCGACCCTGCCCGTCGGCGTTTTTATGTGGATTATCAACGCGGTTCTCGTCGTCTTGGGCTTTATCTTTTTGGAGCGCAAGGCAATCCTGTGGAGCGTCTTCGCCTCGTTTGCGCTTTCGGCCTATGTTTCGCTGTTTGAGCTTTTTATTCCGACCGATGTCTCTCTGACGGGTGATATGTGGCTCGACCTGTGCTTTGCCGTCATCTTGCCGGCGCTCGGCAGCGCTATTGTCTTTGATATTGGCGCCTCGACAGGCGGCACGGACATTCTTGCCATGATCCTCAAGCGCCGCACCACGCTCGAGATTGGCCGCGCGCTGCTGTTGGTTGATATCGGCATCGTGGCCATCGCGGCCTTTTTGTATGGCCCGCGTGTCGGTCTGTATTGTGTGCTCGGCCTGTTTGCCAAGACGCTTGTGGTCGACAAAGCCATTGAGAGCATTCACCTGCGCAAAGTCTGCACGGTCATTTGCTCCGAGCCCCTTAAGGTCGAGGAGTTTATCGTCAAGCATCTCAACCGTACGGCGACCATCAGTCGCGGCTACGGTGCCTTCTCGGGCAAGTGCGTGACGGTGATCATGAGCGTGCTGAGCCGTCGCGAGGCCGTGCAGCTGCGCCGTTATGCGCGCGAGGTCGATCCGGGTGCCTTTATCACGATCGTCGACAGCTCCGAGATTGTCGGCAAGGGCTTCCGAGGAACGAACTAGCACAGACGTATTCAACGAACCGCCTGCTGGCGCCGTGTATCTTGCAAATCGGTCATCTTTGAGTATTTGACCCCACATTGGGCAATAATGATGCTAAAGACATCGTTTGCGATCCAAGTGATTTGTTCAAGATACGAAGGGATGATTCTATGTTCTGCTCGCAGTGTGGCGCCCCCATGGGCGATAACGACAAGTTCTGCGGCGTGTGTGGTGCTCCTAATGCCGGTGCCGCTGGCCCCGCTCCCCAGGGACAGCCTCAGCCCCAGCAGTTTGTTCCGCAACCGCCCGTGGCGAATGCGCCAAAGGGCTGTGTGGCTCAGGCGTTCCAAGATATGACCAAGACTCCGGGTGTGCTTCAGCGTGTATGCCAAATCGCGTTTTTGCCGGCGCTGATTTGAGTTGTGTCGGTGCTCGTGTTGTTTATTCCCGTTATTGGCGGCATTGCGGCTGCCATCGGCTTTTTGGCAGCTTGCATTGCGAGTGTGTGCGGTTCCGGCTTCGGTATCGAGTGGGGCCGTGATCTGTCGCTCAAGGTCGATGACGGCATGGACCGTCCACTCATGCGTTCCACGTCGTTTGGTCTCGGAGTCTTTTCGAGCGTTATTTCGGTCGTGCTCGAGGTTATCGCTGCCATTCCCGTTATCGGTGTAGTGCTTTCGCTGGTGGAGGGCGTGGTAATTGGCGCTGCGGGCTCGTATTCTTATTACGGCTCTTATGCGCTCGAGGCTGCGCTGTTTGGCTCGCTTGGCCTGCTTGTCCTGGCACTAATTGCCTCGACGATTCTGGGTGTCTTCTTTAAGATGTTCGCCGACATCGCCGTGATGCACTTTGCGGTGACCGGGCGTGTCGAGAGCGCGTTTTCGCTCGATAAGGTCTGGGCGGCGTTTAAGCACAACAAGACCAAGCTGTTCTGTGCTTCGTTCCTTCCCGAGTTTTTGACGGGCCTGGTCGCCAATGTTGTCACATGGATCTTGACGGTCGTCTTTGGCGCCATTGCCTCTGTCGGTATGTATAGCTACTACTATCGTCCTACGGGTATTGAGGCAATTGTTACCGGCGGTGGCGTCACGCTCGTGCTGTTCTTGGTGCTGGTCGCTTTCGTCACCGTATTTCTTACGGTCTTTGGCAAGATGCTCAAGCACCGTGCCGTTGGCTATTGGGCCGCACGCTATGCAAGCGAGTGGGCCGATGAGGATAAGGACGACGTCCTGACTTTTGTATTGCCCTTCGAGAAGAAGTCCGCTCCCTCGGGTTACAGCGCTCCGGATGTCGCGCCTGAGCCCGAGCCCAAGCCTGAGCCGGCACCTGCACCCGCTCCCGCGACCGAGCCTGAACCGGCGCCCGAGTCTGAGACGGCATCTGAGCCCGAGCCTGCGCCTGAGCCTGAGCCTGAGCCGGCACCTGCACCTGAGCCGGCGTCCGAGCCAAGCTCCGACGAGGAGCCTCAGGACGAGTAGCCACGCCGCCTGCTATTTGGGGACGGGGTAGAAATGGTAGAAATATTATCCCTCTAAAGCTTGACTCCCCGTTTGCCTGTGATGGTTTGCCGCTGGCTAGTTTTCTTTCGTTGCCAACTTTGTATTAATACCTATCTGGGTAGAGTTTGATGCAAACATGCATGCGGATTGTGAGGTCC
>OHZD01000315.1_pt1 | contig 25250 bp, 25 predicted proteins | sample 1580391 | NCBI WGS metagenome assembly OHZD01 (sample SAMEA3882510, study PRJEB24775) | human gut metagenome | biome: human-associated habitat; feature: intestine environment; material: feces | place: Netherlands | collected 2009/2010 | reverse complement strand
TCGGCGCGGGATAATTTACGCTTTGTTCCTGCGGCGGCTTCCCGCGCCTTTTGCGCCTGTGCCTTTGACAATAGCCGATACCTCCTTTTCCAGTTTTCGTTGTTTTTCTATGACGGCATAAAAATTTTCCGTCTGATAGGGGCGTTCCTTTGGTCGGATAAACTTTGTCTGAATGACGTTCTTTATCACGATTTCAAGGGGCTGCCCGTGTTTTTCATACATTGCCAAGAGGAAGCAGGGAAGCATAACGACAATCATTGCAAATGCCGCCATGCTTGTTCCCGCGCTGTCTTTGAGCAAAAAGAAAAGCGGTAGTCCCATAGCGAGGGCTGCCGCAAAACATATAATCTGCCGCTTTGTCAGATTAAAAGCGACTTTCGTTTTGATTTTTGATAAGTCTTTGGGTACGGGTACATACGCCAAGTGAAAACCTCCTTTCTCTGGGTTTGGTGTTGCTGTAATTTTCCATAAGGGTAATCAAGGCAAAGGTCAATCTATGCCCTTTGCCCGCCCGTATTATATGGGGGTTATCCGCGTCAAGGTCGGGTCGTATTTTCGCCGCTCCGCTCTGAAAATCTCCACCCTGCCCTTGACACGCCGCTAATGCGCGGAGAAAATCGACTTCGCCAGTGCGCCGGATTTGAACAGGGAGAAACAGAGGATAACGGTATAGGCTGCAAGGGAAAAAATCGCGCTGTGCAGGTTGTCCGCTACAATCATGCTGCCAACCAAAACCGCATAAATGCCGACGCATATCATTATGAGGAAGCCTTGAAAACCGAGGGCGAACAGGGCTTTTAAGTAGTTGTTGCCTATCTGCCCCCACTCTCTGTTGGTCATAGTTGCAAACGGGATAGGCGATACCGAACAGTAAAGGTAAATTTCTATCATGCGCCCGTAGAGGATAACGGTTATCAGTACGGACATGATTTTCATGCACAAGCTCACAAGGCTTGTTTCAAGCATGAGCAAGAGTAGTTCGGGGATTTCCATTTCTTCAAGCCCCTCCTGCATGGAAGCAAGGGCTTCGGCAGCGTCGATAGCCGTATCGCTGCCGATAACCCCCGCCGCGCCGGAGACAATGTGCTGCGCCATGTCAAAGACTGCCATAGTGATGTCAAAGGTATGCGTTACCAGAAAGACAGCAACGAACGCTTTGAAGAACCACTTGAAAAACATAAAAGTGTCAACGTCATGCAGATTGTTTTTTTCCGTTACCATGCTGATAAGCTCCACGCATAGGACATAGGTAATGACAAGCCCCGCAATGGGGACGATTACATTCTCCGAAAGGTTTTGTATCATGGAGAAGATATTCGCGTTCCACCCCTGCGGGGTCTTGCCTACCTCGTTTGCGATAGTGCCTACCTTTTCGTTTACGTCCCCGAACATAGTTGACAGATTACCGTTAATGGCTCCGATTAAGATACCCTTTATCCATTCGTTAATCGCGTCAAGTATGCTCTGCATAGGCGGCTACTCCTGCGGCTTATCCGAAAAGCCCGGTAAGCTGCGGTACAAGGAGCATACCGATAAGGGCAACGCCGCCGCCCGCCATGAGCTGCTTCATGCCCTGGCTTTTTGCACCTGGGTTGTCATTTCCGTAGCCCTCCAAGAGGTTGATAACGCCCCAAATGCCAAGACCTGCTCCGAGAGCGATAACGAGTGTCTGTAAAACGCCTACTGCGCTGTTGAAAAATGCCATAATATAACTCCTTTCTGCCGCTGTGCGGCTGCCCGAAAAAGGGCATAAAAAACGGCGGTCAGTTTTGGTAACTGCCGCGGTCATAAGTCCCCGCGCCGCTTGAAATTCTGCGGCGCAGCGGTATTCAGTTGTAAGCGTGGGGAACATGGATTTTCCAGTGGGTGCGCGTATCATATAGCCAATATTTACAGTAGCGTGAATCCCTCCTTTCTGTTCAGTCCTGTATTATTCCAAAAGATAGCTCCTGTGCCGGATATACTCGGTAACGTAAAGAAGATGTTCCCCTCCACGTTCCTGTTGGTACTCCCACATGGCGGTGTCTGCTTTTTCCGCTATCCGCGAAAAGAACACTTCAAGCTGTTTACTGTCTGTTTTCTTCCTGATACGTTTCTTCATTCCCTGTGCCCTCCTGCAAATCTGTTTCGCTGATTTCGTAACAGTCAAAGGGTTCCTCCGGCTTCACGATTGCAGGGCGGCGTTTCATGTACCGCTCCACATCAAAAGCGTTCTTCTTATCGTAGTCGGAAAGGTACCTGTATTTCGGGTGCTTCGTTATGTCGTACTTGTCGGAAAAGAACGGGCGCACCCCCCGTAGCTGCAAGATACATTTCCCGCCGTCCATGACGGCGATTTCGTCCTGTGTCATAAGCTCCTTGCCTAACTTCTGGTAGTTCAGCCCGTGGGACAGCTCCCGCCCTCTGGTTTCGGAAGTGTTGAAGCTGTCAATGGTTTCTTTCCCCAAAAGCTCCGACATTTCTTTTAGGGTGGTTTTCTCTTTGCCCCCAAGGAAAAGGGTGGTGTCGCAGTTACCGACAATGGTATCGGCGTTATCCTTGTAGATTGCCTTTAGCTGTGACTGTGACTGTAAGATGATAGAAGCGGAGATTTCCCGGCTCCGTATCGTGGCTATCAGCTTTTCAAACTTCGGTATCTGCCCGATATTGGCAAACTCGTCAAGCAGGCAGCGCACATGGACGGGCAGCCGCCCGCCGTACACGTCGTCGGCTTTGTCGCACAACAGGTTGAAAAGCTGCGTGTAAAGGATAGACACCACAAAGTTAAAGGTGTCGTCGGTGTCGCTGATGATAACGAACAGTGCCGTTTTCCGGTCGCCCAGTGTGTCAAGCTCCATTTCGTCGGTTTCCAGAAGTTCCCGCAGCTCCCGTATGTCAAAGGGGGCAAGCCGCGCCCCGCAGCTTATAAGGATTGAGGAACGTGTCTTGCCTGCGGAAAGCAGGAATTTCTTATACTGCCTTACGGCAAAGTGTTCCGGGTCTTTTTCTTCCAGACGTTCAAACATGAGGTCAACCGGGGACTGAAACTCCGGGTCGTCCTCGCGGGCTTCCGACGCATTTATCATTTCAAGCAGCGTCGTGAAGTTCTTCTCGTCCTCCGGGGCTTCATACCAGATATAGCCGATAAGGGCGCAGTAAAAGAGCCGTTCGGACTTTACCCAGAAATCCTCCCCGGATTTTTCCCCGTCGCCTTTGGTGTTGGCGATTATGGTATTTACCAGTTTCAGAATGTCTTTTTCGCTGCGGAGATAGGCGAACGGGTTATAGTGCATACTTTTTTTGAAGTTTATGGTATTCAGCACTTTTATCTTGTAACCGCCCCGTTGCAGGAGCTTCCCGCACTCGACTAATACGGTTCCTTTCGGGTCTGTGACAACATAGGAGCTGTGCATTTGCATAAGGTTCGGCTTCACAAAAAACCTTGTCTTGCCGGAGCCGGAACCGCCGATTACAAGGATATTTTTATTCCTTGCGTACTTTGGCTGCTTCGGGCGGCTGCTCATCATCAGCCGTTCGGTCTGGGTCAGAATGACGTTGTTCTCAAACACCGGGTCTATATACGGCTTTATATCCTCGGCGTTCCCCCAACGGGCAGAACCGTACTCCATGCCTTTCCGGTACTTCTTCGCGTTCTTGCCCTTAAAGTAGACAATCAGCCGGATAAGCACCGCCCCCGCTGCACCGATAAACAAGTCCATAGGGTGTAAGCTCGGCGCGGCGTTAGAAAAGGCTGCGGAAAATCCCGTCCCAAGGGCAAGCAGCTTTCCCGACAGGTCAGCCCCCGGCGACAGCCTAAACGCCTGCGCCGCCTTGTCAAAGAGCCAGACAAAGAGCAGATAGGGGATATTCGGGACAATCAGCTTTTTCAAATCTATCCTGTTCAACGGTCAATCCCCCTTTCCTTTTTCTTGACTTTCTCCCGGTTGGCGTTAAGCTGCTTCGCCTTATCCCGGAACGCGGCTAACGCTTTTCGGATAGAGGGCTTCTGCTCCTGTGAGAGCTTCTTTGCGGAAAACTCCTTAAAGGCTGCGGTCAGCGCGTCAGCGTCCCGCGCCTTAAAGAAAACAAGGTACCGGGGCGGGCTTTCCGCCGCGTCCTTTTTCAGCGCAAAGTCAATCCCGTATTTCTTCGCGGTACTCTCAAAGGCTTTGATATTGTCCTTCGTGATTTCGATATTGGAAACGCCTGCGTTCTGTTTCATAAGCTGCTTTAGGGTCTGCTTGCCGTGGGGCATTTGCCGCTTGTTTGCCTGTTTCTTTACCTGTGAGAGAAAAAATTTCATGGATTTTTGCAGCACTTCCGCAGACAGCTTCCCGGTCTTGATGGACAGGGCAATCACTTTTTCGTTGACTTCCTCCTGCAATTCTCGTCCTCCTTTCGCAAAAGTCTGTTTCCGGGCAGAAAGAAAGGGCAGCCGTTTTCCGGTTGCCCTGTGCCTGCCGTTTTATTAAATCCGTACCCTAAGCCCGTTCAAGTCCTCGGCGCGTACCCCTACCAGATACCAGTTCTGTCCGTACTCCATGCGGGTCGGCTTCCACTTGCCCCTTACGAACACCTCCAGACAGTCGCCGCAATGCAAGCCCCCGTAATAGTCGGAAAGGTCAAAGCGAATGTCGTAACGGTCGGTCAGCTCGTCAAATACCAATGCTCCGGTTCTCTGTGCCATAGAAAAATCCTCCTTATGTTTGTTTTACAGGCTTTCGCCCTCGTTGCAAGAATAATAGTCCGGGTCGCCAAACCGGGGCTTTCGCGGAGTCAGTGCGCCGCTCGCCATGTCGTGGGCGACAAGGGAAGTGTAATAGTTGCCGATAGTGGACGGCGCGTTGAACAGTGCCGCCCGCAGGTACTGCTTGATGTTGCGTATCTTCGTGGTATTCTCCCGCATACAGTCAAGGACGAACCGGATATGTTCGCTGTCCAGTTTCATAAACTTTGACTTTACAAGGTCTGCCGGGTAGTCGTCCCCGGCGATACGGATTGTCCTGCGCCTTGTGCAGACGGTTTCAAGGATAAGGTCAACGATTTCGTCTATCCGGTCATGGTCGTAGGGCATATCCTGTTTGAGAATGTCATAGCAGATGTTGTCTTTTACGATTTCCTCATATACCCGGTATGCGTCGTCCGGTTCCTTTCGCTTCCGTTCCGGCGGCGCAGCCGCTTGTCCCTCTAAGGGAGAGGGGTCAGGGGAAAGGATAGGAATGGAATGGGTACTTTGTGTATCAGTATTTGATTTTTCTTTTTTTGATAGATTAGTTTTTTGTATTTCTTTATTTAATTGCATTGGATTTTCCTGCGTAGGTTTTTCCAACGTAGGGTTTTCCTGCGTTGGATTTTCCAATGTTGGATTTTCCAACGTAGGCAAATCCGGTGTAGGTGGTAGCTGTGGCTGCTCGTAAATCACATAGTCGGCACCCCGCAGGCGTCCTTTTGCGTCGCGTTCCCTTGAACGGACGATATACCCGGCGCGTTCCAGTTCCCGCACCGCTTCCCGGATAGCGTCGATTTTCTCCCGGTTGATATGGGACAGCCCCGCAAGGGTATAGTCCCAATCTTCGGGAAGTGAGAGCATTTGCGACAACAAGCCCTTTGCTTTCAAGGTCAGCTCCTTGTTGCGTAAGTGGTGGTTACTCATTACGGTATATCCCGTGTTGCGTTCCACTCTGAAAACTGCCATAGCTTATCAGCTCCTTTGCTGTGGATTTGTTACGCAGTAGAACGCGGATTTTGAGGGGAAAGGTATCTTTCCCTTGCTTGTCCGGTTCTGCGCTCTGGAAGCCGCATAAATCAAGGCTCTTTTTGCCCCTACTGCGTAACATGAGGGCATAAAAAAAGCGGCGTTCCTGTTCTTCCGGGTTGGAAGTGGGAAACGCCGCCTTTGCGGTTCAATATTCAATTTTCGTACAATACCAGCTTGTCCGTTGCCCGAAAACCTTGATTTTTCTAATGTTTCAAAAAGTATCGTTATCTAACCCTATCTTTTGAACGTCCGGGCTTCAAGCGGATGATGGAGGATATTAAATCCGGCAGAATCAACTGCATCATCGTCAAGGACTTATCCCGACTTGGTCGTAATTATATCGAGATGGGAAAGTATCTGGAACAGATTTTTCCCATGATGGGGATTCGATTCATCGCCATCAACGACAACTATGACAATGCGAACACCGAGAGCAGCGATTCGGACAGCATTGTGGTTCCGTTCAAGAATCTGCTGAATGATTCCTACTGCCGGGATATTTCCATTAAGGTGCGCAGCCAGTTGGACATGAAACGGCGCAAGGGTGAGTTCATCGGCGGTTATGCAATCTACGGCTACTGCAAAGACGAACGGAACAAAAATCGGCTGGTGGTAGACGAGTATGCAGCAGATATTGTCCGCTCTATCTACCGCAGAAAACTGGAAGGTATGAGCGCACAGGCGATTGCCGAACAGCTGAACAGTGAGAATGTGTTGGCTCCAAGCGAGTACAAACGGTTGTGCGGTTTGAATTACCATAGTGGGTTCAAAGCTGGCACTCATGCAAAGTGGCAGGCAATTCAGGTGCTTCGTATTCTGAAAAATGAAATCTACACTGGAACGATGGTGCAGGGCCGACGGCAGAAGATCAATTACAAAATCAAAAAAATTCGGGATGTGGAAGAATCCGGCTGGATCAGAGTTCCCAATATGCACGAAGCCATCATTCCGCAAAAGCTGTTCGATACTGTGCAGGAAGTCTTGAAGTTGGACACCTGTGCATCGAGAGGACAGCAGGCTGTCAATCTCTTTTCGGGCATCGTTCGCTGCGGTGGTTGTGGGCAGAATATGGTGCGGCGCACGGTGTCGAAAAACGGGAAGAAATATATTTATCTGCACTGCGTTACAAACCACAACGGTCTGGGCTGTTCCTCGCATCTTATCAGCGAAAGTAAGCTGGCCGAAGTGGTGCTGGCGGCATTGCAGGGGAAAATCCAGCAAATCAGTGGACTGGAACATCGGCTCGATGAAATCAATGAGATTCCGAAGAATGAGCGCAGACTGAAATCTGTGGAAGAACATCTGAAAATGCTGGAGCAGGAAGAACAGAAATACCAGACCTTGCGCCGCCAGCTTTATGAAGATATGAGCAGCGGCATTGTCAGCAAGGAAGAGTACAAGGAGTTCAGCCATTCCTTTAATGAAAAGGTTGAAACCATCCGTAAGGCCAAAGCAGAAATGAACCGCCAGAGGGATTGTCTGAACAATCTGGATGTAGAACATCTGCCGTGGATCGAAGATTTCAAGTCCTACCAAAACCTGACAAGTCTGAACCGCCGCGTTCTGGTGGAACTGGTAGAGAGCATCACAGTCTATGACAAAGAACACATTCATATCCAATACCGCTTCGATCAGGAAATTCGCAATGTGCTGGAATATTGCAGTAGTGTTCCGGCAGAAGAAACGGAGGAAAGTGCAGTATGAAGTGTGTAAGCTATACCCGGACACTTCCTTGGAAGAACCATCAAGGAGAACTGACGATTGCCGAGCAGAATCAGCGCATTGCGGCATATCTGGCGGAACATAAAGAACTGGATTTACAGAAAAAGTATTCTGACCGCAAGAACGATGAAAAGGCGCGCACCGCGTTCGACCAAATGACCAATGATGGCGTAGAGCGAAAATTTGACTGCATCATTGTGGCATCCATGTACTACTGCGGGCCTGATTTCCCGGCGGCACGGCAGGCAATCGAGGAAACGCTCTATGCAGCGGGCATCGACCTGATCGTGCTGGAGGAGAGTTTGGATACCAGAGCCGTCAGCCGAAAAGAAGTTGAGGACTATTTTGAAGCAAAACGTTGTGAGATGCACGCGGAAATCATGTTTGCGTGGAGAAGGAAACAAGGCGCAGGATTCCGGCTGACAAACTCTGTGCCGTTCGGTTACATCCGCAGAAACGGCGAAAGCAATATGGTAAAGGATGAAGAAGTTGCTCCATATTTGAGCGAGGCTTTTTTCAGATATGCGTCCGGCCAGAAAATGCGTGATATTGCAAAGTGGTTGAACGAGCAAGGCGTGGAACCCCCAATGAAACACAAAAAGAGAATTCTGGGAAAGCCTTATGATGCAGAGCCCGACCAGTGGACAACGGATATGCTTCGTTGCTTGTTCCGAAATCCGACTTATACCGGTGCGACGGCAAATGGAAGCCGCAAGATCATTGCAGAAAACTGCCACGAACCATACATAACCAAAGAACAGTTCTATGCTTTCCCTTGCAATATGAGGGAGGGAGAGAACAAAATCTCCATTCGGAAAAGCTACAAAAAACCGAACCCGCTGGCAAAACACATTGTCTGCACTTGCGGCCACGCACTCTGCTGGCACAAGGACAAGAGAACAGGGGAAGAACTTTTCTATTGCCGTTACTGCCGCGCACACAAGGAAAACGGAAAGAATCTGAAAGCCCCGGCAGCTACTATTTATAAAAAGGTGATGGATGCTCTGGAACTGGAACATCTGGAAGAAGAAAAGCTGGCTGCAGCGATTCAGCAGGGAGCAGGCAAGAAAGCAATCGAGGTAGTTCGAGCCGAAAAGTCGTTGCAGATGAAGTCCATTCTGGCTGAACTGAATATGGAACAGTTTCGCCGTGTGCCGCTGTATGAGAGTTATATGGCCGATGAAATCACCGAAGAACAATATCGTGCCGAACTGCTGGACTACGAAGAAGCACATCGGAAATTGAATGAACAGCTTACAACAATTATGGAAGATACGCTGATATGGGAACGAGCGTTGAGCCTGCGCAATCCATGGATTCAGCAGATGGCACAGTATAAGGCCCCGGAAGAACTTGACCGCAATTTTGTGAAGAAATACATCGAACAGGTCACAGTTACACTGCTGGAAAACGGGCAGGCGAAAATCAGCCTGACAATGAAAACGGATGAATGGAAAAAGATGCTTGGCCGGATAGAAATGGAGGGAACAGACGATGGCACGAAAGAGTAGAAAGAATCTCCCGCAGCCGGAACAGGCGGCAGCTTCCGTGCTGCTGCCGGAGCTGGAAGAAGCAAAAATGCCAGCGGCAATCTATGGTCGGCTTTCCGTTGAGGATGAAGAAAAAGAAGAAAGCATGGAAACGCAGATCGCGCTGGTGCAGGATTATATCAATCGCAGCAGTGAACTGAGTTATGTGGACACCTACTTCGACAATGGTTTTACGGGAACGAATTTTAAGCGGCCTGCATTTACCCGCCTGATGAACGATGTGCGGCAGAAGAAAATCAGGTGCATCGTGGTGAAAGACCTCTCACGCTTTGGCCGAAACTATCTGGAAGCAGGATACTATATCGAAACGGTGTTCCCATTTTTGGGGATTCGATTGATTGCTGTTACAGATAATTTTGACAGTACGCGCACAGAGGACATGGAAAGTCTGGCTCTCCCGATTCGGAATATGGTCAACGCAATGTACGCGAAAGACATATCCAAAAAGATATGGACTTCTTTGCAGCGTAAGAAAGAAGCAGGCTATGCAGTCGGAAACGATGCTCCGTATGGCTATATTCGGAATCCCGTGACAAAGCGTAATGAAATTGACCCGGAAGCTGCATTTTATGTGCAGTTGATTTTCCAGTGGGAACTGATGGGTGTACCTATTTTTGAAATTGCTCGACGAATGACATTGCTGCAGGTTCCGACTCCACGGGAGTGGCATAGAAAAATGGTTGAGGGAAAAGAAGTGCTTACCTGTAAAAAGTGGGGCGTAACCACGATCCGGCACATCTTGGAAAATCAAACCTATGTGGGCGATACCATCAACAATAAAAGTACACAGAAGTTATTCGCAGGACAGGACAAGCGCGACCTTCCGAAAGAACAGTGGTATGTGGCAAAGAACACACATCCGGCCATCATCGCAAGGGATGATTTTGAAAAGGTGCAAAAAATCTTGGACAAGAATCGAGCAGTATTCCAGACAGTAAGAGCAAAGTCGGAGCAGATTCGCAGTGAGTACCAGAACGACCTTGCTGGAATGGTGTTTTGTGCAGACTGTGGCAGACCGATGGAGTTTGAACGACTGCCGCATGGAGCGGAAGAAAGTAAAAAGGTCTGCTATTACATCTGCAAGGCAAGACAGGCTGACGATAAGTGCATCGGCCACCAGATTCCGGAAAAACTGCTGAAAGCCCTGATAATGGATCAGCTGCATTTGTTCATTGTCCAGCTGAGCGATAAACGGAAGGTGCTGGAAGAATTGCAGAAAATCGAGGATGTGCAGAATCCCGTCTACCGGGCGAAAGGTGAAATTATGAGCCTGACCGATAAAGTCAGCCAGATGGCCAAGAAGCGGGAACAGCTTTATGCAGACTATGTGGCTGGTGTGGTGGATTCCGAAGATTACCAGCTGATTCGGGAAGATTATTCCAGACAATACGATGGCCTGCGAGCCGCGCTGCAGGAAGCGGAGAACAAAAAAGTTCAGGTAGAACAGCAAATCGAAGAATACCTGAATATGACTTCTCATTTGGAAGAACATCTGGACAACTTTGAATTTGACATTCAGTTGGTAAAATCCCTTGTGCAGAAAATCGAAGTGAGTGCGGACAAGCGGATTCGGATTGTTTTCGGATTTCGGGATGTGTTTACAGAACTTGGAAAGGAGAGTGCAGAAACATGATTGCAGCGTATCAGCGCATTTCAAGGGCTGATGGCGATCTGGGTAAAGATGGCAAAGATAAGAGCAACAGCATTGAAAACCAGAAAGAACTGATCCTGCGGTATATCTCCTGCAAAGAAAGCCTGCAAAATGTGCCTGTGATGGATTTTGTGGATGACGGCTACACAGGCAGCAATTTTGACAGACCTGGATTCCAGCAGATGATGGATGGTGTGCGCAATGGCAAGATTGATACCATCATCGTGAAAGACCTTTCCCGTTTTGGCCGTGATTATATCGGTGTGGGCGAATACATGGAGCAGATTTTCCCCCTGCTGGGTGTCCGGCTCATTGCCATCAACGATAACTATGACAGCAATAATTATAAAGGTACAACGCTGGGAATGGATGTGGTCGTCAGTAATCTGGTAAATACCATGTACTGCCGGGATGCAGGAAAGAAACTGCGGACTGCCAATCAGGTTAAGTGGCGCAAGGGTATTACAACGGCATCTGCTGCACCGTTCGGCTATCAGTTTGACCCGGACAAAAAGGGCGCATTTATCATTGACCCGCCAGCCGCAAAAATCGTGCGGCGTATTTTCGACCTTGCTATTCTGGGGCTGGGAACAAGAGATATAGCGATGATGCTGAATGATGAAAGTGTTCCTGTTCCGAGCGTATATAACAAAGAAAATAAGGCGTATGGCAAGGAAACGACCTATACCATAGCTCCTGTGATCTTATGGGATAGTTCTCGCGTTTGGAAAATCCTCACGGCGTATGTGTACACCGGGGCAATGGTTTTGGGCAAAACCAAAACACTGATTTCCGGCAAAAGTATTGTCCGAACGGTTCCTAAAGGGCAGCAGTACATTACAGAAGGAACCCATGATGCAATCGTAAGTCGTGAAGAATTTGAAAAAGCGCAGCTTGTCATAAAGAGCAACAGCCATAAAGTGCTGATGGGCGGCGTGGACTTTCCATTGAAAGGCAAAGTCCGCTGCGGAAATTGTAGGCGAGTGATGGCGCACAATTTCAAACAGGCTGTTCCAACATTCTGGTGCAGAGAAGGTCTGGAACTTGTGGGGCAAACTCAGTGTACCTCCGAAGTCTTTCAGGTCAGTGATATTGAAAATGCTGTCTTTCAGGCACTGAAAAAGGAACTTTCTCTGCTGGATTCCCTCTACGGCGATATTCAAAAAGAAGAACAGAATTTGAAAGAAGCCCACAAAAAGGCAAACCGCCGAAAAACTCTGATGGAGCAGGAACTTAAAAATCTGAAAGGTGAGAAGATGCGGATGTATGAAGAATATGCAGCTGGAACACTCCCACTTGATACCTACAAGCAGAAAAAACAGGAATGTGACAGACGAATTTCAGAGGTGCAAGAGCAAATTGAACAATCCAAAGCGGAAGAATCCGCTGAGAGCGTTGTGCCGGGAACGGTACGCGCAGCAGCGGAGCAGGCAGAAAATTTCCTGCACGGGACGAGGCTCACAGCGGGTATGGTGTCGGCCTTTATCGAAAATGTCTTTGTGCATGATGGAGGACGCATCGTGGTTCGGTTCAAATATGAGCAGAGCATACAGGATACTGTAAAAGCACTGCATACAGGCTGAATTTGAGAAAGGACTGGGTTGCCCATGTTGGAACATCAGAGAGTGTGCTATAACATGGGCAACAGACCAGCCAGAAAGAGGACATTATGAAAGCAATTCGATGGCTGTTAAAATTGATGCTGGTGATAATAACCCTCCCGCTGATCCTTGCTGTATGGCTGGCAAAGTGGTTTGTGGCATTTCTGCATCATTGTTCGGCATGGATTTTCTATCTGCTGGGCAGTGTGCTACTGGCAACGGCGGTCCTTTCGTTCTTGATGCAACAGTCGCAAGGAGTGGAAGCACTTCAAATGCTAATCGGTGGATTTGTGATTTTTATGGTCCCGCAGGTGGTCGGCAGCGTAGTTGTACTTCTGGAACTGGCGGTAGTAATGCTTCGGCAGGTATGGTACATATAAGATGTCTGCCCCGGATAGCCTGCCTTTGGAACTGCACGAAAAAACAACGCCCGTCTGGGTGAGGGGATTTGTGAATCTTATCGACCAGGCGGGTGTTTCATTCCGCAGGAATGTGATAGTTATAGAATGAGCGTTTCTACCTATATATAATGGAATGCCGCCACAGCCACCGACTATACGGTACTATGACGGCATTATTTTTTATCGTCTGGAATGAACTGCACGACATCATTGGGAGTGCAATCGAGCATCTGACAGAGTTTTTCCAATGTGGATAGTGTAATATTTCGATTCTTTTTCAGAGTGTCCAGCGTTTTGTTGTCCAAGCCGTTTTTGAGAAGCTGGTACTGTGTTACCTGCTTGCGGCGCATAGTTTCCCACAGAGGAGTAAAATCAATCAAAGCTGTCACCACTTTTGCTTGTAAAAAATTGTTCTTTACGTTTCATTATACGGGGTGGGTATGCAAATGGATATTGTGGAGATACCCACAATGCGGTATAATAAGTAGGATAGAGAGTCTGCAAATAGTGTTTGCCCATGTTATGACATTAATGATAATGCTATAACATGGGCAACTTTGTAATAGGAAGAAAAAGTGGAAGGAGGGAGAAATGTGGCAAGCGATAGTCATGCTAAAAGGCCAATTGTGGTAGAACGACGTAAGGAAAAGGGAAGAAAAAAGACACCTCGCCTGACAAAGACCTATGATGTGAAAATAATTCCTGCAACAGTGGGTGTCGTGGCGGAAACAGAAGAACCACCTAAAAAGCGTGTTGCTGCATACTGTCGTGTTAGCACAGATCAGGAGGCGCAGGAAACCAGTCTGGAAGAGCAAATGGCACATTTCAACACTGTTATAGCGGAGCATCCAGACTGGGAGCTGGCAGGCATTTATGCGGATGAAGGAATCTCTGGTACACAAGTTAAGCATCGAGTGCAGTTTCAGCAGATGATAGAGGATGCAAAGGCTAAGAAAATTGATCTGATTCTTACGAAGTCTATCAGTCGTTTTGCTCGTAATGTGGTGGACTGCCTGACTAATATTCGATTGCTGCGAAACCTCCGGCCACCTGTCAGTGTGTATTTTGACAAGGAACGCTTGGATAGTCTGGATGAAAAGGCAGAAGTATTTCTGACGATGCTGGCTTCTTTCGCACAGGAGGAATCCCGAAGCATCTCCACTAATATCAAGTGGGCAACTCGAAGCCGGATGAAAGCCGGAACGCAAAAAATCAGTACGACGAGTCTGCTGGGCTATGATACGGACGATGATGGTGAAATGGTGATTGTTACCAACGAAGCTGAAATTGTTCGTACCATCTATATGAGCTTTGATAAGGGAATGCACCCGGCAGAAATTGCAGAAAAGCTCAATGCGTTGGAAATCAGAACAATCAAAAATAACCCGTGGACGGGTGAATCGGTCAAAAATATCCTGCGGAATGAAAAATACTGCGGTGACGTTCTGATGCAGAAAACCTATACGGTAGATTGTTTGACCCACAAGACCAAGAAAAATGAAGGCGAGGTGGAGCAGTATTTTATACCAGACCATCACCCCGCAATCGTAGAGCGAGAGGTCTGGGATAAGGCACAGGTAAGGCTGGAACAGATTGCAGGCAAGCGGAGGCGCATTCGCCCCAAGCAGCAAAGGCTGATTCCATTACGAAAGGGAGTGCTGTTAGGATTCGTCCCCATCAGACCAACATGGAAGGCTGTTTCCCTCAAGAGATTGGAAACGGCAACAGAAAAGGTGATGGCACTGGTTGATGCAAAGCCAGAGCAGGTACACATAGAATATGAAAGCGAGGAATGTGAAATGGAAATTTTGAAAGGATTTGAGGTAATCAATCTAAAGCAACCGAAAGGCGAGTCTGTTATGACGGTGACTTCAAACAGTCTGAAATTCAATAAGGCAACAGCTGTAGAGTTAAACTACGCGCCTTACATCAGGGTGCTGCTCAACGCAAAGACCAGGCAGATTGCGATTCAGCCTTGTTCAGAAAAAGATCCGAATGCGATCAAGTTCAGTAATGAGGAAAGCAAGCAGACTTATGCAATTAGCATTAAGGTGCCGGCTATCCAGGTAGAGTTTCGGAGAATGCTGCCTTTCGAAGATGACAACGGTGGTAAACTTAGCTATACCTTGAATGGAACCTTGTACCCGGATGAGCAAGTTGTCATTTATGATATTGGGGATGTGAAACCGGAAACAGAAAAGAAACGCCGGGGCAGAAGAAAAAAATCTGAAATTGAAGCAGAACAAAAAGAGAACTAAGAATAATATTTGAAGATTTGATAGTGGCTCCCACTTGTGATTCAAAGGAAACTTTGAGTTGCAGGTGGGAGCTTTTTTATTGTGAAAAAGGCTATCTTTCTGACAAACCAGATGAATCTTTGCCGGACTTTTAACGAATGTTTATTTTTTAACAAAGAACATGATGGAGAGGGAAAAGTGTATCGCTTGCTCGAAAATTAAAAATCTTAGTCTTTTTTAACAAAAATCTCATGGCGTTTTTGACACCTATCTTTTCGGGCTGTTGATGGCATGTTGGATCGAATTTCTGCTTTTGATGGAAAAACCAGAGATAAGCAGGATTTTTGGAAAAGATTGATATGGAATCCTGTAAAGATATAGCGCAGCACAGAAAAAGATTAAACGAGGATTCTTTTATGATTGAAAAAGGTGAAGAACCTAGATCATCAGTGGTAAAAATGAAGATTAGGGCAAAAAAATAGACCGCCAAAGAGAAAAATGGCGGAATATCAAGGAAAATCAAGGATTTGCGGCGGGGTGTGGAAGCACTTCTAAAATAGAAATTTGTGAAAAATGTTGTCCAAGACTTGACATCGGGCGGCATTGATTGGCAGCGCGAGAAATGGCAATCTGGACTTGGTTCTAAGTTTATTCACCAAGGCGAAAAAAATGCTGTGAAATATGCGGACGAGATCTCCACACGAGTAACAGAAGTAGTACATGAACTTTTACACCAGCAGGCAGAAGATGCCGGAATGACCCTCTCTGAATTTGCAGCACAGATGCTGATGAAAGGCCGCGTGAATACCTCGTATGTGTTCTATGTTCACCCGGACGAGATCGAAGCAATCACACGGGAGTTTGCCGCCATCGGGAACAACTTGAACCAGATCGCGGCGTTCTTCAACAGTGGGGGTCTTCCATCACATGTCATGTGTGAAAACATCAACCATGCGATTTCCTGCATTTTTGAAATGCGGAAGCAGGTCGCAGAAATGGCAGGAAAGAACTATGGCAATCTTAAAGCATATCGCAAGTAAGAGTTCCAACTATGGCGCTGCGCTGGAATATCTCATTTTCAAGCATGATGAACTTCGGAAAACTCCGATCCTTGACCAGAACGGAAATCGTATCATGCGGGATGAGTTTTATCTGGACGGTCTGAACTGTGAACCCTATTCCTTCGATGCGGCCTGCCGACAGTTGAACCGCGAGTACCAGAAAAACAAAAATAAGAATGAAATCAAAAGCCACCATTATATCATCAGCTTTGATCAACGGGACAGCACAGAAAATTGCTTGACGGGGAAACGGGCGCAGGAGCTTGGGATGGAATACGCAAAAGCAAATTTTCCGGGGCATCAGGCTTTGGTCTGTACGCACATGGACGGTCATAATGGCAGCGGCAATATTCATGTACATATCGTAATCAACAGTTTGCGAAAACTGGATGTGCCTAAGCAGCCCTTTATGGAGCGGCCCATTGACTGCAAGGCAGGGTACAAGCACCATGTGACGAACGAATACCTGAAACACCTGCAGAAATCCCTCATGGATTTGTGCCGCCGCGAATTTCTGCATCAGGTCGATTTACTGTCACCATCCAGAACGGGTGTGACCGAAGCGGAGTATTGGACACAACGGCGGCTGGATGAGAAAAAACAGAAAATCGAAACGGAAGGATTTACGCCCAATCCGACAAAGTTTCAAACACAGAAGCAGCTTATCCGGGATGCCGTTGCCGCTGCTCGTGAGAAAGCAATCTCGTATGAAGATTTTCAAGACATCCTGCAGGATGAATACAACATTTTCGTCAGAACCCAACGTGGGCGTTATAGCTATCTGCCGCCGGAACGGAACAAGTTCATATCGGAGCGTTCTCTGGGAGAAAGCTGCAAAAGAGAATGTCTGGAAGGATTCTTTGTTCAGAACGCCGAGAAGAATCTGCGGTACAAGGAAGAACCCATACTGATCTTTACAACCAGAACCAGGCTACGGCTCGTTGTGGACCTGCAGGAGAATGTTAAGGCACAGGAAAATCTGGCCTATGCGCTAAAGGTCAAAATCAGCAATTTGCAGAAAATGGCTGAAACGCTGGTATGGGTACAGGAGAATAACATTAACGACCTGACAGAACTGAACGATCTGTGTAAGACAGCACAGGCCAACGCGCAGGCAGCGTATGAACGGCTGTCACAGGCGGAGGATGAACTGTACAAAAGCAATGAACAGATTCATTATGCGGGGCAGTACCTTTCCACAAAAGAGGTCCAGCAGCAATTTACGAAAGCAATTTTCAAGAAAAAATTCCGCGCAGAGCATTCCAAGGAATTGGATGCCTATGCGGAATCCGTGAAATACTTTCGGGAAGAAAATGATGGAAAGCTGCCATTGCTGAAATCTTTGAAAAAGCGAAAAGAAGAACTGACCAAAGAAATCGCGGAGAGAAAAAAGGCATATGTTCCCTTGCGGGAAGAATCCAGGCGTCTGGAAATTGCATCGGATAATGTGTACAGCATCTTCCGAAAAACCAATGAGATGAAATCCGACCTTGCATGGAAACGCAAGTGGGAGGCCAAAGTCCGCGAAAAGGCAAGGCAGGAGCAGGCTCGACAGGAACAGCGCGAGCGTCAACCGAAACGCAAGAAGCGCAGCTATGATAAGAGCCTGTAATCAGCAGGGTCTTCCACCCCGCACCCCGGAACCCTGCCGGATGCGTAAGCCCGTGCAGGGCTTTCCCATCCGGCAGGGACTTTTGAAAATAAGAAGGAGGTCAATTTTCAAGAACAATAATTTATTTGAAATTGTAAAACTGAATATCACTACTCGGCAGGCCGCAGAAACCTACGGCTTTCAGCCCAACCGCAGCAGCATGATTTGCTGTCCATTCCATACAGACCGTAACCCCAGCATGAAAGTAGATTCCCGGTTTCACTGTTTTGGCTGTGGAGCGGATGGTGATGTTATTGACTTTACCGCAAAGTTGTTTCAACTGTCCCTGCGACGGGCGGCGGAAAAGCTGGTCGCAGATTTTGGACTTTCGGGGAATCCTGTTTTTCCACTACAGTATCCGAAAATTGTGGAATATAAAAGTCAAAACCCAATCCAAACATTGTACGAGTGCAGCGCGATTCTGGATGACTGGCGCAAACGATTTGCGCCGAAGTCAGCAGAGGAAGAACTGCATCCCTGTTTTGTTGCCAGCCTGCATTATACTGATTACATCCAATATCTGATAGAGAATCGACATTTTCTCACCGAACACCGGAAGGAGGTTCAACAGATTGCCCAACGAATCCGAAAATACGAGATCGACCATTTCCAACATCCGCAAAATGCTCTCGCAGGCTGAAAAAGGTGGTGTTCAGAACACGATTCAAAACTGTGTGACCGTTTTGCAGAACGACCCGATTCTTGCAGATTCCATCCGGCTGAATCTGCTGAGTGAACGCATTGATATTGTAAAGCCGATGGGCTGGCAGCGTTCTGGCCCTACACTGACCGACACCGATATGATGTACATTCTGCGCCGAATGGAAAAATACGGCCTGTACAGCGAAAAACGGGTGTCTGCAGCAATTCGCATTGTTGCCAACGAAAATCATTATCACCCTATCCGGGACTACTTGAATGACTTGAAGTGGGATGGCGCAGAGCGGATAAGCCACGCGTTGCATCGCTTTCTCGGTGCGGCAGAAGATGAGCTTACCGCAGAAGCCTTGAAGATTTTTCTACTTGGAGCGATCAAACGGGTGTTTCATCCCGGCTGCAAGTTTGAAATGATGCTTTGCTTGGTCGGTGGGCAGGGTGCAGGAAAATCCTCTTTTTTCTGGCTGCTTGCTATCAAAGATGAATGGTTCTCGGATGATTTGCGGCGACTGGACGATGATAACGTGTTCCGCAAGCTGTAAGGCCACTGGATCATGGAAATGTCGGAAATGATTGCGACTGCCAATGCCAAAAGCATCGAGGAAATCAAGAAACCTACAAAATCCCGTATGAAACACACCCGGCAGACCGTTTGCGGCAATGTGTCTTTGCAGGTACGACCAACCGACAGGATTTTCTCCCCCGTGACCGTACAGGAAACCGACGCTTTATCCCCATCCCAGTGGATGCAGCACAGGCTGAAGTACATATTCTGGATAACGAAGCGGAATCCCGTGCCTATATCGACCAGCTTTGGGCAGAAGCCATGACGATTTACAATAGTGGTGATTATAAGCTGACATTCAGCCCTGCTATGCAGGAAGCCTTGCAGATTTGCCAGAAAGATTTTATGCAGGAAGATACACAGGCGGGCATGATTTATGCGTTTCTGGAGGATTACACGGGTGACCGGGTATGTTCCAAACAGCTTTACGCTGAGGCACTGGGCAATCTGAATCTTCCTGCGGAGTGGGAAACCCGTGCCATCTGTGAGATCATGACTGCTGGAATTGCGAATGGCGAAATCAAGGGGTGGACAGCCCATAAAGCAGCCAAACGCTACCCGAAGTATGGCGTGCAGAAAGGATGGGAACGTGTAACCGCTGCAAAAGTGGATGCAGACGGTTTTGTAGAACTTACAGACGAAGAAGCTCAGCAGATGGGATTTCCGTTTTGAAGGGCTGCTTTACATCGTTGGTTACAGGTGTGGTTGCATCCTTCATCTGTCAAAAAACTGCATCGTTCCAAATGTTTTTTCCTATTTGTAACCATGTAACCTGTAACTGATAAGAAAAAACAAATACGGAAAGTTGCCAGCACATCGCCGCACAAAAAGTTTTCTACCGTGGTTACAGGCTACTGGTTACAAACAAAAATACGGAGGTTTTGCCTATGAAAGAAGTTCGCGTTTGCGAAGCAATGAAGTCCCCGGTGGGGACTTTAAGCGACGGAACGGTCTTGCATCAGCAAGATGGAGGGACCAAGTCCCGACAAGTTCCGATTTGGGAAAAGAGCAATCTGACGCTGGAAGAAGCCGCAGCCTATTCCGGCATTGGCATCAATAAGCTGCGCGAAATGAGCGATTCCAAAGACTGCACCTTTGTTCTCTGGAATGGTACGAAGCGGCTGCTGAAACGCCGTAGGCTGGATGAATACCTTGACTGATTATTTTCGATTTGACAATAAAAATGAAGTCGGCAGTTGAAAGCACCTCGGCGGTATGGTATGATTAAGCTGTAGGTTGCTTTCTGCCAACAATGGAGGACATAACGATGGCAGAAAGAAGAAAAGACTCAAAGAAGCGTGTTCTAAAGGAAGGTGAATATCAGCGCAGTAACGGAACGTATGAGTGCCGCTGGCGCAGTGAAAACGGCAAGCGCAACAATGTGTACGCCAAAAGTCTGGAAGAACTTCGTGAGAAAAGAAGCAGAGATTCAGCGCGACCGCAGTGATGGCATCCGTGCAGAAGCGCGGAATGCGACCATCAATGACATTCACGAGCAGTGGCTGCAACTGAAAAAGGGGCTGAAAGCCAATACGTTGGTCAATTACGAGTATATGTACAAGATGTATGTATTTCCGGAGTTTGGAAAGCGGAAGGTCGGAAGCCTGAAAAAGTCGGATGTGCGGCGGTTTTACAACGGCCTTGTGGATTCGCAGCGTCTGAAAGTGGCAACGGTGGAGAACATCCATACAGTGCTGCATCAGGTGCTGGATTTTGCGGTTGAGGACGAGTATCTCCGCATCAATCCATCCGATAATGCGTTGAAAGAGTTGAAGCAGACGCACAACCTGGACAGCGAACACCGCAAGGCTCTGACCGCAGGCCAGCAGAAGCTGCTGATGGACTTCTTGAAAAACAGTGAGAAGTACAATCACTGGCTTCCTATCATTACCGTGATGGTGGAATGTGGTCTCCGTGCTGGTGAGGCAACGGGTTTGCGCTGGGAGGACATCAACCTTGATACGGGTGAAATCAGTGTAAATCACACGTTGATTTATTACAGCCACCGGGAGAAAGGTTGTCTGTACGGAATTAATACACCCAAAACGGAAGCTGGAAATCGAATTGTGCCTATGACTCCGGCAGTCAAGGCTGCTTTTGTACAAGAGCGAGAGTATCAGAAGAAAACTGGAATTTCCTGCAAGGTGACGATTGATGGCTATACGGATTTTATTTTTGTAAACCGTTTTGGAGAGTGCCAGCATCACAGCACCATCAATAAAGGCATTGACCGTATCATCCGCGACTGCAATGAGGAACAGCTGGCAAAATGCGAAAGCGGTACAATCAAGCCGAAAAACCTTGTTCTGCTTCCAAAGTTTAGTTGCCATTCCTTGCGGCACACCTGCGCTACCCGGCTTTGCGAGGCAGGAATCAACATGAAGGTCATTCAAGACGTACTGGGCCACGCCGATATTACCACCACCATGAACATCTACACCGAGGCCACAAAAAATCTCAAGAAAAAGGAAATCGACAAGTTTGCAGAGTTCTTGTCTGCAACCACGACATTTGATGGAAAGGAGGAAAATGACTGATGGAAAATAAATCTGCAGCCCCAGTAGCACAGGTTCTTGTTCCGGCAGTGAGCGAGATTCGTTCTCTGCTGGAAGCTTCCCGCAAAAATGTAGCACAGCAGGTCAATCAGGAACTGCTGTCAACTTATTGGAAGATTGGTGAGGTCGTTGTTCGTTGTGAACAAAATGACAGCATCCGTGCTGCATATGGTGAAAAGACCTTATCGCAGCTTTCCAGGGCGTTGACAAAGGAGCTTGGCAAGGGCTTTTCGCGCTCGAATGTTTACAATATGCGGCAGTTCTATCTCAGCTATCCAATTTTCCAGACAGTGTCTGGAAAATTGAGCTGGTCGCACTACTGTGAGCTGTTATCCATTTCCGATAAGGAGAAGCGCAGCTTCTACGAAAAGGAAGCGGTCAATTCTGGCTGGTCTGTCCGTGAAATGAAACGTCAGGTTGAAAGTTCCCTGTTTGAACGGCTGCTCTTGTCTCGTGGGGATGCCAATAAGGAACAAGTTTTAGCATTGGCTGAAAAAGGTGTGGACTACACTAAGCCGGAGGACATTATCAAGGACCCGTATGTATTCGAGTTTTTGGGGCTGCCGGAAGAAAAGCCGTTCCTTGAAAGTGATTTGGAAGCAGCACTGGTGCGACAAATCGAAGATTTCTTGCTGGAACTTGGCCGGGGCTTTATGTTTGTCGGCACACAGCAGCGTGTCACAGTGAACAACACCCACTACTATGTGGATATGGTGTTCTACAATAAGATTTTGCATGCCTATGTGCTGATCGAGTTGAAAACCACCAAGCTTACGCCCGAAGCTGCCGGACAAATCAATATGTATTTGAACTACTACGCCGCAGAGGTCAACGACCCGGAAGATAATCCTCCTATCGGCATCATCCTCTGCACCGACAAGGACAGCGTAGCAGCCGAGTATGCGCTGGGCGGTTTGTCGAATCAGATTTTTGCATCCCGGTATGTCTTGTATATGCCGAACAAGGAGCAGCTTATTGGACAGGTGGAAGAAGTCTTGAAGCGTTGGCATTCTCACGAGGACGAATGATTTTACCACCAGCTTTACCACTGACTTACCACCAATTTGAGAACAGCTGTAAACAGTTGCGTAGAATTACGAAAAACAAGACTTTTTTATCTTGCACAAATAAAGGCTTATGAACACTTGTAAACAGCTATAAATCACCACCAGTCAAGCTCCTCACGATGAAGCCCATCGACCAGTAAAAGAAGGCTGCCGGGGCTCCGCAGGCGCAAAGCTGTACGAAGCTGCCGGAAGTGTCCCCGGAGCGTCCGGAACCTAGAATCAATATAAAAGAGCCGCTGCACCTGTGTGAACTGCACCCCATTTGTTAGACAGTATGGTATACTGTTTAGGAAATGGGGTGTTTTTGTATGCCAAAGGGACAACGAAAGTACAACGGAGCTCAAAAGGTAGAAATCATCAAACAGCTTCACAATGAAAAATTAAGCTTTTATGAAGCGTCCAGCAAGTATGGAATTCCAAGACGTACGCTTCAAGATTGGGAGCGCATCTATCTGGAAGAAGGCGAAGAGGCACTTCTGGTAGAACGTCGAGGTCGAGCCTGTGCCGCCAGTGGGACACAGAAAGGCCGGAAGCCAAAGCTGGATAAGCAAGTAGAAGAAGATCTGATTGCAGAAAATCAACGGCTTCGGATGGAGATCGATTACTTAAAAAAATTGAACGCCTTGGTACTGGAAGAGGAACGCCAAAACAGAAAGCACAAGTAGTTCAGGAGCTAAGGCAGAAATATCCATTAAAAGCATTGCTGCAACTTGCCGGACTTCCTCGCAGCACATTCTACTACTATCTGCATCGGTCTCAAAATCCTGCGAAGTACCAGATGGTAAAAGAACAGATCATTACAATCTTCAATGAGAACAAGAAGCGATACGGATATCGCAGAATTACACAAGAACTACACAACAACGATATTTGTGTGAATCACAAGACGGTTCAGAAACTCATGAAGCAGCTGGGCTTAGTCTGTCAGGTTCGCGCAAAAAGAAAGTACAACTCCTACAAGGGTGAAGTCGGAGAAGTTGCGCCAAACTTGCTGGAACGGCATTTCAAGACAAACCAGCCAAATCGAAAATGGGTCACAGATGTTACTGAATTCAAAGTGAACGACCAAAAACTCTATCTGTCTCCAATTCTCGATCTGTTCAATGGCGAAGTTGTCAGCTATAACCTGAGCCGCCATCCAAATTTCAAACAGATCACGGATATGCTGGAGGGCGCTTTTCAGAAGCTGCCAATTAAGGTTGACAATCTGATTCTGCATTCGGATCAGGGCTGGCAGTATCAGATGAAATCCTACCAAAATCTGCTGAAGGCAAAGGGCATTACGCAAAGTATGTCCAGAAAAGCTACTTGTCTGGATAATGCTGTTGCCGAAAATTTCTTCGGACTGCTCAAGACAGAACTGTTCTATTTGGAAAAATTTGATTCCATTGACCAGCTTGAAAAGGCCATTATCGATTACATCGACTATTACAACAATCGCCGAATCAAATTAAAACTAAACGGCCTGAGCCCTGTGCAATACAGGATTCAGACCGTTGGGGCCGCTTAATTCGTTTTTTGTCTAACTTTTGGGGTTCATATCAGAGATGATCCTGCACGGCGGCCTGTTGTATAGGGGAAAATGTTATTTTACATATTTGCCTTCGCAGATATTCTTGCAGCAGGCGCTGATGGGGAACCAGCAGCAGTCCCGGCAGATATCGGCCAGCATCTCGGGGGTGGCTTTGGCATCGATCTCCCGGATGAGGGCCTGGTAGTCGTATTCCTTTTCCTCCAGCCCGAAATACTCCACGGTCTTGCGGTCGTACCGCTTGACCTTTTCCTGCGTGTCGCACAGGTCGGTGCCCAGCTTGTTGGGGCAGCAGGAACAGAGGGTGTCGGTGGAGAAGGTGAGCTGGATCTTCGTCCCGGGCACCTCCCGCAGCTGGTGAACGACATCATTCATGTGCTCCACAAAGGCTTCGCTGTAGCCATGGCCGGAGTAGCCCTGGGTGCAGAGCAGGTGATGCGGGCGCAGTACGATGCTCATGCTTTTTTTACCCCCGGGATCCGCTTCCGGATGTTCAGGCCCAGCACGCAGGCCAGCACAGCCTTGATGATGGCGGTGGGGATGAAGGGAAGAACGCAGGCGGAAACGGCCACAGACACGGTGCTGTGGGCGACGATCACGAACAGGATGACACCCACGATATAGTTGACCACAGTGCCCACGACAACCGCCACGGGGAAAGCACCCTTGAAGGCATCCCTGTGCTCCACGCCCAGGCCGATGATGTAGGCCATGATGGGGAAGGAGATCAGGAAGCCGCCGGTGGGGCCGACAAACTTGTCGATGCCGCCGGAGAAGTTGGCCAGCACCGGCACGCCCACAGCGCCCAGCAGCAGGTAAACGAGCGTGGCAATGGCGGACAGCTTGGAGCCCAGCACCACAGCCGCCAGCGTGATGGCGAAGGTCTGCATGGTCATGGGCACACCCAGCGGCATGGGGATGGAGATCTGTGCCATCACGGCGATGACGGCGGCAAACAGGCCCGCGTAGCAGATATCGCGCACCGAGAACTTACTGTTCTGATTCATAGAAAAAATCCTCCTCTGGTTTGGTACAAACAACATCCCGATTAAACCAGAAAGCGGCAGACAGGTCAACTTGCGATTTGCGCAAAGGTTTACAATCTGTGAAAATTTGCTGAAAAGCGTTCAAACGAAATTTGGACGCTTGTGTATCCAGGCAAAATGCGATACACTACACCTATACATAGGAAAGGAATCTGACAGGCCGCCCCCGGCGGGCCTGAATCTGATAGGAGGAACATGATGATCTGGAATAAGAAGAA
>OHZD01000314.1_pt1 | contig 25271 bp, 16 predicted proteins | sample 1580391 | NCBI WGS metagenome assembly OHZD01 (sample SAMEA3882510, study PRJEB24775) | human gut metagenome | biome: human-associated habitat; feature: intestine environment; material: feces | place: Netherlands | collected 2009/2010 | reverse complement strand
TCGGGAATGTCATATTCTCCCGGACTGGCTGCTTGTCTACCGCATAGAGGATGATGTTCTGGTGCTGACGCTGGCCCGCACTGGTACACACAGCGACTTGTTCGGCAAATAAACATTCTGCCGCCGTATGGGGGAAACCTGTACGGCGGTTTTTCTGTATGCAAAAGGGGTGTCGTGAAACGCGACGACCTTGATAGTGGTACGCCAAAACGCGGTAGCCCTTACCACTTCGATAAAAGGAATCAATATGCGACACTATTGCAATCCACGACAAACGCATGAGTAAATAAATTGTGAACACACCCCTTTTCTAGTAAAATAAAAGAAAAAGGGGTGTTATTTATGCAGGAATTATTAGAGTGGATGGAATACATTGAAGATACTCGTCAGCAGACAAAGGTTCGTCATACGTTGAAGGATATTCTTGTCATTGTGTTGTTTGCAACTCTTGCGAATGCGGATGACTGGGTTGAGATGGCATTGTTTGCAGAAAGCTATCAGGATTATCTTCGAAAGTATATTGAACTAAAAAACGGAATCCCCTCTCATGATACGATCCGGCGTGTCATGGGGATGATATCGCCCGAAATTCTGCAGCAGCTCTATGGAAAATGGCAGGAGCGGCTGGATAAAAATGATGGAGAACTGTTGAAGAAGATCATCTGCATAGATGGAAAAAACGATGTGTTCGAATAAACGTGGAGAAGAAAAAGCAAGTCACATTGTTTCTGCATGGAGTAAGGAAGATGGATTTTGTCTGGGACAGAAAGCAGTCAAAGAAAAAAGCAATGAAATAACAGCGATTCCAGAGCTGTTGGAAAAAATCCAGATAAAGGGTCAGATCATTACGATTGATGCAATGGGAACGCAGACAGCGATCGCAGGAAAAATCAGGCAGAAACGAGCGGATTATGTTCTGGCATTGAAGAAAAATCAATACATAATGTACGAAGATGTAAAAGAATACTTTTCGAATGAGGAGTTTCAAAAAGAAATGCGCGAAAAGGGGGCATATAAGAAGACCTGTGAGAAAGCCCATGGGCAAATTGAGATCCGAGAGTATTATCAGACGGAAGATATCCGGTGGCTGAGCCAAAAGAAGAATTGGAAAGGCCTGAGAAGCATTGTAATGGAGAAGAAACGAATAGAAAAAGCAGGAAAGATAACGTATGAATATCGATATTTTATAAGCAGTTTAAAAACGGATATCAACGAAGTCAGCCGAGCGGTGCGAGGTCATTGGAGTATAGAAAGTATGCATTGGCATTTGGATGTAACATTTCGGGAGGATGCAAATACGACAATCGATAAAATGGCGGCACAAAATTTGAACATTATAAGAAAATGGAGCCTGAGTATTTTGAAACCAGCAGAACTATCAAGACATAAGTTGTCAATGAGAAAGAAAAGGTTCGTAGTAAGTTTGCGTCCAATTAAGTATTTAGAAGAGCTTTTAGAAGCTTAAAAAGTAGAAAAAAATAGAATTTGCAGTTGCTAACCATTCATGCGTTTGTCGTGTATTGCAATCGAGGTAATATTGACATAGAATTCCATGTATTATAGAATGGTATCTGTAAAAAGAAGGCATGAAGAAAGCAGCTTTAAACGGGCTGCTTTTTTTGTGTCTTCTTTTGTCTTTCCTGAGTACCGGAGGAAAAGGAGTTTTCTGGATGGAGCAGAGAAGACAAAAATAAATAAGAACAGGAGGAAGTATATGGAGGATACCAAAAAAACAGTTTTGGCGGGAAACGGGGAAAAAGATGTTCCGCGTGCGGTCTACGATGGTGTTTTGACAATCGATGTAGACGCGCAGGTTGAAAGCATGGAGGAACAGGAAGAAGCCAGATGGCATCAGCTTTTGAATGCACATCGTACCAGAAAGATCCTGACGGGCCAGCTCGGGGGCATTGAAAAACTGGAGAGTGGATGGATGGTTGCTGTTACATACTTTAATGGTTTCCGGATCATTATCCCAATGAATGAAATGATGATCAACCTTCAGGGAGACGGGCGTGAAAACGCGGATACCTTAAACCGTCAGGTCCGTATTGCTAACAACATGCTCGGCTGTGATATTGATTTCATCATCAAAGATCTGGATAACAAGAGCCGGAGCGTTGTAGCATCCAGAAAAGATGCAATGCTTAAAAAGAGACAGACTTTTTACCTTGGGGAAGATACAGAAAAACCAATGCTCTATGAAGGCAGAATCGTGGAAGCAAGGGTGATTGCGGTAGCTCCCAAAGCAGTCCGTCTGGAAGTATTTGGTGTAGAAGTATCTGTCCGGGCCAGAGATATGGCCTGGGAGTGGATGGTAGATGCCGGAGAAAAATTCCAGGTAGGTGATCTGGTGCTGGTCATGGTCAATAAGGTGGAAGCAAGCTCTGTTGACCAGATCATTATAGAAGTGGATGCAAAGAGTCCGACAGCCAATATCAATAAAGATAACCTCCGGAAATGCCATAAACAGGGAAAATATACAGGGATCATTACGGAAGTCTATAAGGGAACCTATTTTATCCGCCTTGATATCGGAGTCAATGCCGTGGCACATTCCTGCAATATGTCCGCACTTCCGGGAAAGAAAGATAAGATCGGATTTGTGGTGACCCGCATCAACGACAACTATGAAGTGGCAGAAGGCATTATCACAAGGCTTATCAAAAGAGCTTCCTGAAAATGTTTTTATGATTTTCAAAGAATTCTGTTGACACAGAAAAAGGGATTTCTTTAACATCGGAGATAAAGATGGAAAGGAGTGACGTCAGATGGCAAAAAAGAAGAAAAAACAGATGCGGGAAACCTTGTACTGTCCATATTGCAAAAGACCCGGGGTACTTAGGCCTGCAGCCTATGTCTATGGGGATAACAACCTGGATCCGGAGAAATACCTGTATGTATGCAGCGGCTATCCTTCCTGTGATTCATACATTGGGGCACACAAAAAAAGTATGCGTCCCATGGGAACCATGGCTGACAGCAATCTGCGTAATAAGCGGATCGAAGCACACAGAGCTTTGGATGCAATCTGGAAAAATGGTTATATGACCAAACACAGCACATATATCTGGCTTCAGAACCGTTTGAATCTCCGGGAAAAGGACACACATATCGGGAAATTTTCTTATTACCTGTGTGAACAGACCATCCGGGAATGTACAGACTATATAAAAAGCCGAGAGGAAAAAAAGAAATCCCCGGATAAAATAAGCGTGGCATGACGGAAAGGATGGATGCCCTTGAGACTACAGGCGACAGAAGATGATGTATATCATCTGATGGACCTTAAAGAACAGTATTTTATTATGACAGCAATATGCAGTGTGGCAGAGGGAATCAGCGCATACTTTTTCATATACCAGAAAAGATGCTGGGATCTTGTATATTTGTGTACTGCACTGGCGCTTGCGATAATCCTGCTTCTTCGTCAGGCCATAAAAATCAGCCGGAGGATCATGGAGGCAGAAAACTGTTATATGGCACTTGAAGAGGACAGCCTGGCAGTCTGCCAGCCGGAAAAAAACGGAAAATATGAGTCCTGCAGGATCTTTTACGATGAGATGGATAAGATCGTAGAAGGATCCAGACGGGGAATTCCAGAATTTTATATCGTGATCCGAAAAGAAGGGAAAGAACAGAAAAGCTTTTTCCTTTTGGATGAGGAAGAACAGGAACGGGATGTTTTCTGTGTACGATCCTTTGGCTTTGACAATCAGGGATTCATGGAGTTTTATCTGAAACTCAGGTGGATCGTACCGGGAAGAACAAGGATTATCGGGACCAAAACACAGGAAGTATGGAAACTGCGGCGGCCGAATATCGGAATCTGTACGGCAGCAGGCATGCTTTTGGGGTATGTACTTCCAAAACTCCTGGAAATGATGTATGGGTAACAAGTTATATGAAAGAAAACAGATCAGAAGCAGAGATTAGAAAGAGTGAAAATGACAAGGAGGAAATGTCATGAGATGGTATACAGCAATCGGAATGAAAAAAGATGATGCAGATGGAAGGTTTTGTGTCTGGGTAGATGGGGAAGAAAAAGTACTTACAGAAATGGAAACTATTTTGTGGGCTGCGCTCACCTGGTCTTTCTGTGAAGAGGATAAGGTCCACTCCCAGATGCATCGTCTTCTTGTATTTAGCCTTGGAGAAAAACAGGCACAGGAATGGGCGGACAAAGAGGATTTTCAGTTTTGCCTGAACCGTCTGGTAAAGCGGGGCCTGGTTGTGCTGACAGAAGGATGTACCAGAGAGGAAGCTGTATACAGCATTATCAGCCGGTCAGTCATGGCTCCCATGGCCTTTTCACGGACAGAACGCATGAAGCATTTTATGGAAGCCCTTTCCATGGGAAAAGGACTGAAGTTTTCACTGAGAGCTTTTAAAAAGCCGCTGCTTACAGAAGAGGAATACCAGCTACTTTCCTATCTTCAAAGAGAAGGGGATGTTTCCTGCCACCTGAAATGTTTAAAAGAAGAGGCAAAAAGCAGGGAACCCAATTTAGCAGATTCCCTCCAGGAACAGATACAACGGGAATTTATAAGCCGCGTAGCGCAGCTTTACTATAAGAAACAGCTTGTGATCGACAACATAAGAAGGGAGGACTGCCTTGAAGCAAACGGAACATCCGTATTGGCACAGGCTGTATAGATGCTTGGAAGATTTTGGCATACGTTATCAGAATATACCGGGTTTTTTTAAGGACAAGATCCAGCGATATGGTATCCTGTCTCTTTTTATCCTGCTTTTCGGATCATTTATGGGAACATGGATGAAAGACAAAACTTTTATTTTCTGGTCTTTCCTGCTTGGGATTATCGGGTTTATAAGAACATATCTTATTTTCCGCACCGCGGATAAAAAGACCTATGAAATCGTGGAAGGGCTGGTAACCGGGATAGACGGGAAAAATCCCTTTGCAAGATTACGGAAGATCCGGGTAAGTGATCCGGCCGGACGGCAGAATGAACTTTTGCTGGATAAAAACGTAAAAGTTTTGGAGGGAAAACGTTACCGGTTTTATTTTGGCATAAATGAAAAGAAGCTGGTAGGAATCCGCCGGGTGGATGCAGCACTCAATAACGGGACTTTTTTGGGAAACGAAGAAATATAAGAGGAAGAGATCCCTTTTATAGCAGGGAGGGGAGCACCAGGCATGGTTCGATTCCATGCTGCCCTGTTTCCGCAAAAGACTATTGCGGGAAATACAGCAAAGGAGAGAAGGATATGTCAGAAACACTACAGGGAACCGTGAAATGGTTCAGCGCACAGAAAGGATACGGCTTTATCACCGGTGAAGACGGGATTGATTATTTCGCCCACTTTTCGGAGATCCAGATGGATGGATACCGGAAATTAAGCGGTGGCCAGCCGGTCCTTTTTGAAGCAGGGACGGATGCCAACGGGCGAAGCCTTGCCAAAAATATTTCCCCGGCGGATCCAAACGCTGAGTAAGACGTTTTCATAGTGCATGTACAGATTACCTATTCCCCTCAGATACATGCATTTATGCAGACGGATGAAAAGACAGGCGGTATCATGCCGCCTGTCACAACATGTAGCAGAATAATAAAGATAACTCACGCAATAACACAATATATAGTTAAAATTAATTGACAACCACAAAATGTTGTGGTAGTCTTTAAATGAAAAATAATTTAACAGTCTATAAAAGACTGTGGTTATTCTTTAGTTCCGGACATTCCGGAAGAAACACTTTGGGGCGGTCTTGCCCTTAATGAGAAAAAATGGATATGCAAAATATAAGGAAGATGCAAGAAGGAAAGAAGATTCTTTTTGTGTCTTTTTTTATTGCATAAAAAGCAGAAAGGAGGAGCACGAATGAAACTGGCAGTTAAGGAAACTGCAAAAAGAAATACCTTAAGAACATCAAAAAAAGAAAACACATTGTAAAATCAGGAGGGTCGATTATGGAGACAATTAAATGGGAAAACGCAAATGCACTGGAAATTGGAATGCTTATGGAGATGGCAGAAGACGGCTATGTATTTTGCATCGAAGATGGAAAGATACAGGCTGTTGAAGTCCGGATTTTCAGCTAGCGTGGAAAGGCGGACATTATGTATTATAAAGATGACTTTTATAAGGAGTTCCGGACAGAAAAGGAACTGTGCGAGTATCTGGAAGAGATAGACAGCCGGGCAGAATGGATCCGGATCACCAGTAAGAAATTAAAGGTGGCAGCTGCAGGAGAGGAAACCTGTACAGAGGTTCCGGGCATTTCCCTGGAAGCACTGGAAAAAGATACCTTATCTCATTCCAGGCTGGTTCTTATCCTGCCCGAGAGGATCTGTTATATAGGAAATTCAGCAATCAAATCGTTGAAAGGACGGGCCAGGATTGATGGCAAAGCCCTGGCAGATGTCGATAAGAAAACACTGGCAGAGATCTTGAATAAATGCCTGAAGGTTGCAAGAGGAAGAGCACTGATCCGTTTCTGTGAAGGAAAAATAAGGGCAGTCCTGTCTGGTGATGAAAAAGATTATGCCATCATATCCATGCCGGATATGTACATGGTTACCTCGGCATATATCCATGGGGACTATGAGAAGGCAACGTTTTTAAACGGCTATGCAGATCATTATTCTGTTACGGCGTCCTGGCAGCTGGAAGATACGAAACTTACAGATGTTTATAAGGAACTGATGCAGAATTATGGAAGAAAGACCGATAAGGACATAAAAGCAGTTGTACGGATCACTACGTCAGACGTTGGTGTGTCCGGAGCGAATATTTTTTATTCCCTGCAGGAGCCGACAAGAAATGTGATCCTTGGCAATGCCCTGAAGGTTACGCACAAAAACTGTAAAGGAATGGAAGATTTCACGGAAAACATAGAGTCGATCTTTGATTACTACCGGGAAGTCTTAAAAGGGGTCATGCGGCTGTGTGATATCTGGATCGAGCATCCGGCAAATGCCATGGCAGGGATCATGAAGCAGGCGGGATTTGGAAAAAAACTGCTTGCAGAAACCGTGGAGCAGTTTAAGGCTACTACTGGGAATGAGCCATGCAGCGCATACGAGATCTACTGCGGGATCTGTGAATCCATTACCATTGCAAGGCAGGAAAAGACGAATGAGAGAGGACTTTTAGCTCTGGAAGAAAAAATTGCCGGCTGTGTGTCAAAACGCTGGCATGAATATGATATTCCTGGCACTGTAAAATACTAACAGGATTTAAAAGAATGGAGACAGCATGGACTGTCTTTTTTTGATGGGAGGAAAACATGAAGGTTACGAATGGAAAAGATGTGGCAAGGCTGCTGGTAGATGAATACTTGAACTGCCATCCCACCGGACACAAAAAATTTATGGAGTCCATGGCAAAAGAGCAGCAGGAAATAAAAGACAATTACACTTATCTTGGGTTTGCCTGGCTAAAAGGTCTTTCAGAGGTCAGATATTACGACCTTCGAAACGAAGCATCGAAACTGATGGCCGATGATCTGTGTCTGCATGTAAAGGAACAGCCAGAAAGGGTGCGCCTGGTGTATGAAGGTGCAGAGGAAATGGAGATCAATCCTTCAGATGAAGAGCAGATGGCAAAAATGTTTACCTGCTACCTGCTTGCAGGAAGTATGGACGGATATGGGGAATTTGTGGATTATGCCCTTGATACCCACCGGACACTGCAGCAGAACCTGACACGGTTTTTTGTGGAATGGTTTGCAAAAGCAGAAAAAGGCTCTGCATTTTTAAAACGGGCAAAGATGGTGTATTCCAGGTATTCCCTGCCATATATCTAAATTACGGAGGTATGTGATGGATAGAAAACTTCCGGACTGGTTAAAAGAGAGCAGGGAGGCAGAAAAACTGATCGCATGGCTGAAATCGCCGGATTGTGAAGTAAAAGAATTTTCCGGACAGCTGTTTATAAAGGCAAGATATGGAAACTGTTTCTTTTTCTTTGACTGTTTAAAGGAAAACAGAAAAACAGACCGGAACTGGTGTGCCGTGATCCACATGCCGGAGTATTCCCTTTATGAAGCAGAAGATCTTTTTCTGAAGCCGATCGGGATACCGGATGATTTTGGCTTTCCTGTGCGTGAGGATCTGATCCCGAAACTGGAAACACAGATAAGCCGCATTGGAAAGAAACTTATCCGGGAACAATGGGATGAACTTTTGTTAAAAGGCGGGTATGCAGCTGCACAGATGATCCCGGAGATCAGCAGGGTTTATATCCAGCTAAATGCAGACCGTTTTATTAAAAAAGGAAAGCGGCCGGAGGATCTGATCTATCAGCCGCAGTTTCATTTTGCGGATATGAAGTGGGAATTTTCTGATTGGATGTTTCTGGAATATTTAAGCAACCCACAGCGGGCAGCAGAGCTTTTCGCCCAGAAGTGGCTGCTTGAAAAACTTCCGGAGATCTCAAAAAAGAAGATCTGTATCGGATGTATCCGGGAGGAAATGGAAGAAATGTTAAAAAAGACTGGGACAGGGCCGGAGGTAAGCCTTCCGCGTTCTGCTTAGTATAAAAAATGAAAAAATCAGGAGGAAACGAATAATATGGGTAAATACAATTACATGAATCTGAACCAGAAGATGATCAGGATCCGGAAGAAAGTGCCGAAGCTGATCCGCAAACGGTACAGTGAGGACGTTACTTATGATTTTGTAAAACTGGATGATATTTATGAATGCCTGACACCGGCCCTTAATAAATACGGGGTCGATTTTGACATCTTAAGTGAAAGGCCGACTCAGATGGACGAACAGGGCAATTCCGTGTTTTTAAAGGAAATGGGAGCACTCTGGAGATATGAGGCTGATCTGGAACTGTGCTGGACCAATGCAGACCGTCCGGGAGACAAGGTACGGAGCTTTTTGCATGTCATTGGAACCAATGAAGCACCGGATAAAGCAAAAGGTGCGGCATGGACGTATGGCCTGAAGTATTATTTCTTAAATAAATTCAACATCATGCAGGCATCTGGAATAGACGATCCGGACATGCGTGGGACGGAAAAAGAAGAAATGCCGAAGCAGGAAGCTTCCGTAAAACCGGAAAAGCCGAAAAAGAAACAGGAAAAGACAGAAAGAAAAGAAACCGCAGCAAAGCAGGAGCAAACGGAACCGGTCAGGGAAAAGAAAACGGACCGTAAAAAACTGCGTGATGGAAATGCCATATCAGAAGGTACTGTAAAAGTGGAATATGCAGTGACGGATACAGAAGAAAACCTTCCTGGACAGATGACTTTTGGAATGGAAGAAAGTGAAAGCGGACTGGAAGAATTTTCCGATGAAGAAACCAAAGCGGAAGATCCGGTTCAGACCGAGGAAATCTCCGTAGATGAGGAAATTACTGCCGAGACGGATGCAGACGGTTTCCGTGCAGTAGAAGAAACGGATGAAGTTCCATTTGATGAGGATGATGAGATTTCTTTTGATGCAGAAGAAGAGGAAGAAACACCAGAAGAGACGGCAGAGGAAACGGTAGAGGATATAGATAACGTAGAGGATGCAGAAGACGAAGTGAAATGGGCAGAAAAGGTTATCTGCAATTTTGGTGTCTATGCCGGAACCCCTCTTGGGGAAATGATGCAGGATGCCAGAGGTTACCAGACGATCAAATGGCTGGTACAGCGTTACAAAGGCCAGAATCAGGAAATACAGAAAGCTGCGAAGATTCTTTTGGATCATGAAAAGGAAATGCAAAAAGCAGCCTGAAAACAGAGAAACAGTTCGAGGTGGCTCCGGGAACGGGGCCATCTTTTATGAAAAGGAGGAAGGCATGTATGCCAGAGAATCGTTTACGATCGCAGAAGTAGCAGATCTTTTGTCAATCCGAAGACTGAGTGATTCTTACCAGGACGAATTTCCGGTGGAATGTCCTTTTTGCGGGGATTTAAGAGGAAAATGCAGTTTTTGCATCTGCAAAAATGGAGAACTGAAAAATGTTTACCATTGCTATCATTGCGGAGCATCCGGAAACATGCTGACACTGTATGCGGAACTATCCGGCATTTATGGAAGGAACCGGTATAAAGAAGCCTACCGGGAGATAAGTCAGGCACTTTCTTTTCCTGGAACGGATGAAAGGCAGCAGGCCACGACACGAAATGGGTTCGCTTCTATCGTTCCTAAAAAGAAACGCATTTCCCTTACGGAAGAGGAATGGGATTACCGGGACCAGGTATATAAGGAGATGCTCACTTTTCTTAAGCTTAAGGAAACACACCGGAGGAACCTCCTCCTGCGTGGGCTGACGTTAAATGAGGTCAGACAGATGGAAGAACGAGGTTTTTTAAGTACGGATGAGGAGAATTCCGTGGCCATTGCCAGAAAGCTCTTAAAAAAGGGATTTCGCCTGGATGGGGTTCCTGGATTTTTCATCAACCGGGATGGTGACTGGGAAGCTGCTTTTTATAGGAAGAATAACGGGTATCTTTGCCCGGTCCGGGATGGGAAGGAACGGATCATAGGATTCCAGATCCGGCTGGATGTTCCTTTAAAAGAACGGAAGTACCTCTGGTTTACCAGCAGCGGCTTAGAAAAAGGCACATCAAGCGGCAGCCCGGCAGGAATGTTTGGGAAAATAAAGGATGGCACGGTTTACGTAACAGAAGGGATCTTAAAGGCAGAGATCGCATGGATGTGTACAGGAAATCCTTATATCGGAGTCCCTGGAGTTTCCAATCATAAAGGACTGGAAACTGTCTTGCGAAAACTGAAAGAGCAGGGGTTAAAAAGAGTTTACGAATGTTACGACATGGATAAAATGATGGAATTGTCCTGTAAGCACGATGAAAAAAGTGCGTGCCGGCAATGTGAACATGGAATCTATCTGTATCATGGAGAATGCCCCAAAAAGCGCAGAAAGCGGGACATGATCCGAAAAGGCTGTATAAAACTATATGAGATCTGTGAGGAACTGAATGTATCCTGCAAAAGAGTCACCTGGGATACCGATGCATCCGGTACCTGGATGGAACACTACAAAGGCGTGGATGACTGGATCCTTCGAAAAGAGGAAAAAGGACACAGGAAGACGGCATAAAATGTTTGGTCAGATAAAAGGGAAACTGGAATTTTTTTCAGTTTCCTTTTTATCTGGCTGAAAAAGCCGGAAGAAAGGAGAAAGCGATGCAGATAAGAGACGGACCAAAAGAAAACTGCAGGGAAAAAAGCGATCATGAAAGGAGAACGTGCACTTGGAAAAAAACTGGAAGAAAAGATGGATGGCGGGTGCGATGGCTTTTGCTCTGTGCTGCACTACGCTCTTGCAGACGGGAGCTTCTGCAGTATCCGCCGCTGAGGTGGGAGGCGTTTCCGCACAGAGCGAGACGCAGATCGAGGTACAGACAGAAACGCAGACAGAAACGCAGACGGAGAAAAGCGAGGAGGAACTGATCGAGGAAACCGTTGCTGATCCGGAACTTGCGCTTATGGTTACCGAAGGGGAAGCCTTTGATATCCAGAATGATTTTACAGGACTGAAACTCTCTGAAGGAGACCATGTGGAACTGAAAAAAGCAGCAATGGAAGACGGGACTGTATTTGATTATAACCATGCGGGGACCTATAAATGCGTATATCTTGTTACGCCCGCATCCGGGGAAGCCTATCTGGTTGCCAGAAACATTACTGTGACACCAAGGGAAGCAGAAACAGACGGATCCAATGGCGGCCAGGAACAGGAAAGCGGCGATGACGAACCGGAGGCAGACCCCGTCCTCCCGACCATAAGCCCGGAAGATGCCCCGGAAACTCTGGAAGAGCCGGAAGAAACGGAGGAACCAGAAGAAGAGGAAGCAGAAGGATTTTCCGATGAGGAACCAGAGGATGGAAGCCATCAGGTTGACATCGTACAGGGAAATGAATTCAATATTGAACTGGACCACGAGGACGGACGTTACCAGACGGGGGAGACGGTCAACTTTTCCGGTGATATCCCGCAGGGAAGCCTGATCGCAGTGGGAACAAGTCTTGTCGAAGCAAACCAGACAGAGAATACCGAAGATCTTCTGTATGCAGAAGTAAGCTACGATGAGGGAACAAATTCCTTCAGCTTTGAGATGCCGGAAGATGATGTTGCATTAAGTGTGCTATATGACCAGGCTGAGGGCGGTATTAGTACCATGGCAGCTTCCGATGGAGACTTGTGGGATGATTCAACAGACATTGAAGCTAATACCTATTACTATTATTCAGATGGAAAACTGCATCCTTTTGATTCCGTTATGGGACAGGGCGGAAATGATTCCTATAAGTATATCCGTTACAAAGCAGGCGGAAAGACTTATACCGTCTATGCATACTGCATGCAGCACAGTAAACAGTCCCCGCCAAGTGGAACGACTTATAAAAATATGGTCGAACTGGATGAAGGCGGCGATGACCGTTATTTAAGGAAGGCCATGTTTTACGGATATGGCGGTCCCGGATGGGGCGGCACATTCAACGGCTATAATATCAAATCCATCATGGAAAAATACGGCTGTTCCTCCGAGACCCGTGCAATGCAGCATTATCTGGTCGATTATTTATATGACGGGGAATCCGGATTTGGAGGATCCCTTTCGACAACTGCCAAAAACATGTTAAAAGAGATCAAGGCAGCCCTTGCAAAGATGCCGGATCCAACGACCATGGAGCTGACACCTGGGCTCAGTGCTTCTGCAAATGGAAACCAGAGCCCGACCTTCACATGGAAGGCAAACGCAGCTTTTGTGATCACGATCCATCTGGAAAACGGGGTCTCCCTTGTAAATGAGACGACAGGAAAAACCGGGACCGGAAATGTGAGCGTAAAGGGCGGTGAAAAATTCCATCTGGAAGCAACCACCCAGAATATTGGAAGCCTGAAAGGAAAATATGCGATCACATCCAACTATCCGCTTAATTTCCATGCCATGCTCTTAAAGCTGGCGAACAGCCAGGATATCGGCTTTGGATATTATACCGATACACTGGAGCTGAATCTGGAGGTAGACTGGCCGGATGAAGCAACGGTCAAGATCATCAAAAAAGATAAGGGAAGCAACGCGCTCCTTGCAGGTGCCGTTTACGGCATCTATGCAGATGAAGCCTGCACGAAACTTATCAAAAAAATGCCGGCAACAAATGCAAAAGGGGAATCCGAAGTAAAGATCACCAAAACACAGGATACCGTTTACCTTCGTGAAATCTCAGGCCCATCCGGATATGTGCTGGATACGAAAGCCTATGGGGTAAAACTGGTCGTGGGGCAGACCGCTTCCAAGAACTTAACGGATAAAGAGCAAAAAGGTGCACTCACCATTTATAAAGAAGGAGAAGTGCTTACTGGAGCGACCGTCACGGAAGATGGTGTGACCTTTGCCTACGAAAAACGGAAATTGAAAGGAGCCGTTTACAGTGTTTATGCAGGTGCAGATATCAAGGCGGCAGATGGCACCCTCATCTATAAAAAAGGTGCACTTGTCAAGGATAATCTGGTTACCGGAGATGACGGAAGCGTTACGTTAAAAGATCTCTATCTTGGCACCTACACAGTAACCGAGACGAAGGCTCCGGATAATTATGTATGCAAAGGAGAGTCTAAGACTGTTGAGCTTGTGTATGCAGGCCAGACCGTAGAAGTGCAGACTGTCAGTGCAACATTTTTAAATGAACGCCAGAAGGCTGCAGTCCGTGTGGAAAAGCAGGACGAAGAGACAAAAAATCCGCTCTCCGGAGGCATCTACGGGCTGTATGCAGCAGAAGATATCAAAGTTGATGGTAAGACCGTTGTTCCCAAAGGAACCCTGATCGAAAAAGCAACGACCGGAGCCGATGGAAAAGCTTCTTATAAAGCGGAACTTCCGATTAATTACAGCTACAGCATCCGGGAGATCCAGGCACCGGAACTTTACCTTAGAAACAGTGAGGATACTTACACCTTCACTTTTAAGTTCACCAATGATAAGGAAGAAAAGGTAAACTTTAGCCATACCTTTACAAATAAGCGTGTAAATGCAACAATCGACCTGGTAAAAGAAGACAGCGAGACAGGAAACAGCGCACAGGGAGATGCCGTATTTGAAGGAGCCATTTACGGGCTCTATGCAAGGGAAGACATTAACCATCCGGATGGCAGGAGCGGAGTCCTTTATAAAAAGGACGAACAGGTAGCTACCCTGACGACCGATAAAGAGGGAAAAGCAAGCGTAAGCAATCTGTATCTTGGAAAGTATTATTTGAAGGAGATCACGCCTCCAGTAGGTTATCTTCTGGACGAAGAGGAGCATGATGTAAACTGTAACTACGAAGGAGACCAGGTAGAGACGGTAAAACGAAATACCGTTTCCAAAGAAGACGTGATCAAACAGCCATTCCAGTTGATTAAAGCAGCGGATAATGATAAGACCGATGCGGACCTTTTAAAAGGTGCCGGATTCTCTGCTTATCTGATCAGCAGCCTGACTGTAAAGGACGATGGAAGCTATGACTTTACAAATGCGACCCCGATCGTTCTTACGGAAGATGGAAAAACAGAAATGTTTACCGATGAACGCGGCTATGCGTGCAGCATCCCGATTCCTTATGGACGCTACATTGTCCGTGAGACCACAACACCGCATAATTTCATGCCGGTAGATGATTTTATCGTAACCGTAACCGAGAACAGCAGCACACCGCAGGTATGGAGAGTCCTTTTGGACGATGAGTTCAAAGCAAAGCTTAAGATCGTGAAACAGGATGATGAGACCAAACAGCCGGTCCTCCTTGCCAATACAGAATTCAAAGTGTACGACCTGGATGCGAAAAAGTACGTGGAACAGGTAACGACCTATCCAAATACGGTTGTCCATAAATCCTATTTTACGGACGAAAATGGTTACCTGATCCTTCCGGAATCCTTAAAATGCGGAAATTACAGGATTGAGGAAGTGAGAGCGCCTGATGGCTACACCCAGAATACCCAGTATGTGGAGATCAAAGTTGACAAGAATACAGCTTATCAGATGGATTCCGTCAGCGGGGATGCCATCATTACCGTGACCTATGAAAACCATCCGGTCAAGGGCAAACTGGTGATCCATAAATCCGGTGAAACCTTAAAATCCTTTAAAAAGGATTTTGTATACGAAGAAACTTCCCTGGAAGGGGCAGAATTTGAAATCTACGCAGCAGAAGATATTTTCACACCGGATCATCAGGTGGACGAGCAGGGAAACCGTCACGTGATCTATGCAAAGGATACCCTGGTAAAAACAGTGACCACTAATAAAAATGGGGAAGCTGTTATCAAAGACCTTCCGCTTGGAAAATACCGTGTGAAAGAAACAAAAGCACCGGCCGGATTTGTCTTAAATCCAGACAGTCAGGAAGTAGCCTTTATCTATAAGGATCAGAACACACCGGAGATCGAAGAAAAACTGGAATTTTCCAATGAACGCCAGAAAGTAGAGCTGAGTGTGGAAAAACGGGATGCTGAGACCGGAAAGGCTTTAAAAGGTGCAACCTTTGGATTATACAATAAAGAAGCAATTTCTTCCGGCGACAAGGTGATTGTAAAAGCAGATACACTGCTTCAGGAGATCACAAGCAACGAAAAAGGTAAGGCAGCGTTTACGCTGGATCTTCCGCTTGGCAGATACTATGTGAAAGAGCTGCAGGCACCGGCGGGTTATGTATCTTCTGATGAGATCCTGGAATTTGATGCCACATACCAGGGCCAGGACGTAAAAACGATCAAATTAAAATCCGTGAAGAAAAACCAGCCGACAACGGTAGAAGTAACAAAAGCAGATATCACGACCGGAACAGAACTTGACGGGGCTTCCATGAGTGTACTGGATAAGGATGGCAACGTGATCGATTCCTGGACATCCGTAAAGGATTCCCCACATGTGATCAAGCGACTTCAGGTTGGAAAAACTTACATTCTGCGTGAAGAGCTTGCACCATATGGCTACTTATGTGCAACAGACGTAGAGTTTACGATCTCTGATACTGCAGAAGTACAGAAAGTCAAAATGGAAGATGAAGTCCCGGTAGCAAGACTTCTGGTAAACAAGAAAGGGGAATTCTTAGACAGCGTATCCCTTCTTGACAATGCAAAAGGCATGATCGAGCACCTGTTCAACTATGTGACCGGAAACCTGACTGATGTAACCTTCAATGTTTACGCGGCAGAAGCCATCCGTGCAGCAGACGGGGTAAGTGCAGATTATTATGCGGCAGATGAACTGGTCGGCTCCATTACAACAGATGGAAATGGTATCGCCCAGATGGATAACCTCCCGCTTGGACGTTATTACATCGTGGAAAAAGAGACCGCACATGGCTACGTTCTGGATAATGAACCAAGATATGTGGATCTTACATACCGTGACCAGGATACACCTCTGGTTACTTATAGTGCCGACTGGCAGAATGCGCGCCAGAGGGTACAGGTGGAAGTCCTGAAAAAAGAAAAGGACAGTGACAAAGTACTTTCCGGGGCAATCTTTGGCCTCTATGCAGCAGACGACATCGTATCTTCAAAAGGAAAAGTACTCCTTGCGAAAGACACTCTGATCGAACTGAAGACCACAGATGAGGATGGAAAGATCCAGTTTGTTGCAGATCTCCCGATTGACAGCAGGTACTACATTAAGGAACTTGCCGCCCCGGATGGCTATGTGACAGACCAGGAACCGCAGGAATTCACTTTTGAGTACCAGGGCAGTGGAACCAGTGTTGCAGAGTATGCGTTCACCTTTGAAGATGAACAGACTACGGTAGAACTTTCCAAAGCAGACCTGACGGACAAAAAAGAACTTCCGGGAGCATCCTTAAAGGTAACAGATGAGGATGGAAATACGGTGGATGAATGGGTATCCAAAGAGGAAGCACATATCATCAAGGGCCTTATCGTAGGAAAGAAATACAAGATGACAGAAACAAAGCCGGCAGATGGCTATGTGACTGCGGAAAGTATTGAATTTACCGTCGAAAACACAAAAGAAGTACAGAAACACCAGATGCTTGATGATGTGACCAAAGTGGAAATCAGCAAGAAAGACATTACGGATTCCAGTGAGGTACCGGGAGCAAAACTGATCATCCTGGATAAAGATGGAAAGAAAGTTGAAAGCTGGACGTCCACGGATAAACCGCATATGGTCGAAAAACTTCCGGTAGGCGAATATACCCTTCGTGAAGAGCAGGCTCCGGATGGATACCTCATTGCGGAAGATGTGAAATTTACGGTAAAAGATACCGGAAAAGTCCAGAAAGTCAAAATGAAGGACGCACATCCATATGGAAAACTGGTCATCAAAAAGACCGATTCCACCAGTAAGGCAGCCCTTTCAGGAGCAGAATTTGAACTGCGTGAAAAGGAAAGCGGAAAAGTCGTAGAAAAACTGGTAACGGATAAGACCGGAACAGCGACAAGCGGCAAGCTTCCGATTGCTACTTATAAAAATGGAAAAGTAGAGAAAACCGTGGAATATATCCTGGTAGAGACCAAAGCACCAAATGGTTATGAATTAAGCAGCAAAAAAGAAGAGATCCGCTTTGAATACAAAGACGGAAAAACCAAGGTGATCGAGATCGTAAAAGAGATCAAAAACACCAAATCCCCTTCCGGCAGCACACCGACAGGAAACAGCCCGAAAACAGGGGACAGCACCAACATCTGGCTTCCGATCCTTCTGGCAGTCCTTTCTGCCTGCGGCATTGGCGGCGTGATCTGGTATAAGAAGAAAAAAGGAAATTAAGGAATACGGTTCAGGGCTGCTCGATTTACCGGCAGCCCTTTTTCCAGGAAGAATAATCGGAGGTTTGTATGAGACACATAAAAGAAATCATGATCGTGGCAGTCTGCCTGATGGTACTCAGCTTTTGCGTATGTACCGGTTTTGGCATTTACTTTATGTACCGGGAAGGTGTGCAGGAATATGAAGACCTGCGTACATACGTCAAGGAAACAGATGAGGATGACCCCACAGAAGGAACAGACGGAAGCGATGGGAAACAGACCGTGGTTGATTTTAAGGCATTAAAAAAGATCAATCCGGATATCGTTGCATGGATCCGGATCCCAGATACCAGCATTGATTACCCGGTAGTTCAGGGAAACGATGACTCCTATTACCTGACACATACTTTTAAGAAGACAGAACATGTGGCAGGGGCCATTTTCCTGGATTCCGATAACAATGCCGATTTTTCTGATGACAAGAACATCATTTATGGCCACAATATGAAAGATGGCAGTATGTTCCGCGGACTTCGAAATTTCCTTGACGATGAATTCTTAAAAGAACACCATATCCTCTATCTGTATCTTCCGGATGAAGGGGTATGGATCTTTGTGATCGTAAAATGCGAGTATACACCGGCAGATGGAGATGCTTTTTTACTTGGAACGCAGGAAGAAGTTCCGACGCTTCTGCTTTCTACCTGTGGAACAGATGCCTCCAAACGTCTGGTCATATGGTGTGAAAGGCAGGAAGAGAAAGGTGGGCAGATAGAATATTCTGACGAGGAAGCAGAAGTACAGGAAGCTACGGATGATCTTGCTTTCTTAGATGGGGAGTTTGTGGAAAACGAACCCCATGATTTTATTTAAATGTTTGCAGAAATTTAATGGATAATTTCTACAAAATATAACATTTTAATTTTCAGGTCTTTCTGGATGGACAGGAACAATCATGGTCTATCCGGAAAGGCCTTTTTTTATTGCAGGAATGGCGTAAAATGGCACTTTGATGGAAATATGATTGCAGAAAAAAGAAGAAAGAAAAGTGATGTTAGTTACGACTACTTTTAAAATTGAAAAGAAAAATGTCAATTTTTCTCGAATTTTGTTTATAAAAACATATGACGTTTTCTGCTATTTTCTGCTATTTCAAGAAAAAATGATTGACAAAATATGGAAAAAAAGTTATTCTATTAAAAAAGGTAATATTGTAGAGATTTTATATATGAGTGGTTCGTCAAAGACTCATATATAGGAAGTTCGGTGAAAATCCGACACAGGAACGCTACTGTGATGAGCAAAAGCTACAAGTCAGGTCTATCCCTACGATATTGTGTATCAACCCTCGGTTTCAGGGCGGCACGGGTATTTTGTGACTGGGTCGTGCCATGCGTAGGGTGCGGCTTATTTTTTTGCAAGAAAAACCGCACGTTACCATCACATCTCAGAACACCAGGATATTCCCAATACGGGAGAGGAGGAGAAAGGCAGATCCAGACTCGCGATTTGTACGGGACAGAAACCGCTGTCCTAAGGAGGAACTACAAAAAATGAGTATTCAAAAAGAAAAGGAGAGAACAAAATGAGAAAAACATTCAAAAAATTAGCAGCTGTAGCATTAGCATCCGCAATGACATTAAGCTCCAGCGTAATGGCTTCCGCAGCAACTATGAACGTTTATGTAAGAAAATGGACACAGACCAGTTCAACAAATACTTATGAAGGAACAGTAACACCGAATCCGTTTGGTCTGAATCCGGTAGTAAAAGTAAAAGGTGTAACTTCTGGTATGACTTATAAAAAAGCCCTTGAGATGGCAGAAGATGCAGGATTAACTACTACATGGGATAAAAAAAATCCAAATTATCTTACATCTGTTGGATATGGCGATATTCTGTGGGAAAATAATGGTGCAAATCATAATGTAAACAAAGACGCAGCAGGTAATACAATTGGTGCTATTTGGAAGGGAGATTCTTGGATGTGGTATACAGGAGATAATCTTGGATATGATGTTGCAAAATATCCGGAGACTACATTAGGTGAGACATTAGTACCAGCTAATTTAAAGGATGATGATGTCTTTTCTATGGTATTAAGCTATGATCATTCTGAGTTTGCTTGGGGAACTCCGGCAAAAGAGGATAATCAGTGATGAAAAGAAAATATTTAGCAGTTATCTTAAGCCTTTCAATGGCATTTTCGGTATCCAGCCCAGTAATGGCTTCTTCTGATGAAACCCAAGTTATAGAAGAAGTCTCAGAAGACTTATTAGAAGAGGAGTCTTTTGATGACGAAGCAGCGGACACTGATTTTATTGAAGATGATATTGATGAGGTGGCTACAACAGCAGAAGCAACTGATGATTTTGATACTGCACAATTTCCTGATATCGAGGAAGATTTTGGAGATGGAAGCGGTAGTGTTGTTGCAGTAGGTGATGGTGAAACATCTGAGGATGGCTGGACGACATTGGAGAAAGAATCTAGTATTTCTTTTAAGTATGATGAAAGTAACAAAACATTATATTTTAAGTGTTCTGGAACAGCAGAGATGCCATCAAATAATCAATCAGGAAGCACAGCTCAATGGGCTTTAGCATTAAAAAATAAAACAAAAGAAGTAGAAAAAGTTGTAATAGGTGAGGGTATTACTAAAATAGGTCAGAACAATTTTGATAATACGTATTCAGATTGGCCTAATTTGAAAGAAGTAGATCTTGCGTCTACGGTTACAACAATTGGTAATGCTTCATTTTGTGATGTTGCTGCTTTACAGACAATCAATTTAAATGATGTAGAAAAAATTGAACAAGGTGGATTAGCAGGAACTGGCATAGAACAGGCTGTGTTTGATAAAGAACAGGTTGAAATAGGTGGTTCAGCATTTGAAAGTTGTACTAATTTGAAATCGGTATCTGTGAAAGACATTATAAACTGGGGAGATGCTTCATTTTCCGGTTGCAGAAGTCTTACAACATTTTTATGTGAGAAACCAATTGAAGAATTGCCACGACAGACATTTAAAAGGTGTGTTGCGTTATCTACATGTGCTATAACAGGCGTAAAAAAGGTTGGAGCATCTGCTTTTGCATCATGCGCATCTTTGACTTCGTTTGATTTTTCAAATGTAACAATTTTGAATGGAATGGCATTTCAAGGGGCAGGACTGACAAAGGTTGCTTTTACCACTAAGGATTTAACTTTGGCATACGGAGTATTAGATTGCGAGAATTTGGTAGGAATCTGCTATCCAGGAACTGCAGAAGAATGGAAAAATGTATCAGAAGATGCTGAAATTGCAGATACAATTGCTGTTCATTGTAAGGCTGACACAGTAGAAGCAAAAGCAGCAACTTGTACAGAAGATGGTTGGAAAGAAGTAGGTGTTTGTGAAGTATGCGGTGAACATTATTCTTATCCAACTGATGAAAATAAACTTCCCGCAACCGGACATACATGGTCAGAAGATTATGTAGTGGATAAGGAAGCTACCTGCTCTGAAGCTGGTGAAAAGAGTAAACACTGTACAGTCTGTGATGCAAAAGAAGACGTGCAGGAGATTCCGGCACTTGGACATGATTTCGTCTCCAAGGTAACAAAGAAAGCAACCTGCACAGCAGATGGCACGCTTACTTATACTTGTAGCAGATGTGATGAAACAAAGACAGAAACCATCAAAGCAACAGGTCACAAGTGGAGCAACTGGAAAAGAACAGCAGCAGCTACAGTATTTAAACCAGAAGTTCAGACCAGAAAATGCTCTGCATGCAATAAGAGTGAAACCAGAAATGTAGGTAAAAAGCTTGCACCGAAAGCAACTCTTAACGCTTCTACTGTAACCTTAAAAGTAAAACAGTCTACTTCCAGACTTAAAGTTACCAGACTTGCAAAAGGTGATTATGTGAAATCCTGGAAATCTTCTAATAGAAAGATTTTCACAGTAAGCGGCAAGTCTAACGGAACCTGCAAGATCACTGGCAAAAAGAGTGGAACTGCGAAACTGCAGATTACCCTTGCCAGTGGACTGAAGAAGACCGTTAAGGTAAGAGTTCAGACAGCAGCAGTAAAAACCTCAAAAATCACAGTATCCAAAAATGTAACTGTTCGGAAAGGAAAGAGAGTGACACTGAAGCCAGTCGTAACTCCATTCACATCCCGTCAGAAGGTTACTTATACAAGTTCCAACAAAAAGATTGCAACCGTTTCTTCCAAGGGCGTTGTAACCGGAAAGAAAAAAGGTACTGTAAAAATAACAGTAAAATCCGGATCTAAATCCGTTAAAGTGACTGTCAAGGTAAAATAATTAAGAGTTGAAGAGCTCTTCTTCCGTGAGGAAGAGGAGCTTTTTTTAAAGAAGGGACAAAATGAAAAAAACAAAATTGTGGAAAAGGATTGCCGGATGGCTGCTGGTATTTTTGTTAGTACTACAGCTTCCGGTAAATGCATTTGCAGAAGACTGGAATGCTAATGAGGCGTATACATCCGAAGAAACAGATTTGGCCAGTCAGGATATTCTGGAAGAAGATATTTCTGCAGATGAGCAGCTGGATTCGGAAGAAGGGACACTATCCGATGATTCGGTTGATCTTGTGGAAGAAGATTCGGATGATATTCAGGCAACAGAGAATGGAGATTCCGATCCTGATCTGGATATGGAAGAGCAGGACACAGGTGAAGGTGAATTTACAGATGAAAGTGCTGCTCTTTTCAGTGATGGAACAGACCAGTCTGAAGGAGAAACAGGAGAATCAAAAGAAATACAGGTAACTGTCAGTGTCAGTAAAGATGGAAAATTCCTTGATGACAAAGATGGACAGCTTATGGCAGGACGTACTGTGACGTTGAGTGGGCAGTCTTCTTACACTATGGATGATGCCCTTAGGATAGCCCATGATCTGTATTACTCTGGCGGTGCAGCAGCCGGCTATGATTTTCGTGAAGATGAAAGTGGAAGCTATGATGGTCTGATCTATAAGCTCTGGGGATATGACCGGGATTCGGTGCCCGGCATTCGATTCGCACTGAATAATGACAGTGCGAATTATCAGGAATCCCTTACCAGGAGCGTTGAAGATGGAGACAGCCTTCATTTTTATATCCAACAGAGAAAAGGAAAAGACCGATTTGCCTTTTTTACCGAAACAGAAGAAACGGTCACACAGGGAGAAACTATAACCTTACGGCTGCGCCAAAGCAATGTATATGGAACTGCATTTTCAGACTGCAGCGGGGCATCCGTTTATATTGATGGTGTGAAACAGGAAGGACTGCTCACAGATTCGGAAGGGCGGGTTACACTTCCTGCTTTGGAGGCAAGAGATGTTCCCTATTTCGTTACAGCAGAAAAACTGGTGGAAACAGAAGATGGTTCGCCGGCAACCGCAATCTCAGCGGCTTATGCTAATGTAACAGTTGTTCCGGCATCCGGACAGACGGGGGATTATCTCGATGCGGTGAGTCTGAAGATCACAGACGGGGAAACCCAGAAAGAATACCGTCTTGATGGATTAAATTCTGAAAGTGCATTCATGCTGCCTATGGAGCTGAGTCATGGACAGATGGCTCTGCATGTGGACACGAAAGACAGTTTTCCGGAAAACGGATCGGTCTATGCGGTATACACGAATCCGGCTGATGAAACCATATGTAGGGTGAAACTGGATAAGAATGACTTTTCATTATTAAGGGGTACCAGTGTTAAGTACAGCTATAAAGCAATTCAGACAATCAGGCTTGAGGTACGGCAGGAGGGAAGTGTTGTCCAGTCTGTACAGATTCCTGTTTCTTATAAGACCCATCTTACGGAACTAACACTGGAAGATTCCTGGGGACATAAACTCGGAGGTGATCTGAAAGACACACTGGATGACCAGCAGATGGAAGTGCTTGTTCCGCAGAATACGAAATATATCAACATTAATGCATGGGCTCCCGGCTGGGCATATCTTTCCAATTATCCGGAATTGTTATCTTTAGACGGAGCGGAACTTACACAAAGTACCTTTGGCTTAAGATTTACCCCTGACTGGGACCAGCACAGTGAATATAAATTATGTATCCATTTACCGGAAAGTGAAGAGAAATATATTGCGGAAGCTACCGATTATACAATCATTTTTAAGAAGGGCGAGACCGACTATACACCGGTTCTTTCTTACCAGGGACAGGAACCGGACAGATATGGCTTTATGCAGGATGAAGAAGCAGATCCATTTATAATACAGCCGGAGGTACTGCGGGAAGATGAGGGAAGACTGTCCTATCAGTGGTATCAAGGAAATACATCTGACCAGATGGAAGAGATCGAAGGTGCTGTTGCATCATCCTATCAGGTACCAACAGATACCCCCCATTATTATAATTATTACAAATGTATTGTTTCCTATGAGATAGATGGAAAAACTTATTCTGCTGAAAGCGGCTTATATCGTGTAAGGGTATATCCTCTGACTTTGGAGGCTCCACAGATCACAAAGCAGCCAGCAGATATAACCGGGGTGAAGGGAGTACCGCTGCAGGATAAATTATCTGTAGAGATTTCTGATATAAAACAGTCAGACGTTAAGGCAAGATATCAATGGTATAAAAATACGGAAAATGGCACCACAAATGGAACGCTGATTCCAGGTGCAACGGAATCTTCCTATGAACCGGATATAAAAGAGGCAGGAAAGACTTATTATTACTGCAGGATCCGGTATCAGCTGGATGCACGTACCCAGAAAAAAGATAAGACGATAAATAGTGCATTTGTATATTCAGACACCGCCTGTGTCACCGTCACAGAAGCCCCTCTTCCATGGGAGGGAAACGGAAGTGAAAGTTCCCCATACCTTCTTAAGACAGCTTCAGATATTGAGGCATTGCGTGACAAGGTAAATACAGAGGGATTTTCCTTTGAAAATACATACTTCCAGCTTACAGCAGATATCACCCTGCCAACTGGATGGAAGCCTATTGGTGTGACAAAAGATGGAAAGAAAGATCTGCATAACGGTGCGAATCTGAATGTATTCAGTGGTATCTTTGATGGAAACAACCATACAGTGACTATCCCGGAAGGTGGTCTTCCGCTGTTCGGATATGTGCAAAATACCAGGATCAGAAACCTGAACATCTATGGAACAAAGATTGCCGGATATGGTCTGGTCAACAACTTTGAAGGTGTCGGACTCTCCGGAACGGCTGTTGAGATAGACAATGTAACCTTAAAGAGCGGATCCAGCACTCTGAAAGCAGGACTTCTGGGTGCGAATAAGACCATGAGTCCTTATGCCGGATGTTCTTCTTCCTTTGAAGCAACAGTACGGAATTGTACCATTGAAAAGGATGTTGTCATTGGATATGACAAAGATATGAATGAAATCGGTGCGATTGCTGGACGTATGCAGGGTACCGTAGAAAACTGTGTAAGCTATGCTGACGTTTACGGAACCAGTTATGTTGGCGGCATCATCGGAACCCGGGACAATGCCATGGGCAACTGCTCTGTGATCGGCTGTAAGTTCTACGGCACAGTGGAAGCTTCCGGTGAAGTGGCTGGTGGTATTGTGGGCGGCGGTTATGACAATTCCACAGCCCCGA
>OHZD01000306.1_pt1 | contig 25609 bp, 18 predicted proteins | sample 1580391 | NCBI WGS metagenome assembly OHZD01 (sample SAMEA3882510, study PRJEB24775) | human gut metagenome | biome: human-associated habitat; feature: intestine environment; material: feces | place: Netherlands | collected 2009/2010 | reverse complement strand
CGGGGAAACTCTCGTTCGAGACCTCGTCGGTAAAGGGATTCTTCCATGTCAGATGGCCCAGGTTACCGGTGCGCTCGGGCAGCTCCGTCGTCACGCGATGGGCAAGGCCGTCGAGCAGCGAGTAGTCGTGCACCAAGCCCTCAACCAGCGAGATCGCGCGCGTCTTTGCGGAGCCGGCCGGCTCAATCGCGCGGTAAAGTCGCTGCATATTGGCAACGGCAGCACCGTACTCCCCCGCCGGAATGTCAATGCCGTACACGCGTCCGGCAACATAGCTCATCAGCACACCGGCAACGCGATTGATGCGGTCGGTAGTGACGATCTCGCCCGCCGGCGGATAATCCTCGACCGTAGCGCCGGCGCGTTTAAGCTGCAGCATCAGCACGTCCAGGTCGCTTTCGAGCACGGCATGAACTTGACTGCCCGAAGCCTCGAGCTCGGGATCGGACTCGACAATGCCAAACTGCTGCTCGTAGACAAAGGGGTGGGCATTGCGATCGAGCACATAGTGCGACAGCAGGCCCAGCGCAAAGGCGCGACCCAGATTGGCATCGCGCGGCTGCAGGTGCGACACGCCGTCGCGCAGGCACGAGAATTGGCGCGACATGCGCGAGCGGTGCATGACCTGAGCAAGCGACATGCAGTCGGAGATGCGCGGCGTGAGCATGTGGAAGAAAAACGGGTCGGGACCTTGGTTTCCCAGGATAAAGGCGATGCGCTCCTCGTCGGACGTGATAACGCCCTGCGGAAGACGGTCGATGCTTTCCTCGCCAAACAGATGATGCGTAATGAGCGCGGGCATAATAATCCTTTCGATTTCATTCGATGCAATCCATTATGCCCACCGCACAGTCATGCCAAACCTGTAACGGCAAACGATGGCACACCGACCCTTACGCTAGCCCCAAGTGCGATTTGACCTCGGCAGCGCGACGACGGGACACGGGCACCGTCGAGCTCACACGGTCGAGCCTGAGCTCCATCAGGCCCGTGGAGCCGATCTCGACATTGTGCACGTCTTCCAAATTGACCAGATAGCTGCGGTGGACGCGGATAAAGCCCTCGGAGGCCAAGCGGCGCTCGAGCGAGGAAATCGACTCATTGATCAGATACGTTCCATCGGCACAGACGGCGTTGCAAAAATCGGCGCGCGCCTCAAAGTAGCAGACATCCGCCACGGGAATGAACACCTTTTTGCCCCCGCGATCCACCGTCAGGCGCAAAGGCTGGCGCGGAGCATGGACGACACGGCGAGCGCCCAGGGCAGTCTCGATCTTGTCGAGTGCCTTTGACAGGCGGGCATCCTCGACCGGCTTGACGATGTAATCGACAGCATCGAGGTTATAGGCATCGGCCGCATACTCGGCAAATGCCGTAACAAACACCACGACCGGCGGCGTCTTTAGGTTCTGCAGCGTCTCGGCAAGCTCAATTCCCGAGCGACCGGGCATGGTAATGTCTAAAAACAGCACGTCGGGCTTGTTCGACAGAATCGACTCCACGGCTTCGGTGACATTGCCCGCCTCGGCAATCTGACCCACACGCGTATCCTTTTCCAACAGATAGCGTAGCTCAGCCCTAATTGGGGGCTCGTCATCAACCACCAGGATGTTCCAGCCTTCGGACATATGCGCTTCCCCTCTTTTTCTCTCAATCCAACCGCGTGCTACACCGTTAGCGGCGCCGGCTCATGCGGCTCGCCGTTCAACTCAACGATGACCTGCGTTCCCACGCCCTCCTGGGACTTCACGCGCATGCCAGAATCTTCTCCGTAAAAGAAATGGATGCGCTGAAGCACGTTGAAGAGCGCCAGGCCGCAACCTCGCTTGACGGAGCCGTCGGCGGTAATGCTCTCGGGCTCCTCTCGGCGATGCTGCTCAAACAGATGCGCGCAGACTTCTTCGCTCATCCCGATGCCGTCATCTTCGACGATGATCTCCAAGCCGTCATCGGTCTCAAAAGCCCTAACACGAATAGAAAGCGGCTCGATCTCGCGCTGCGCATGCTTGATGCAGTTTTCGAGCAGCGGCTGCAAGATAAACGGCGGTACTAGGCTGTCGCGCACCTCAAAGTCGATGTCGACCGAAACGCGCAGACGGCCGTCGCCATACCGGGCCTGCATAAGATTGATATAACGAGTGCCCTGCTCCACCTCGTGCTCGAGCGTGGTGAGCGTATCGGAGTCAGAAAGCGTCTGACGGTAATAATTGGAAAAATCGATGAGTAACGATCGCGCCTTGTCGGGCTCGGTTCGAACGAGCGACACGATCGTGCTAATGGTATTGAACAGAAAATGCGGGTCGACCTGCGACTGCAGGGCGCGAAGCTCAACGCGGGCTGTGAGCTCGTCCTGGCGCTCGAGCTCAAAGCTGGCGAGCTGCGTGGAAATTAGGTCGGCAAAACCCGAGGCAAGGGCCGTCTGGCGCATATCGATGCTGCTCAGGCGGGGATAGTACAGCTCGAGTGTGCCCACGCAATGCCCGCGCACGGTAAGCGGCGCGACAATGCCGGCGCGCAGGCGGGGAAAATAACCGCCCGTCTCATTGGAGGTGTCGCGCGAAAACACGCTCTGCTCGCCCGTCTCAATCACACTGAGCGTGGTCTTGAGCACGACCGGGGTGCCGGCGGGACACCTTGTCGAATCCTCGCCCCAGCTTGCCAACACCTGCTTGCCGTCGGTAAAGCAGATGGCAGAGGCGATGGTCTCGGACAGGATGATTTTAGAGGCGCCCAGGGCCGCTTCGGGCGTAAGGCCACGCGATGTATAGGCGAATATTTTTGATGCGATGGCGAGCGTACGGTCGGTTGCGCTCGATGTGAGGTCGTCGGGGACCACAAAGACATACGAGAAAAAGAAGCACAGCATGACCATGCCGGCAATAACGACAACGCCCGGAACGGGATTGGGATTATCGGTTAAATCCCAGATAAGCAGCAAGATAAGCGCCGGAACGACAATACCGAGCAGGATGGCCTGGACCACATGCTGGGCCGTGCGAAAGACCTTGGTAGAGTTGTAGCTCTTGCCCAGAATCAGCCTGTTTAAATCCACCGTCATCCCCTTTTTTCTATCGCACCCATAGCAATAAAGAGGGCCGCAAGCGACCCTCTCCATTGCATTATGCAATCAAAAACTGTGTTTTACATCCAGCCATCGACAAACGGTATCTTAGGCGCTGTATTTGTTGGCCTCGCCAAAGGTGCCAGCCTCGACGATCCAGCCATCCTTCATGATGACGTCCATGTTGTCGGTGTTGAGCACGTGGATGTCGGCGGCGACGTCACCGTTGACGACCAGCAGGTCGGCGCACTTGCCGGCCTCGATGGAACCGGTCTCGTCCTCGATGTGGCACATCTTGGCACCGTTGAGGGTGGCGCAGGTGATGGTCTCGACCGGGGTGAAGCCGATCTTGTCGACGAACTCGTACATCTCCTCGATGGAGCAGGTGCCGTACGGGGTGACGAAGGAGAAGGAGTCGGAGCCGATCGTCATGACGACGCCGCGCTTCTTGGCCTCGCGCAGGCAGTCGTAGTTGCGCTGCAGCTCCTTCTCGACCAGGGTGCCCTCGTACTTGTCGTGCAGCTCGGGGACGTAGACGGGCGGATAGGTGGCGTACCAGGTGGGCAGGAAGGCGATCGTCGGGGTGAAGAAGGTGCCCTGCTCGGCCATGAGGTCCATGGTGCGCTCATCGATATCGAAACCGTGAATCAGCTGCTCGCAGCCAAAGCGAACGGAATCGTAGGCAGCGGCGTGGTTGTTGTAGCAGTGGCTCCACACGGGGATGCCGACCATCTTTGCCTCGTCGACCACGGCCTGGATCTCCTCGGAGCAGTAGTGCTGGTCGCGACCGGAGTCCCAGCGCCAGATGCCGCCACCGGTAGCCCAGATCTTGATGGCATCGGGGTTCTCGCGCAGGCGACGACGGACGGCCTTGCGCAGATCCCAAGGACCGTCGACCTGGTCGCCCCAGGGATGGGATTCCTTGTTGAGCTCCTGGGTGCAGTGGTGGGAGTCACCGTGGCCGGCAACGCGGCAGAAGCCGAGGCCGGTGGCCAGAACGCGCGGGCCCTTGAAGACGCCCTTGTCGATGCAGTCACGGATCTGGATACCAAAGCGGCCGATCTCGCAGACGGTGGTGAGGCCATGGGTGAGGCAGTCGTAGGCCTGCTTGACGGCGACGGCCTGCTTCTCGAGGAGCGGCTGCATGACCCAATCGGTGTCATCGTCGGTCAGGTTGCCCGAGAAGTGCAGGTGGGTGTCGATCAGGCCGGGAAGGACGGTCTTGCCGGCGGCGTCGATGACCTCAACGCCCTCGGGAAGGTCCTGCATAGCGCCGGCGTACTCGATCTTGCCGTTGTCGTCGACGAGAACGAGGGAGTTCTCGACCGGCTCGGCACCGGTACCGTCGATGAGCTTGCCGCCAACGATTGCATACTTAGTGGACATGGTTCCTCCTTATGGATCCATATAGTGGGCGAGGCCGTGTTGGGTTAAGGCCTCACAAAGCTACCCAAGTGGTGCCGGGTTCGGTGCGCGGGAGAGAGGATTCCGCGCACCCGATCCGCCCCGGCTAGGCGTTACTTTTTGCGGGAATTGGTGAAAGCCATGAGGGCCAGGCCAATAGCCAACCAGCCGATCACGATGCTCCACTCCACCATGTTGAGGGAGGCGGGAGAGAACGGAATCACGAGCAGGCCGATGATGATGGCGCAGGCAGCGATAGCGAGGCCGATGCCAAACTTGCCGCCGGGCACCTCGTAGGGACGAGGCAGGTCGGGCTCGGTGAAGCGCATGCGCAGGCAGGCGAGGGCGACCATACCGCAGGAGAAGATGAAGGAGAGAGCCGACACGTTGGTCAGAGGGATGAGCATGTTCTTGCCCAGGAACGGACCGATGACGGTGATGACGCCCAGAACGACGCAGGCAAGCTTGGGAGCGCCGGACTTGGGGTCGACCTCGGCGAACTGCTCGGGCAGCTGGCCCTTGCGGCCCATGGCGAGCATGATGCGGCTCGTGGCGCCGTAGAAGGAGTTCATCGGGCCCATGGGTCCAAGCGTGGCGATGACGAGCATGGCCAGGTACAGGAGCATGTTGATGCCCTTGAGGCAGGCAAGCGCGGGAACCGGGCTCTTAACAAACTCATGCCAGTCGAGGATGGTGCCGAACGAGTAGATGCAGACCATGTAGAAGCCGCCGGCGGCCAGCAGGGCCAGGGAGATGATCTTGCCGAACTTGTTCCAGTTGATGCCCTCGGCTGCTTCCTCAGCCTGCTGAGGAATGGTGTCGAAACCGGCGTAGAAGAACGGAGTCAGAACCAGGACCGACACGATACCGGCGAACAGGCTGGTGCCCTCGGTGGCGGCCTTACCGCCGCCAGCGCCGGCGACCTGGGAGAACACAGGCATGGCGTTGTTCGGCGAACCGGTGAACAGCGAGACGCCCATGGCGAGCAGCATGCCACAGAGCAGGGCCTTGGTCAGGAAGGCTTGGAGCTTGGCGGCCGAGCTGGCACCGCGGAAATTGAGGAAGATGACGTAGGCTGCAAAGCCGAGCGCGATCAGCGTCGGGAACAGGTAAACGTCAGCGCCCAGGATGGTGTAGAGCTTGACGGCGCGCAGCCACTCAAGGCCGGGCAGGCTGCCGAACATCTCGGACACGAGGGTCGAGATGGCGATGGCCTCCCACGGGCACAGGATGCCGTTGCCCAGGGCCAAAAGCCATCCGGTGATATAGCTCAGCGTACGGCCAAAGCTACGATCGACATACTCGACGATGCCGCCCGAGATGGGGATAGCAGCCGTGAGCTCACCGAAAACAGCTCCGACGGGCACGAGGAAGATTGCACCCAAGAGGAATGCGATCATAGCGGGAACGGGACCGCCGCCCACGACCATCCAGTCGCCGACCTGCAGAACCCAACCGGTACCGATGATGGCACCGAAGCCGATGGTGAAGAAGTTCCAGAGCGAGAGCGTTTTCTTCATGCCGCCGTTATCCTCGACTGCAACTTCTGCGTTCTTGTCCGCCATTGTTCCCCTCCTTTCCTATTTGACGCCCTTGGCGTCACCCCTTGCGCGGTCCGTTTTGCCGCGCGCTTTTATTCCATGGCTTTAAGATACGGCCTTGGCGCAGCAGCGCCGCTCGCAGCTCGACCGAAGGCAGAACTGCAAAACGAGCGGCACCGTTTTTGGGACGAACGGCGGGAGACGTCATTCGTCTTGGACGCTTTCATCTTGTCTGCTTTTGAATACCTGTTGCCGTGACGCTTGGCGCGCGGCGCGGCAACGTTCATACCATTTGTCAGGCTTTTGGCGCACATACCCATGTGTCGTGCATCTTTTTATGTAGGATAGACAAGTTACACATGAGGCAAGGTGATTCGAATGGCATACGGATACAATGACGGCGACCAACGGCCACAAAGCGTGCGCCTTGCCGGCCGCACCACGCCAACGCCCAGAAGCACCTCCGACAACGACAACCCGCAGCGCCCCCAAGAGCAGCCTGGGGCTTCTTCGCGGCAACAAAGCCGTACCGTGCAGCAGTCAGACCGTGTGAGTACGAGCACACGCCAACGCCAGACCGACACATCGCAGCCACGCCGCTACGATCACCGTAAGACCGACTACTACGTCAAGCGCTCCTTTTCGCGACCTCAACGCGATCGCGGCAATTCCGCCCCTCACCCCGCGTCGCGCACCACAAGCCACGCGCTTCCGGCCCGCCGCCTACGCCTTGCGCTTTGCTCCATTGCCGCCTGCCTCGTCTTTGTGTTTTTGGGATCCTGTATCTCCCACGGATCAGCCGGTCTTGAGCCCACAGCCGAAGACAAGCTGCTTAAAGCTCCCGTCGCGCCCGGTTACTCCTTTGCGTTCTCGACCCCACGCTCGCAATGGCAGGCCGGCACCATGCCCCACATCTACCAAATTGACCCCGCATGGTCGGAGCTGCCCTATGCCGGTGGCACTATTCGCGAAAACGCTTGCGGTCCCACTTGCCTCACCATGGTCTATATCTTTAAGACCGGCCACACCGATAAGACGCCGGTCGATATATGCGCACTGGCCGAAGTCGGCAACTACGCCCCCACTGGTGCCACCGAGTGGTCGTTTATGACAGGCGGTGCGTGGCAGCTGGGGCTCAACGGAACACAGCTCTATAACGATCGCGAATCGATTACCCAAGCACTTCGCTCGGGTGCGCCCGTCATCGCCGCAGTGCGCCCCGGTACGTTTACCAACGTAGGCCACTACATCCTGCTCTACGGCATCGACGATGCCAACCAGATTGGCGTCTACGACCCCAACTCGGCCAGCCGCAGCGCCCGCCGCTGGGGCGTCGTGGAGGTCCTCAACGAAGTCGAAGCCATGTGGGCCTACTACTAGTCATTTAAGAACGTCCCCAATGACTAGGTGAATAGCAAAAGCCCCGCAGCCGGAGCGGACTGCGGGGCTCATGAAGAGAGGCTAGTTTGTGGGCGCCTTGTCTGGCGCCCACGAGAGAGGCAACAGAGTAGAGACTACTCGTGGATGCGGGTACCGGAGAGGCCGGCCATGGTCTCGGCGGCCTTGTCCAGAGCGCCGATGATGCAGGTGCGGCCCTTGCGGGAACGGGCGAACTTGATGGCAGCGCGGACCTTGGGCTCCATGGAACCCTTGCCGAACTGGCCCTCGTCGGCCAGGCGCTCGGCCTCGTCGGCGGTGAGGTCCTCGAGCTCCTCCTGGTTGGGCTTGCCGAAGTTGATGGCGACATGCTCAACGGCGGTCAGCAGGAACAGAACGTCGGCGTCGCAGTCCTCGGCCAGCAGCTCGCCGCCCAGGTCCTTGTCGATGACGGCGGGAACGCCCTTGTAGCAGCCCTTGTTCTCGTAGTCGCGGACGACGGGGATGCCGCCGCCACCGCAGGCGATGACGATGAACTCGTTGTCGAGCAGGTTGAGGATGGAGTCAGCCTCGACGATCTTCTTGGGATCGGGGGAGGCGACGACGCGACGCCAGCCGCGGCCGGAATCCTCGACAAAGACCTTGGAGGGATCCTCGGCCATGAACTCCTTGGCCTGCTCCTCGGTGTAGAAGGGGCCGATCGGCTTGGTCGGGTTCTTGAACGCGGGATCGTCGGGGTCGCACTCGATCTGGGTGACGACGGTGGCGGCGTGCCAACGCTTATAGCGCTTGTGCATCTCGCGGCCGATGCCCTGCTGCAGGTGATAACCAATGTAGCCCTGGGACATGGCGCCGCACTCGGGCAGCGGCATCTCGGGGGTACCGATGGCATCGTGGGCAGCGGCGAAGGCGTTCTGGATCATGCCGACCTGCGGGCCGTTGCCGTGGGTGATGATGATCTCGTTGCCCTGCTCGATGAGGCCAAGGAGGGCATGGGCGGTGTTGCTCACGGCCTCGATCTGCTCGACGGGGTTGTTGCCGAGGGCGTTGCCGCCAAGGGCGACGACAATACGATCGGGCTTGCCAAGAGGCTTAGACATTGCTGGAATCCTTTCTGTAAAAGGCCTACAACCCATTAATAACCCGCGTCCGTGCGATACGCGAGTTTATTAAGGTTTATATTCTCTTTATCGCTCATTTTATTCATTTTGAAAATAGCGGAACGGTGAACGGTCGTTTTTATCCGCTCAGCGTACAGAACCCCAGCTCAAGCATATCTACGCCATTTACGTGCAACTTTATTTTAATAGAGCAGGGATTAGACCAGATTATGCAAACTATATCTTTGCTAAACACAAAACAGACAGCGCAATATCTCACTCGCACTATACGAGATTCTATGCACATATAAGTCGAGTATGCACCCCTGCAAAAACAAGGGGCTTTTCATCCAACAAAAGGAATAAAGAAGAGCTCCGAAAAAGCGGCAACGGCCAAGTCCCCCATCCATCCCCAAAGTGGCGCGAGGTTTCGCGGCAAAGCCGCGAAACAGCGAAGGGGACGGAATACCCGACCAACTACGTCCTTCATCCGCCCACACAATCCAAGGACGTAGTCGTAGCAGGATCTGAGGGCTGACCTTCGCGGACACTCCGCAGGACGAAAGAACCCCCGCCGCACGTAGTGCGCAGCGGGGGTTCTTTCATGTCCGAGGACGTCCGCGAAGGTCAGCCCTCAGATCCTGCGGTGGGAGACCTAGGCCTCGTTGTACACCGTCTTGAGCTTCAGCAGGTGAGCGTAGCGGTCCATAGCGGCCTGCTCGTTCTCCTTGAAGAGCTCCTCGGCGCGCTCGGGGAAGGAACGCGTCAGCGAAGCGTAACGGGCCTCGTTCATCAGGAACTCCTGATAACCGCCCGCGGGCTCCTTGGAATCGAGCGAGAACTTCTTGCCGGCAGCAGCCTCGGGGTTGAAGCGGAAGAGGTTCCAGTAACCGCACTCGACAGCCTTCTTCATCTCAGCCTGGCAGTTCTGCATGCCACCCTTCTTGATGGAGTGCATCTCGCAGGGGCTGTAGCCGATGATGAGGGACGGACCGTCGTAGGCCTCGGCCTCGTGGATGGCCTTGAGGGTCTGAGCCGGGTTGGCGCCCATGGCGACCTGCGCCACGTAGACGTAGCCGTAGCTCATGGCAATCTCGGCCAGGGACTTCTTCTTGGTCACCTTACCGGCAGCGGCGAACTGAGCGACCTGGCCCAGGTTCGAGGCCTTGGAGGCCTGACCACCGGTGTTGGAGTAAACCTCGGTGTCGAAGACGAAGACGTTGACGTTGTGGCCGGAAGCCAGGACGTGATCCAGGCCACCGAAGCCGATGTCGTAGGCCCAACCGTCGCCGCCGAAGATCCAGAAGGACTTCTTGGTGAGGTAAGCCTTGTCGGCGAGGATCGCCTTGGAAGCGTCGCAGCCGCACTTCTCGAGCTCGGCAACGTAGGCAGCGGCAGCGGTCTTGGAAGCCTCGGTGTCGTTGACGGAGTCGATCCAAGCCTGGCCGGCAGCCTTGAGCTCATCGGACGGACCATCGGCAGCGATGATGTCCTGGGTAGCAGCGATCAGCTTGTGCTGGACGGCCTCGTAACCGACGGCCATGCCCAGACCGTGCTCGGCATTGTCCTCGAACAGGGAGTTGTTCCACGCCGGGCCGTGACCGTCCTTGTCCTTGCAGTAAGGAGCGGTGGCAGCGGGGTTGCCCCAAATGGAGGAGCAGCCGGTGGCGTTGGAAATGAACATGCGGTCGCCGGCGACCTGGGTCACCAGACGTGCATAGGCGGTCTCGGCGCAGCCGGCGCAGGAGCCGGAGAACTCCAGGTAGGGCTGCTTAAACTGGCTACCCTTGACGTTGGCCGCGATGAGCTCCTTCTTCTCGGAGACGTTCTCGACCATGTAGTCCCAAACGGGCTGCTGGTCCATCTCCTGCTCGGTGGGAACCATCTCGAGGGCGCCCTTGGGGCAGACCTTGACGCAGTTGGTGCAGCCCATGCAGTCGAGCGGGGACACAGCCATGGTGAACTTCATGCCCTTGGCCTTGGGGCCCATGGCGTCGAGCGTGCGGGTAGCCTCGGGCGCGGCAGCAGCCTCGTCCTCGGTCATCGCGAACGGACGGATGGTGGCATGCGGACACACGTAGGCGCACTGGTTGCACTGGATGCACTTGGTCTCGTCCCAGTGGGGAACGACCACGGCGACGCCGCGCTTCTCGTATGCGGAGGCGCCCAGCTCAAACTGGCCGTCGGCGCAATCGACGAAGGCGGAAACGGGCAGGCTGTCGCCGTCCATGCGATCGATGGGCTCGAGCAGGTTCTTGACCTGCTGGGCGATAGCGGACTTGGTCTCCTCGGAGAGCTCGACGGGAGCGGCATCCTCGGCGGTAGCCCAGTCGGCCGGAACCTCGAACTTACGGAAAGCGGTAGCGCCGGCATCGATGGCCTTGTGGTTGGCGTCGACGATGGCCTGGCCCTTCTTCATGTAGGACTTGGTAGCCGCGTCCTTCATGTACTGCAGGGCGTCCTCGGCGGGCAGGACCTTGGCCAGCGCGAAGAAGGCGGACTGGAGCACCGTGTTGGTGCGCTTGCCCATGCCGACCTTGGCAGCCAGGTCGATAGCGTCGATCAGGTAGACGTTGACGTTGTTGTTCGCGATGTAGCGCTTGGCCACGGCGGGCATGTGCTCGGCGAACTCCTCGTCGCTCCACTGGCAGTTGACCAGGAAGGTGCCGCCCGGCTTGACGTCGCGAACCATCTTGAAGCCCTTAACGATGTAGCTAGGGTTGTGGCAAGCGACAAAGTCGGCCTTGGTCACGTAGTACGGCGAACGGATCGGAGAATCACCAAAGCGCAGGTGCGAGACGGTGACGCCGCCGGTCTTCTTGGAGTCGTACTGGAAGTAGGCCTGAACGTACTTGTCGGTGTGGTCGCCGATGATCTTGATCGAGTTCTTGTTGGCGCCGACGGTACCGTCGCCACCCAGACCCCAGAACTTGCACTCGATGGTGCCGGGAGCTGCGGTGTTGGGCGCATCCTCGGCCTCGGGCAGGCTCAGGTTGGTCACGTCATCGACAATGCCGATGGTGAACTCGCGCTTGGGCTCGTCCTTCTTGAGCTCCTCGAAGACAGCGAACGCGGACGCGGGAGGCGTGTCCTTGCTGCCCAGGCCATAACGGCCGCCGACGACCTTGATGCCCGTCTTGCCGGCCTCGTAGAGAGCGGAGACGACGTCCTGGTAGAGCGGCTCGCCGATGGAACCCGGCTCCTTGGTACGGTCCATGACGGCGATCTTCTGGACGGTCTCGGGGAGAACGTCGACAAAGTGCTTGATGGAGAACGGACGGAACAGGCGAACCTTGACCAGGCCGACCTTCTCGCCGCGAGCGTTGAGGTAATCGATGACTTCCTCGAGCACGTCGCAGAAGGAGCCCATGCACACGACGACGCGATCGGCATCGGGGGCGCCGTAGTAGTTGAACAGGCCGTAATCGGTGCCGAGCTTCTCGTTGATCTTCTTCATGTAGCCCTCGACGACGGCGGGAAGCTCGTCGTAGACCTTGTTGCAGGCCTCGCGGTTCTGGAAGAAGATGTCGCCGTTCTCGTGGCTGCCGCGGGTGTGCGGGTGCTCAGGGTTGAGCGCGTGGTCGCGGAAAGCCTGGACGGCGTCCATGTCGCACATCTCGGCCAGATCCTTGTAGTCCCACATGGCGACCTTCTGGATCTCGTGGCTGGTGCGGAAGCCGTCGAAGAAGTTAAGGAACGGGGTCTTACCCTCGATGGCGGCAAGGTGAGCCACCGGCGAGAGATCCATGACCTCCTGGACGTTGCCCTCGGCGAGCATGGCGAAGCCGGTCTGACGACAGGCCATGACGTCGGAGTGATCGCCAAAAATGTTCAGGGCGTGGGAAGCGACGCAACGCGCGGAGACGTGGAAGACGCCCGGGAGCTGCTCGCCCGCGATCTTGTACATGTTCGGGATCATCAGGAGCAGACCCTGAGAAGCCGTGTAGGTGGTGGTCAGAGCACCGGCGCCCAGCGAACCGTGAACGGTACCGGCTGCACCTGCCTCGGACTCCATCTCGACGACCTTGACCGGGGTGCCGAAGATATTCTTGCGACCCTGGGCCGCCCACTGGTCGACATGGTCGGCCATCGGGCTGGACGGCGTAATGGGATAGATTCCCGCTACCTCGGTGTACGCATACGAAACATATGCGGCCGCCTCGTTGCCGTCCATAGACTTAAACTTACGCGCCATATACCCCTCTCCTCTCATATAGGTATACAGGCCCCGGCGATCGCCGGGATGTTGGCGTGATGGGATTTTCGCTGTTGCTTCCAATCATCTGGCAGGCAGGCTCAGCAGCAGGTACATGGCGTGGAGAGAAGGCATGCCGAGGCGAGGGCCAGCTGATGCGCCCCACAGACCCGACCGCCCGTCTTGCACATGACCGAGCGCCGCAAAGGCTGCATGCCGGATGCTCCCGGGCACGCCCCGGCGATGGGAAGCGCCCGCAACGAAAATCCGCATGCGGGTTTATTGTACCCCGCCGTCAAGTGTAATTTCGGCAAATATAGGCGGGCGGTAAAGGTTTACCTCGGGTGACCGCCAAGGGCCAAAATGGCCCCTCCATCCCCGGGCGACCGGCTCTGGCGCGCCAAGGAGTGTCCCCAAGTGCCGGCAGAAAAGGAACGTCCCCATCTGCCGGCTAGAGGGCACCGAAGAGGATGGCGTAGGTAGTGGATTCGCCGAGCTTGAGCTCGTCGCCGGGATTGAGTTGGGCGGAACGGCCGGGCTCGACCTGAATGCAGACGCGCGTGGCCCCGTTTACCACCACGGTTCCGTTGGTGGACGACAAGTCCTCGACGTGCCAGATATTTTGAGCATCGCACCAGATATGGGCATGGCGGGCCGAGACATCGTCGCCGACGTCGGTAATATCGCCCTCGCCAGTGGCCAGCGCGCCAATCTCAACACCCTGCTCACTCGGCTGAATCCAGCGCGGGGCGCTCACGACAAAACTGTTTTGTACGCGCAGCAAGCCCAAGGGGTGCGCCGGGGCGGGTTCGCGTTCGCCCGCGGTCATCGACATGCCAAGCGAACGCGGCGTGGATGTGCCTCCGCCACAGGTCGCGTGCGCGTAGTCGATGGCATAGTTCACCGAGGACCGCACATCCGCCGAACAACCGACGGCGACAAACAGCACCAGCACGGCCTCGGCGCGCTCGGCGGGCATGAGTTCCGCCGCCTGGGACAGGCGATCGAGCGCGTTGCGATAGAGATTCGTGTCCTGGTGGCACTCTTCGAGCGCGCGTACCATCGGTTCACCTGCAGGACCGCACACCATATTGATCACAGCCGTGGAGTCCATGGGATTGCGCTGGCGCAGGGCCAGTTGCGACATAATACGCGCAGCCGAGGTACCGTATTCGGCAAAGTAGCGCTGCTGAAGCGTGCCGACCGGCGCGCGAACGATAAAGCGGGAAACCCAAGAGCGATCGGCGGCTCGGCTCTGCGGGCTGCGGCCGTCGGCGAGCGGACGGGACGAAAGCACCAAGCCGCACAGCTCGATATGGCTCAGATGCGCCGCGCGCTTAAAGATGTCAAACATGACCCCGCATGGGGTGAGCTCAACTTGAGATGCCATGACCTAGGCCTCCTTGGTCGTAGAAATAGAATCGGACGATACTTCGACAGGTCCGCCAAAAGTACGGGCAGCTGCGGCTCCACCGGCAAGCGGAGTCGCCATCTGGGCTTTTGTGCGTCGCGGTGCCGAAACGGGAAGTTCAAAGGCAAAGCCCATCGCAAGCAAAAACCACGTAAGCGTATAGGTTGCAACCAGGGCGGCAACAAGGCCGCCCATCACGGCGCGTTGGGAAAAAACGCTACATGCAGCCACAACCAGCACCGGAACCTCGCAGGCAGAAAGCGCAAGCACACCCTGCAGGAACCCCGAGCGCCGATCACGCGCAAGTGCCCCCGCGGCAACGCCGGCTATGCCGGGCAGCGCCAACGCCAGTGCGGCAATAATACCCGGTAGCGACCCAGACCACACGAGCGATCCCAAAGTCGCCGTCACGCGAGCGCCCGACGCCAGCAGCGCGGCCGAAACCACGACCACAGCCCAAACCACGCCACAGACGACCGTCGCGCCGACCATCACCGCGCGACGAACCGCGCGGCCAGACGCATCCATGGGGCACGGCGTGAGCGGCTCGCCGCGGAGCGAACGACCGACATTTTGCGCATAGTGGTCACAAAACGCCGAGAGCGCCGCCTCGACCGCCGCCGGCTCGGGACGATCTTTTTGATGGCTGGACAGACAGGCCATCACCACGTCGAACAGCTGGGCATCGACAAACGCCAGCGCATCGCGTAGCTCTTCGGAATCCGGCTCAAGCCCTAGCTGCTGGGCCTGCTCGGCCGCAGCGAGCGCCACATCGGGCTCACGACGAAGCAGCGAGTCAAATCACAACCGGGCGCATGGGCACCAATGGGATAGTCGGGCCGCGTGTCCATCTTGAGACGGTAGGGGCTCGCGATGTCGCGCGTCTTTTTGCGCGAACCCGAGGCGCCCGAAGTGCTCGGCGCGGCTTCGTATGGCGCGACGCCGGCAATGAGCTCGTAAACCGTGCTTGCCGCGGCATAGACGTCGGTCGCCGGCGACATACGTAAAGCGCGCAGGTCGGGAATATCGTCGGTGAGCATCTCGGGCGGGGCATAGGCAACCGTCGCGCGACGCAGCGTGGCATAGCGCTCGGTAAAGGATGCCTTGCCGCCGGTACCGGCCACGGCCGACGCAGGCTCAAGCGCCAGCGACGAGCCAAAGTCGATCAGGCACAGGTCAAAGGTGCCCTCGGCAAGCTGCCGGTCAAGCGGTAGACGCGCCGTGCGCACCATAATATTAGCGGGCGAGATATCGCGATGGACAAAGCCCTCGCCCACCAGGCTCATACGGCAGAGCAGATCGAACAGGTCGCGACCCAGACGCGCCGCCACAAGCGGCGACAGGCGTCCGGCATCGTCCACGGCAAGTCGCGAACGCAAGCGGGCAAGCGTCTCGCCCTCGACCCATTCCATGACAATTGCAGGCACACCGTCGACCTCGCCCCAGCCATAGAGGCGGGGAAAGCCCTTAAGGCCCGAAAGGGCGCGATGGCATTCGTATTCCTCGCGAAACGCCGCCTTGAACTTGGCGACCAGCGCCTCGTGAGCGGCATCGTCGTCAAACTCATCGCGCGTCGGCAAGATGAGCTGTTTGAGTGCCACGGCCTCGCCTTGGGCGTTGACGGCACGCGTCACGCGGCCGATACCGCCACGGCGCATGGTGGCATCGTCGGCAAACAGCATCGTAAAACGACGCAGATAGGCAGGCAGTTCGTCCTGACCGAGCGCAATGGCCGGCTCAAACCCGTAGACACGCGCAAGGCGCAGGCCGACCATGGGATCGCGACCGAGCGATTGTGGTGTGGTGGATGCAAGATCGGTCATCATAGGGCAAGCGCCGCCACGTTATTGTTGAAGTTACCGAGCGCGACGTCATCATCGCCGTAATGGCCGACCCATTGACATAGGTTGGTATAACAGCCCCACAGATTGGCATACTGCTGATACCACTTAGATTCGGTCGAGAACCTTTGTCGACCGAACTCAGCACGGATGGCAAACATGTCATTCGCCAGGCTGTCGCACGGTCTGGGATCTCCCGTAGAGTTATAGGTCGAAACCACGTCATTGGCACGAGAAACATAGCCGTCGAGCATGTTGTACTTGGTCACAAGCCAACTGTGAATGCTCTCTTCTTCAGCAGCGGAAAGGCCACCGGAGTTTGCATCGTTGTCAGTGTTGCCGCCCGTCGAGCCGACGTTTCCAGACCCTCCGGTAGAGGAACCCGACCCAGAGCCGCCGCCCGAACTCGATGAATCCGAGCCGGAGCCAGAAGTATCCGAGCTACCGGGCTTTCCGGACTGCTGGGCGTCCTGCTCCTTCTGCTGCTCGACTTTATTCACCGTTGCCGCCACGCTATTGTTGGACAACCGATCGATGATCTTGGTGTTGGTGAGCACGATGGTTTTGCCATTGGCAAGCGTGACTTCGTTGTCCGGGGCCTCGGCGCCGTCCGCATCGTCGGTGCCAAACACAATATGCGCGACCACACTTGCCCAAGCATATCCAGTCGTGGTACCCAGATCACTTTTGACCTCATGCCCCACACGCGGTTCGCGTGCGGCATGCGCCTGCATCATGGACGGCACGGTCATGCCATAGGCAGAAACGCCAGCTATGACCAGCACCAGCGAGCACGATAGCAGTGCGTACGCCCGCGGCGCCAAGCCCAGTCGGCGTCGCATGCGCACCGCGGCGCCGCGCTTTGTCTGAGTGCCACCGGGCCGCATGCGTTCTCCTCCAAGAAAAACACGCCGCTCGGGAGCGGCGCATTCATTCAAATCCATATTTGAGTGTATCAGCGAACCCAAAAGGTTGCGCAACGAATGGGCAAATTAAGGATGCGAGTGGAAGCATCCATGCGATAAGCGGATACGAAGCATCTTTGTTGCACAACAAACTTACAGTCGCACAGGGAAATTATGACTACCCCGTGCGGCGCGAGGAAAACATACGGCAGGAGCAGGCTCGCCACCTAAATCGCGCGACGGGCCTCGATGGCGCGGCCAAGCGTAAGCTCGTCGGCATACTCCAGGTCGCCGCCCACGGGAAGGCCGCTTGCCAGACGCGACACCTCGACGCCCAACGGCTTGATAGTGCGGGCCAGGTAGCTCGCCGTGGTCTCGCCCTCGATGTTGGGGTTGGTGGCGATAATGACCTCATGGATATCCTCGTGGCCCAGACGCGCCAGCAACTCGCGGATGTGCAACTGCTTGGGACCAATCTTGTCCATGGGGCTGATCACGCCGCCCAGCACATGGTACAGGCCGTGGTAGCTGCCCGTGCGCTCGATCGCCTGGACGTCGCGCGGCTCGCCCACCACGCAAATGCGAGTGGTATCGCGCATCGGGTCCTGGCAGATGGAGCACTCATCGGCCGTGGCGTAGTTAAAGCAACGGCTGCAAAAGTGGACCTCCTGCTTAACCTCCAGGATGGCCTCGGCCAGGCGGCGGGCCTCCTCGGCATCGGCCTCGAGCAGGTAATAGGCGATGCGCTGGGCCGACTTGGGACCAATGCCCGGCAGGCGGCCCAGCTCATCGAGCAGTTTTTGCAGGCTGTGATTCGCACTCATATATATGCGTGTCTTAGAACGGCATGCCCGGAATGTTGAGGCCGCCGGTGATGGCGCCCATCTGCTTGTTGGCGAGCTCGTTGACACCGCGGACGGCCTCGTTGACGGCAGCCATGATCATGTCCTGCAGCATATCGACGTCCTCGGGATCAAGCGCATCGGGATCGATGGTGAGGCTGACGAGCTCCATCTCGCCGTTAACGGTCACCTTGACCATGCCGCCGCCGGCAGAAGCGTCGACGGTCTGGGACTTGAGGTTCTCCTGCGCGGCGGCAAGCTGCTCCTGCATCTTGCGGGCCTGCTTCATCATCTGCTGCATGTTCATACCGGCCATGATGGCTCCTTTACGTGCGGCCGCGCGACAAGCTGCAAGGGCAGCCGGAGCACGGCGGGACTTTCAAACTCAAAAATCGTACCACGGCGCGGGGCAAGCAAGCGGGGCGGACACACTACCTCAGTCGATATACATGTCCTGGAGCGTGATGCGCCCCCAAGATTATGCAAAGTTGAATAATTCGCATCTGCATAATATTGAAAGCTAAATCTTGTAGAGCCGGAATCCGACATTTTCTGCATCCAGCTAGATAACAAAATGCCGAACCGCTGCTCGAGGCGGCGCTCATGACGGCGGGGTATAATTTGATTGCCATAGATAGCAATTTGGAGGTGCCCCATGAATGCCCCCGACGCGCTCCAAAACATCCGCTCAAAACACCCCGTTGCATATGTGGTTCTCTATCTCTTTGTCGGCTGGGCATTGCTGGTTGTCATCACCCATGCTATAGCCTTTGGAGCAGAACTGCTGATAGTCAGCTCGGACCAGCCCATCGTCAAATGGGAGACGACCGATAAGTGCACCGACGGAACCCGAACCGTTTACTACAACAGCCCGTCCCTCTACCAAGAGTTCAAGGTCAAGATAAAGGACTTCAAGATTGTCGATGCCGAACCGGGCTCTTTATTGACAATCGGAGCAACCGTCAACGCCGAGCAAGTCGAATACACGGACAGCCATGCGACGTATCGTATCGACCTCAGCATCCTAGGCCGACCGTCACGCACTTGTCTGCTCGAATGCGATATACGCGGCACCACGTTGCACATGTCCGAAATACAGATGCGCCCGGACAAAGAGATCTCTTCTTGAGCAGTATACCCGCCCGTACAGCTACTCCACCGGTTTGAAGATGGTGGACTGACCGAAGACGCTGCGGATGAGGGCTTTGGCCTCGTCCTCGGTCTGCGGGATGCTCGGGGCTGCACCCTGATGGCCGAAGGGGCTGCCGGCGCCGGGGTTGGACTCCCAAGGGGCAGCGGGGGCGTCGTCGCTTGCGGGAGCGGACGTCGCAGCTGCGGGGGCCGCGGCTGAAGCGGCAGGGCCGGGCGCAGGCGCCGCGACAGGCACGTCGAACGGAGGAAGATCATCCCCGCTCGCATCGTCGGCGAAGCCGCCGACCATGGCGTCGTCGTAGGGCACCTGCTCGGATTCCCACGGCGCGGCAGGCTGAGCCTTGGGAGCGGACGCGCGCTCGGGCGCTCGGGGCGCGGGCTCGGTCGGGAGCTTGCCCGTGGCAGGAGCGCCGGCGGGGTTATCGGAGCGTAGCCAGGGGGCTTTGCCCAGGTCAGACGACTTGGGCGCGGGCGAGACGGGCTTGGGCGCGGGTGTCGGAGCAGCCGGTTTGGGCGCCGCGGGCTTAGGCGCCGACGGGGTCGATGCCGCTACCGGTGTCGCTTGCTGCTGCGGCGCACTGGCGCTCGAGGATGCAGGGGCCGCCGAGGACACGGGTTGCGGGTCCGCAGATGCCGCAGCCCGTGCAGATGGAGAATGCTCCTCATGTTGAGGAGCCGGCGTGCCACCCCCATCCAGGACATAGTCGACGGTACGACGACCGAAGACCGCGCAGACCGTCGGCAGGACCACCGACTGCGTATCGGCGCGACCGAGCATCTTAATGGCAAAAGTCGAACCCGCGGGGAACGAGACCGTGAGCTTGGAGCCGTCGTCGGCCGTGGCGCGGGCGTTGAGCAAAAGCCCTGCGTAGGAAGCCTGACGTGCCTTGACACGCTCGACAACCTCGGCCCATTTGCGCTGCAGCTCTCCGGCATCCTCGACCGCGGGCGTCTCGGCAGCACCGGCGGCGGCAACCTGGGCGGCATTGTTGGACTGGGGCTTAGGTGCCGGAGCGGTGGCAGACGCGGGGGCCGCAACGGGCTGAGGCGCAGGCGCTGCAGGCTTGGAAGCTGACACGGACGCAGAACGGGGCGCAGGCTGGGCAGCCGGAACAGCAGCACCACGGTCCCAAGGCATACCGCCCTGGCGCGCGGACGTAGCAGCGGGGGCAGCGGATGCCGCCGGGGCGGCAGCGCGGGCGCCCGAAATGAGCGTCGGCTGTTGGGCAGCAGCGGGTACGGATGCTGCAGGCGCGGCGGCCTGAACAGCAGCCACGCTCGCCGGCACGGCGGCGTTGGCAACCATGGCCTCCAGGCGTGCCACGCGCTCGGCCAATGCCTCAATCGTTAAATCAGCCTCGGGACGCGCCAGACGCGTGCAGGCAATCTCGAGCACCAGGCGCACGTCGCTCGCGCCCCTCATCTCCAGTGCGGCATCGTCGAGCACTGTCAGCACACGAGCCAGGCGGTCGGCAGGATGCTCGCCAAAGGCAGCAGCCTCGGCAGCAAGCGCCTCGGGCTGCTCGGAGCCGCCCTCAAACAGCTCGGCACGGGCACCGGCAACGCAGGCAACGTACACGTCACGCACATGCGCCACCAGGTCGCGCGTCAGCTCCAGCAGGTCGTTTCCTTCCTCGACCTGCGCACGGATCAGTCCATATAGCTCGGCAACATCGCGATCGGCAATGGCGCGGGCAAACTCGCCCAAAATCTGGTCCGAAACCTCGCCCAAAAGCGAGCGGGCATCGTCCGCATGCACGGCGCCGTTGCCAAAGACGCTCAGCTGCTCCAGCGTGGACAGCGCGTCGCGCATGCCGCCCTTGGCATGGCGCGCCACGATGGCGAGCGCCTCGTCGTCGTAATCGAAGCCCTCCTGCTCGCACACGTAGGACAGGCGATGCTCGATATCCTCGTTGCCGATGCGGTGGAAATCGAAGCGCTGGCAGCGCGAGAGGATGGTCTCCAGAATCTTTTGCGGGTCGGTGGTGCACAGCACAAAGATCACGTGCGCCGGCGGCTCCTCAAGCGTCTTGAGCAGCGCGTTGAACGCCGCCGTCGTGAGCATGTGGACCTCGTCGATGATATAAATCTTGTACTTGCCGCGCACCGGGGCAAAGTTGACGGAGTTGATGATTTCCTCGCGCACGTTGTCCACGCCGGTACGGCTTGCGGCATCGAGCTCGTAAACATCGGGATGGTTGCCCTCGGCGATGAGCTCGCATTCCTCACAGGTGCCGTCGGGCATGCAGCCGCTTGCACCCTCGGCGCGCGCCGCCTCGGCATTGCGGCACAGCAGCGCCTTGGCCAGAATGCGCGCCATGGTGGTCTTGCCCGTGCCGCGCGGTCCACAGAACAGGTACGCATGGGACAGGCGTCCCTCGGTGATGGCGTGCTCGAGCGTCGAGACGATATGCTGCTGGCCCACCACGGAGTCGAAGGTGAGCGGGCGATACTTTCGGTACAACGATTCCATGGGTGCTCCCCCGGGTATACTGAGTCTTGTTGCCGCAACGGCCATGCGGTCGCACGGCATACTGCATTCATAATAACCCGTACGGCGAGCCCGCCGCGATAGGAGTCCAAAGAGCATGGCAGACGCAGAGAGCAACCTCGTTCCCTCCGAAGCAGCCGACCAGGTCGAGGTCGCGCTCGAGAAGCAGGCCGCAGCCGACGACGGTATCCTGTACCTCAACGAGTACCAGTACGAAAACGACCTGGTCACCGACTTCGCCCGCCTGGTCGCCTCGCCCAGGCGTCGCGGCTCGTTGTATGTCGCCGCGGCAATTGCCGCGCTCATCGGCATCGGCATGTTGGTGGCCGGCGGCAACTGGATCAAGTTTGGCGTCGTGCTGATCGTATTCGGCGCCTTTTTGGCCTGGTGGAGCAAGAACCTGCACCACACCCTCGCCCGCGACTTTATCGACGCCGTCGAGGCCGACGAGTCCATGGGTGGCCGCTATCGCCGCGTCGCCGCCAACGAGGACGGCCTGATGGTTTGGGGCAAGAGCGGCAAGTCGCAGTTCTTCCCGTTTGAGAAGCTCGACCACGTGCTCGACGGCGAGCGCATCTTTGTGGCCATGTTCGCCGACCAGGGCGTGACGATTCCTAAGGACACCTTCGTCCGTGGCGATGCCGAGCAGTTTGGCGCCTTCCTTAAGGCGCGCATCAACAAAAAGCTCCGCATCGAGACCAAGAAGAAGAAAATGAAGGCCGAGAAGGCCGCCGCCGAGGCCAAGCAGGGCGACAAGCCCCAGGAGACCAAGCGCAAGCAGAAGAAGAACAAGAAGAAGCGCTAAGGCCAAGCCAGACAGGCAGCCTCGCATCCCGCCATCCTCCCCATGCACCCGAGCGTGCTACACTAGCAGCATCTATGCCACCGCGAACGGTTCGGCTCCGCGCCCGCCACTCGCAAACGAACTTTAAACGCACGAGGGTTGGCCATGCCGCTTTTCTCGCAACATACCGCCCGGTTCTCGCCGGACGTTCCTTTGGAGGGCACCAGCTCTCGCGAGCTGCTCAAGCGGTACCAGCCGCTCGAGACACTTGCGACCGGCGGTTTTGGCTCCATCGAGATCTGCCGCGACACGCACCTGCGCCGCCGCGTCGCCATTAAGCGCATCCCCCTTATCAACGGTGCCGGCATGCCCGCCAGCGACATCATGGATGTCCTGCGCGAGGCGCACACTGCCGCCATGCTTCAACATCCCAACATCGTGCAGGTCATCGACTTTACGCACGACACAGCCTATGCCTACCTGGTTATGGAGTATGTCGATGGCATGTCGCTTGCCGAGTTTTTGCACCGCGTGGACGGCCACTCACTTACCTTTGACGAGGCCGCGGCCATTGCCGATGCCCTGGGCCAGGCGCTCACCTTCGCCCATAGTAATGGCGTACTCCACCTGGACATTAAGCCCGCCAACGTGCTCATCGACCACTCGGGCAATGTAAAGCTCACCGACTTTGGCATGGCGCGACTGTCGTCTGCCGGTGGCTTTGGCGGCTCACGCGGCGGCACTATCGGCTACATGCCGCCCGAGCAGCTCGATATCGAGACCGGCACGGTCGACGAGCGCGCCGATGTCTTTGCCCTCGCCTGTGTGATCTACGAGGGCCTGTGCGGCAGCGCTCCCTTTATGGCGGCCACGCCCGCCGACTCGCTCGGCCGCATCATCGGCGGCGCCACCTATCCCAGCGAGCTGATACCACACTTTCCCCCGGGAGCCGAGGCCGCGCTCATGAGCGCGCTCTCCCCCATGCCGCAGGACCGCCCCAACAGCATCGAGGCATTTTGCGACCAGCTCCTTGCCGGTCTGGGCAGCGTGCGCGAAGGCCGTCGCAGCCTGGAGCAAATGGTTGGCGAACTTTCGGATGACGAGCAGGAGCTCGACGATATCGAGCCGTCGCACTACGAGGACGACGCCATCGAGGTCGACCCCGCACTCGGCTGGGCGGGCACGCGCTGGAGCCATGCGCGCGACTACACCATGCGCACTATCTCGGCGCTAGCGTGCGGCACCTTTAGCTTTTTGCTGATGCAAACGGCCGGGGTCGCGGCGCTTCCCGGCCTGGTCATTGCGGCCATCGCGATCGGAGCGGCGGCTGGCCTGGCCCCCCAGATTGGCTCGGCCATCTCGGCTGTGGGCTTTTTGGTGCTCATGGCCAACGCCACCATGCAGGCGCAGGGCATCCTGTCGATGCTGCCCGTCGCGGTGATCTTTGCCGCCGCCATGTCCGGTTGGTGGATCGCCTGGGGTCGCACCGAGGCTGCCGCGAGCGCCGCGCTCACCTGTGCACTCGCGCTTGGCTGTCTGACCGGCAATACCTTCCTGGCAGCTGGGGTCGCCGCCGGCGTCGCGTCATTTTGGCTCGGCCCGGCAAGCGCCGCCGCGGCAACGGGCATGGGCGCGCTTTTTGCCCGTCTGGCCACGGTCGCGCTTTCAGCCGGAGGCGTGCTGGGGCTCGGTAACGTTGCCGCAGCGCTGGGAGACCCGCTCCTTTGGGTCGCCTTTGTGCTGGTCGCGGCAACTGCCGCAGCGTCATCCGCGCTGCTCAATGTCCATGCCAAGCGTGCCGGCCAGAGCTCAAACCTTGCCGCAATCGCCGCCATCGCTGTCACCGGCATCGGCTGTGCAGCGGTGTCCTGTCTTGCACACCATATGGAAATTGCCAGCCTTGCAGCCGCGGTCGTCGCCAAGGCGGCGGTTGCGGGAACCCTATCCTCTATAATCGTTGGGATATGCCTATATTTGCTCGGATACCAAAGAACCTATACGGAGAGTGATCTTTCGTGAACTTCCTGAACATCTTCGAGGACCACGTGGCCGGCATCTTCGGTGCCACCCGTGCCCCGTTCTCCTTTAAGAAGCTTGCCAAGCAGGCCGCTCGCGACATGGAGGATCAGACTCTGGTGATCAACGGCGTCAACACGGCGCCGGCACTCTATACCATCCTTATCGCCGCCGACGACGATCCCATGCTCGCCCCGTTCTACCCCGAGCTTTCGCGCGAGGTCCGCGAGTTTGTGAAGGCGCAGGCCGAAAAGCGCCGCTATGTCTTTGTCGGCGAGCCCCTCGTGCGCTTTATGATCGATCCGCAGCTGCGCGCCGGCAAGTTCTCGGTCTTTGCCGAGAACGTCGATGCCCCCACGCTCGGCCGCCTGTACGAAGAAGAGCGCGCCTATCAAAACGGCCTGGGCCAGAACAACTCCGCGGCAAGCCGTGCCGCCAGCGCCCCGCGCGCCGGCCAGCAGCAGTTTGCTGCCCCGCAGCAGCAGCGCCCCGCCGCCATGCCCCAGCAGCAGCCGACGCCTCGCGCCGCCGCTCCCGACCCGCTTGCCGTGGCAGACCCCTTCGCGCCTAGCGTCCCCGACCCCGCCGCCGCACCCATCCCGGTGCCGCAGACCGTCTCGCGCGACGCGCTTGCCGGCATGGGCGGAGCCGCCGCGACCGGTGCCGCCGTGGGCCTAGGCGCCGCAGCCGGCATCGCCTCCAACATGGCGAGCACTCGCGCCCCGCAGCGTCCGCTCGCCCAGCTCGTCGACGTCGTGAGCGGCGAGAGCCATAGCATCACCTCCGCACAGGTGACCATCGGTCGCGAGCGCTCAGTTTCCGACATTGCCCTGCGCGACCCCAATGTGTCGCGCCGCCACGCCCAGCTCACCTTTACGGGCTCGGATTGGTCGATCGAGGACCTCAATTCCACCAACGGCACGCTCGTCAACAACCGCCGCATTACGCGCTGCCCGCTGCGCAACGGCGATCTGCTGACGTTTGGCCTGAGTACCTTTGAATTTAGGGGATAGTCGCTTATGAACATCGATATCGTCCTTTTTGCAGGCCGCATCGTCCTGGTCGCCCTGCTCTATATCTTCTTGTTCGCCGTCATGAAGACCGGCGTGGGACTTGTGCGCGGGCAGCGCCGCGACTCGGCTATCTGGACGATCGATGTGGACAAGGGTCCGCGCGGTATCCGCGGCATCCACGTAGACATGCTCGGCCCCGTCATCGTCGGTCGCTCGCCATCTTCGGACATCTGCATCAACGAACCGTTCGTCTCGGCCTCGCATGCGCGCTTTTCGCTGCAGGGCCCGGCGCTCATCATCGAGGACCTCAACTCGCTTAACGGCACGCTCGTCAACGGCCGCCAGCTCGTGGAGCCCGCAACGCTGCGTGAGGGCGACGAAGTCCAGATTGGCGACGTGGTCATGAAGGTGAACCGTCGATGATCGACGAGGAGAACAAGTCCGCAACTATGACCGAGGCACCGGCTGCCGCCGCA
>OHZD01000297.1_pt1 | contig 26034 bp, 19 predicted proteins | sample 1580391 | NCBI WGS metagenome assembly OHZD01 (sample SAMEA3882510, study PRJEB24775) | human gut metagenome | biome: human-associated habitat; feature: intestine environment; material: feces | place: Netherlands | collected 2009/2010 | reverse complement strand
GTGTCTCAGTCCCAATGTGGCCGGTCACCCTCTCAGGTCGGCTACTGATCGTCGCCTTGGTAGGCCGTTACCCCACCAACTAACTAATCAGACGCGGGTCCATCTCATACCACCGGAGTTTTTACCCCTGCACCATGCGGTGCTGTGGTCTTATGCGGTATTAGCAGTCATTTCTGACTGTTATCCCCCTGTACAGGGCAGGTTACCCACGCGTTACTCACCCGTCCGCCACTCAGTCACCGATCAATCATCCGAAGAATCTCAAAAGGTGCTTCGTTCGACTTGCATGTGTTAGGCACGCCGCCAGCGTTCATCCTGAGCCAGGATCAAACTCTCATGTTTAAGTTCCTGCCTTAGTTTTCACTTTGGCTTCCGTTTTTACCGTTGACTTTCGTCTTGGTCTCGCGCGATCATTCATAAAGCATGTTTTATGATGATCAGAATTGAAAATCTTTATTTTAGGATGTGTTTTCATCTCATCCTTTATTTAGAATTTTCAGGGTTGTTTTACTATTCAGTTATCAAGTTTCTCTGACCTCTTATCAGGTCTTTGCTGTTCGCTCTCTCGTGCGTCAGCGAGATATATATTATCACACTGTGAAGAGCTTGTCAACAACTTTTTTTATTTTTTTGCTTTTTCTGATCTGTGATGTTCACATTCAAGGAATCACACACCAGACAGACTGTAAAGTCTTTCAGCAAAATGCCATTTTACCAAACCATGCATAATCGCATGTCCGCCAAAAAAGCGCAAAAAAACACAGTAGAAATCTCTACTGTGTAAACGGAGAAAGAGGGATTTGAACCCTCGCGCCGCTATTAACGACCTACTCCCTTTCCAGGGGAGCCCCTTCAGCCAGCTTGGGTACTTCTCCATAGTTTGCTTGATTCATAATCAGATATTCAATTAACTGAGTTTTGAGCGGAGAGGGTGGGATTCGAACCCACGCGCCCTTTCGGACAAACGGTTTTCAAGACCGCCTCGTTATGACCGCTTCGATACCTCTCCGTGTGTGAATTCAAATCTCGGTAACTCCCGAAATCATCTCAGTTTTTGGCTTGTCAGCTTTGCGTTTTTATCTCTCTCGCTCAGCGACATTCATTATTATATCAGCAGTGTTTCAGAATGTCAACCACTTTTTTGAATTTTTTTACATTTTTTTCAATTTCTTTTTCGTTTTCGCTGTTTTTCCCCGTTTTACAATTCACACATTTGTTTTTATCTATTTGTAGTTTGCTTTCTGTATTTTGCTTTTTTCTATTTTTCTGCCAGAAAGCTCTCTGCAACGAGCAGATCCTCCGGTGTTGTGATTTTTATATTTTCATAGCCGCCTTTTACCATCACTGATGCGATTCCCATCTCCTGCTCCACAACCATGGCATCGTCGGTGATTCCTTCTGTGGAATGCTGCATCAGTTTTTCGAATGCTGGAAACAGAAGCTCTGCTGCAAAGGCCTGCGGGGTCTGTGCCTGCCATACGAGATCTCTTCGCGGGCTTTCCCTGATTTTTCCGTTTTCATCGGTAAGCTTGATGGTATCCTTGACCGGCATGCCAAGGACACAGGCTTTTTCTTCTTTTACACATGCGCAGAGACGTTCCAGCATTTCCTGGTTTAAAAACGGGCGGGCGCCATCGTGAATCAGAACGTAATCGGTCTTCTGCTCCTGTTCGCTTTCCAGGCTTTTCAGCGTCTGCAATGCTTTCCAGACAGATTCATACCGTTCCCTTCCGCCTGCGCATACGGAAACAGTTTTCTTAATTCCATATTTTTCGATAATCTCTTTCTGACAGTATTCTATTTTATCCGCACCTGTCACAAGAATGATCTGGTCAATCTCCGGCGAATGTTCAAAAACCTCCAGCGCGTAAACCACGACTGGTTTTCCTCCGATTTCCAGAAACTGTTTTGCTACGTTTCCGCCCATCCGGGTTCCCTTTCCGGCTGCCAGGACAACCGCAGTGTATTTTTCTTTCTTCTCGTTCATCTTTTCCTCCGTTTTCTACAAATACAAAAACTCCGCAGCAGATCTCTCTTCTCCGTTCTGCTGCGGAAGTTTCTTTTTCTTATCGTTCTCCAAGCTTCAGGTTCGGTACGGCATTCAGGTCCCAGCCGTGGCGGGTTCCCTTCCGGTACTCGTAGTAAGCTGCCACACCGATCATGGCCGCATTGTCGGTACAGAAGATCGGGGACGGACGGTAAAAGCGGATGCCCTCTTTTTCACATGCTGCTTCCATCGCCGCGCGGAGTGCCCCGTTCGATGCAACGCCGCCGGCGATCGCCAGACGGTCCATATGGTAATCTTTGGCCGCACGGATGGCATTATCCACCAGAACGTCCACAACGGCCTGCTGGAAGGACGCAGCGATGTCTGCTTCGACAATTGGTTCGCCTGTCATCCGGCATTTGTTCAGATGGTTTAAAACGGCAGATTTTACGCCGCTGAAGCTGAAGTCATACGGCGCATCCTCCATGTGGGCACGCGGGAAGTCGATGGCGTGCGGGTTTCCTTCTTTTGCCAGCTTGTCGATCTTCGGTCCGCCCGGATAGCCGAGTCCGATGGCACGGGCTACCTTGTCGAAGGCTTCTCCGGCTGCGTCGTCTCTCGTTCTTCCGAGAATTTCGAAAGAACCGTAATCTTTTACAATGACAAGATGGGTATGGCCTCCGGAGATGATTTCACACAGGAACGGCGGCTCCAGATCCGGGTGTTCGATATAGTTCGCCGAGACGTGGCCTTCAATATGGTGAACGCCGACCAGCGGTTTCTTTTTTGCATAGGCGATCGCTTTTGCCTCTGCCACGCCGACGAGAAGTGCGCCGACAAGGCCAGGGCCGTACGTAACACCGATCGCATCGATATCATCCAGAGTGACATCGGCTTCTTTTAAGGCCGCTTCTACAACCTGGTTGATTTTTTCGATATGTTTTCTGGATGCAATTTCCGGCACAACGCCGCCATACAGGGTATGGATGGCGATCTGGGATGAAATAATGTTAGACAGCACACATCTTCCGTTTTTCACGACGGAGGCTGCGGTTTCATCGCAGGAGCTCTCAATTGCAAGAATCAGGGTATCTTTTTCACTCATTTTTCGTTTCCTCTTCAAATAACAGTTCTACTGATCTTCCGTCTTTTCCAAGCTCTGCGGCCGGGAAAATCTTCTGTACCTCATCCATGTACCGCTGCGGGCCGACGAGCGACGGGGAAAAGTGGGTCAGCCACATTTCGGCAGCCTCGGCATCTTTTGCCAGTTTTGCCGCCTCGTAGAAGGTCATATGCTTAAATTCTTTTGCTTTTGCCTGTTTTTCCGGCTCGCCGTACATTCCCTCGCAGATGAAAAGGTCGGAGCCTTTCGCATGTTCGGAGATCGACGGAATCGGGCGGGTATCGGTGCAATAGGTCACCTTCAGTCCCTTTCTGGCAGGGCCGAGGACCATGTCCGGCGTATACGTCTTTCCATCCAGGGTGACAGTCTCGCCTTTCTGCAGCGGATTCCAGCATTTAATCGGAATTTCCTGTGCTTTAGCGCGCTCCACATCGAATTTTCCCTTGCGGGAGATCTCCAGTGAATAGCCGTAGCAGGTGATATTGTGCTGCACGCGGAAGGCTGTGATTTTGTAGCCGTTCATCTCGATCACTTCCTCCGGCGCTGTCACCTCGTGAAATACAATCGGGAACGGCAGCTCCGGGCAGATGACACGCAGTGAATTGACGACGCGCTCCAGGCCTTTTGGGCCGATCATGGTCAGCGGTTCTCTCCGGTCAGTGTTTCCCATCGTCAGGAGAAGTCCTGGAAGGCCGCTGATGTGGTCTGCGTGGTAATGGGTGAAGCAGATGGCATCAATCGGCTTAAAGGTCCAGCCTTTTTCCTTGATGGCAACCTGGGTTCCCTCGCCGCAGTCGATCAAAAGGCTGCTTCCGTTGTATCGGGTCATCAGGGCGGTCAGGCGTCTGCCTGGCAGAGGCATCATACCGCCTGTTCCCAGTAAACATACATCTAACACGTTTTTCCTCCATATTCTATCCGGCTTTTTTGAAAGCCGGTCAGGTATTTTTACGTCGAAAAAGCGTGTCCAAAACGGTTTGTTTCAGACACGCTCTCATCTTAACACAGTTTTTTCAAACACGCAATGACGCGGGTTTTATTTATTTGCTGTCATGACAGCTTCCTTCATCATGCGGACATACGTATAGATGTGCTGCTCCGCATGAGTGCCGTACTTCGCAATCATTTTGACGATAGCGCTTCCAACGATGACACCGTCCGCAATTTTTGCAATGTTGGCCGCCTGATCGGTCGTGTTGATGCCGAAGCCTACGGCTACCGGAATATCGGTTACTTTGCGGATTGCGGCGATCATGGAATCGAGGTCTGTCTTGATCTCGCTTCTGACACCGGTAACGCCCAGAGACGATACGAGGTAGATAAAACCTTCGGCGTCTGCGGCAATTTTCTGGATGCGCTGCTCAGACGTCGGCGCAATCAGGGAAATGACATCTACCTGATGGCTGCGCGCAATATCGTTTAATTCGCCTTTTTCCTCATACGGCATATCCGGGATGATGATGCCGTTGATGCCGACTTCCTCGCATTTTGTAAAGAACGGCTCGTATCCGTAATGGAACACCGGGTTTAAGTAGGGCATAAACACCAGCGGAATGTCTATTTTTCTGCGCACGGAAGCTACTATATCGAAAATTTTATCGGTAGTGGTTCCGGCTTTTAAGGAACGGAGGTCTGCCTCCTGGATGACAACGCCCTCGGCGATCGGATCGGAAAACGGGATTCCGATCTCGATCAGGTCTGCGCCTGCTTTTTCGAGCTCCAGAATATAATTCTCTGTTTTTTCAATGTTCGGGTCTCCGGCTGTCAGAAACGGAATGAATGCTTTGCCGTTTGAAAATGCTTCTGTTACTTTACTCATGAAGGTCCCTCCCTCTGTATCTTGCAATGGCTGCTACGTCTTTGTCTCCGCGTCCGGACAGACAGATGATGATGGAGTCTTCCGGATCAAATTCTTTTGCGATCTTCATCGCATGGGCTACTGCATGGGCACTCTCGATCGCACAGATGATACCCTCGGTTCTTGCGAGGTATTCAAAAGCTTCTACTGCCTCATCGTCCGTTACCGGAACGTATTCGGCGCGGCCGATGTCATGCAGATATGCATGCTCCGGTCCAATGCCCGGGTAGTCAAGGCCTGCGGAAATCGAGTAAACCGGTGCGATCTGACCGTATTTATCCTGGCAGAAGTAGGATTTCATACCGTGGAAGACGCCGAGTGTTCCGGTTGCAATGGTTGCTGCAGTCTCTGCGGTGTTGACGCCGCGTCCTGCTGCCTCGCATCCGATCAGGCGGACATTTTTGTCATTGATGAAGTTATAGAACATACCCATCGCATTGCTTCCGCCGCCGACGCATGCCATGACGGCTTTCGGGAGTTTTCCTTCTTTTTCGAGGATCTGCTCTCTTGCCTCTTTGCTGATGACAGCCTGGAAATCGCGGACGATGGTCGGGAACGGATGCGGGCCCATAACGGAACCGAGAACGTAGTGGGTGTCATCGACACGTGATACCCACTCGCGCATCGCCTCATTGACGGCATCTTTTAAGGTCATAGTTCCGGTAGTAACGGCATTTACTTTTGCACCGAGAAGCTCCATCCGGTATACATTGAGGGCCTGACGGTCGGTGTCTTCTTTTCCCATGAAGATCTCACACTCAAGTCCCATCAGCGCTGCTGCCGTTGCGGTTGCCACACCGTGCTGGCCGGCTCCGGTCTCTGCGATGACACGGGTTTTTCCCATTCTTTTTGCGAGGAGGCACTGTCCGAGCACGTTGTTGATTTTGTGGGCTCCGGTGTGGTTCAGATCCTCTCGTTTGAGGTAAATTTTTGCTCCGCCGAGATCCTTTGTCATTTTCTCTGCGTAGTAGAGAAGGGACGGGCGGCCCGCGTAATTTTTCAGCAGGTCATCGAGCTCCTGGCAGAACTCCGGATCGTTTTTATAATAATTGTACTGTTTTTCCAAATTGATAATTTCATTCATCAGAGTTTCCGGTATGTACTGGCCTCCGTGAATACCAAATCTTCCGTCAGACATGTCTTATCCTCCTTATGCATTCTGTGATTTTTTTCGGGTCCTTTACGCCGTCTGTCTCGACACCGCTGCTGATGTCGACGGCGAAGGGATGTGTCTGTAAAATCGCCTGTTCCACATTTTCGGCGTTCAGGCCTCCCGCAAGGAAATACGGGCGGTCCATGTTTCTGATCAGTGACCAGTCGAACGATTCGCCGGTACCGCCTTTTCCGTGGTCGAGAAGGATGTAATCGGCGCTGCTTTTTTTCGCCTTTTCGACGTCCTCCCTGGTTTTGATGGAAAATGCCTTGATCAGTTCCCCGCCGGTGCGGAACCGGAGCGAATGGATATATTCTTCACTCTCATTTCCGTGGAGCTGTGCCAGATCGATGACGCCCTCTTCGAGGTATCCTGCGACAATCGCCGGAAGCTCGTTCACAAAGACGCCGACCGCCTGGATTTCGGAATCCAGATAGCGCCGCAGCGTCACGGCATGTTCTTTTGTAATCTGTCTGCGGCTTTTTGCAAAGACAAAGCCGACATATTCGGGCTTCAGCTCATTCACTGCATCGATGTCTTCCAGCCGTGTGAGCCCGCAGATTTTGATTCTGGTCTGTTCTTCCATAACGTTTGACTCCCCGTGCGCTCTGTTTTGTTTTGCGCACTTACGTTACCACTTTAGCACATTGAAGAGAGTTTTTCAAGCTCTGCTTTTTTGTTGCTGCTCCGCATCAGCGTTTCGCCGATCAGAACGGCATCGGTTTTATTCTGATACAGTCTTCCGACATCCTCCGGCGTTTTGATGCCGCTCTCGGATACGAAAACAATGTTTTCCGGAACAAGCTCCCGCAGCCGCTCACTGTTGTGGATATCGACCGTGAAATCTTTTAAGTTGCGGTTGTTGACGCCGATGATCCTTGCTCCGGCGCGCATGGCCTGTGCAACCTCCGCCTCATCGTGGGCTTCCACAAGAGCGGAAAGGCCGAGGGAATGCGCTGTTTCCAGATATTCTTTTAAGGTTTCCTCCGGCAGCAGCGCACAGATCAGAAGGACAGCGGTGGCTCCGAGCACCTTTGCCTCGTAGATCATATAGGGATCCACGGTAAAATCTTTCCGCAGAACCGGGATGGATACGGTTTCTGCAATTTTTTTTAAGTAACGCTTGTCGCCTTTGAAGTATTCCGGCTCGGTCAGGCAGGAAATGGCGGAGGCACCGGCCGCTTCATATTCCTTTGCGATCTCCAGATAGGGGAAATCTTCTGCGATGATGCCCTTCGACGGGGAGGCTTTTTTTACCTCGCAGATAAAGGACATGCCCGGCTTTTTCAGCGCCTGTTCAAACGGGAATCCGGTGTCCGGGTTCATCGCCGTTGCCTTTTCTTTCATTTCTGCAAGAGAACACTTCTCTTTTTCTGCAGCGACACGTTTTCTTGTGGCTTCTGCAATCGTTTCCAGTATCATATGTTTATTCCTTTTCTGCCAATTTGTTGGTGAGTGACACAAACTCTTCGAGTTTTTTCTGTGCTTTTCCGCTGTCGATCAGCTCCTCTGCCAGTTTTACAGCATCCTGCATCGGAATTTCTTTTGCTACATGAAGGGCTGCGGCGGCATTCAAGACAACAGCGTCTCTTGCCGGGCCTTTCTTTCCTGCAAGAATTTCTTTCGTAATTTCAGCATTCTCCTGCGGAGTTCCGCCGACCAGCTCTTCTTTGGTGCAGCGGGTCATGCCGAACTCTTCCGGTGTGATGACGTATTCCCCAAACGTTCCGTCCTTGATCTCGCAGACGCTTGTCGGTGCGCTTAAGGAAATTTCATCGAGGCAGTCCTGGCCGTAGACAACCATGCCGCGTTTGACACCAAGATTGGAGAGAACTTCTGCCATCGGGCGGACAAGTGCTTCCTCGTAGACACCCATCACCTGCATCGTGGCTGCTGCCGGGTTGGTCAGCGGTCCGAGGATGTTGAAAATGGTCCGGATGCCGAGCATCTTGCGGACCGGTGCCACGTATTTCATGGACATGTGGTATTTCTGTGCGAACAGGAAACAGATTCCAAGTTTTTCCAGAACTTCTTTGTTTTTCTCCGGCTCCAGGTCGATTTTGACGCCGAGCGCTTCGAGACAGTCGGCTGCGCCGGATTTGCTCGATGCGGCGCGGTTTCCGTGTTTTGCAACTGCGACGCCGCCTGCAGAGATCACAAGGGATGCTGTTGTGGAGATGTTGAAGGAATTGGATTTATCTCCGCCGGTTCCGACGATTTCCAGAACATCCTTGTCATGTTCCATGTGAATACCGTGCTTTCTCATGCCGTTGGCACATGCGGTGATCTCTTCGATTGTCTCGCCTTTCATCGTCATGGCAGTTAAAAATGCGCTGATCTGGATCGGATCGGCTTTTCCTCCCATGATTTCATCCATGGCGCCCTCTGCCATCTCGTAGGTTAAGTTCTCTTTATGTACCAGTTTTACAATCGCTTCCCGAATCATATTCCGTTCCTCTCTTTCTTTGCTGTCCTGTGATCTATCTTGTAATTTTTAAGAAGTTTTCTACCATCTGTCTGCCCTGCGGGGTCAGAATGGATTCCGGATGAAACTGGACTCCGTAGATCTTTTTCTCACGGTCCTCGACTGCCATGACCTCGCCGTCTGCAGTTCTTGCCGTTACCTTTAAAGTTTCCGGCAGTGTCGCTTCATCAGCTGCGAGGGAATGGTATCTTGCAACCGGAACGGTTTTGGGCAGCCCCTGGAATAATTCCGAGGTAAGATCCAGCGTTGTCTCGGACTGTTTGCCGTGCATCAGCTGTTTCGCATAGGTGACGGTCGCGCCGTACGCGGCACAGATTGCCTGATGGCCGAGGCAGACACCGAGGATCGGGATCTCGCCGCCTAATTTTTCTACAATCTCCATGCATCGGCCTGCCTGCTCCGGACGGCCCGGTCCGGGAGATAAAATGATGGATGCCGGTGCCAGTGCGCAGATTTCGTCGATCGTCATCTCATCGTTCCGGATGACCTTCATGTCCGGATTGATCGAACCGGCGAGCTGATACAGGTTATAGGAAAAACTGTCATAATTATCTACCAGCAGTATCATAAGTTGCTTCCTCCTTCTGCCTCCGCAAGTGCGACCATCACGGCCTTTGCTTTGTTGATGCATTCCTGATGCTCTTTTTCCGGTACGCTGTCGGCTACAATGCCGGCGCCGGAGCGGACGAACACTTTTCCGTTTTTCTTAAACGCAAGCCGGATTGCGATACAGGTGTCCATATTTCCGGTGAAATCCAGATAGCCGATCGCACCGCCGTAAATGCCGCGCTTGTTGTTTTCCAGCTCGTTGATGATCTGGCAGGCACGGAGCTTTGGTGCACCGGAGAGGGTTCCGGCCGGGAGAACGGAATCGATAGCATCGACTGCGGTCTTGTCTTTCCGAAGCTGTCCTTTTACAGTGGAACCGATGTGCATGACGTGGGAGTAACGCTCGATTGACATGTATTTTTCTACTTCCACGGTTCCGAAATCACAGATCTTTCCGAGATCGTTTCTTCCCAGATCAACCAGCATGTTGTGCTCGGCACGCTCTTTTTCATCGGCGAGGAGTTCTTTTTCCAGCCGCTGGTCTTCTTCATAGCTCTTTCCTCTCGGCCGCGTTCCGGCAAGCGGGAAGGTCCGGACCTCTCCGTCCTCGACTTTTACGAGAGTTTCCGGGGATGCACCGGCGATCTCGACATCATCACTCGAGAAGTAGAACATGTACGGCGACGGATTCGTCGTGAGGAGAACGCGGTACGTATCGAGGAGGCTTCCCTCAAAATCAGCTTCGAGCCGGTTGGAGAGAACGAGCTGGAAGAGGTCTCCCTCGTGGATATAATGTTTGACCTGCTCGACTTTCTCACAGTACGCTTTCTCATCGAAGATCGGGCGGAACTCGGATTTCAGGTGGCCGGCTTTCGTCTCGGCCGGTTTTCCGAAGCGGATCAGCTCTTCCATTTTTTCGAGTTCCTGTACGGCTTTTTCGTAATTTTCTTCGAGATTTTCGGTTTCGATATTAATCATCAGTACGATTTTCTGACGGTAATTATCATAGGCGATGACCTTATCGAACAGCATCAGGTCGACATCTTTGAAATGTTCTTGATCTTCTGCGTCCAGCTTTAAGGTCGGCTCGCTGTACTTGATGTAATCGTAAGAGAAGTATCCGACGAGGCCGCCAGTGAATGTCGGCAGTGTCGCGATCTTCGGACTTTTATTTTTCTCAATCAGTGTTTTGATGACGGCTCCCGGATGGGCTGTCTTTGCGGTCAGCCGGATCTGTCCGGTCGGAAGCTGTTCTTTGCGGCTTTCTGGAATATCTTCTACTTTTTTCATCTCTGCCGCATCGGCGGTGATTGTCAGGTTTCCGTTGACACAGGTGAGTTCCAGCGACGGATCGTAGCCGAGAAAGGTGTATCTTCCCCACTGTTTTTTATCCTCCACGCTTTCGAGCATGTAGCAGTGGCTGCTGACGCCCTGCAGGACTTTCAGTGTTTCTACTGGTGTACGGATATCCGAATAAATTTCTCTGCTTACCGGGATTTTCCGAAAAGCTCCCGATGCGGCTGCTTTTGAAATTTCTTCTAACGTCATCTGTTTCATCTTGTTATCTCCTCTCCTTGTGTCTGCAAAGGCTGTCATCAACACTGGTCCTCAGAACCAATTTCTGATATACAAAAAACCGCCCCCGGCAAAGAATCACTTTGTTCTTTGCCAAGGGCGGGTATATTTTTATACTCGTGGTGCCACCTTGTTTTGCGATTGCTCACACGCTCTGCAGAATACGATCATATTCCTGGCAACTAACGTATGCCTGCACGTTACAGAATACTCAGACGGTTTCCCGCTTTTCCCTGTACCCTCCGTGGTCCATTTGCTGATCCGCTTTCTGTCCGGCTTCCACCTGCCCGGGCTCTCTGTGAGTGCGCTTCCAACGTTATCTCCACTTCATCGGTTTCGAAGTATTTATTTTTTTCTTATGGGCCGTATTATAGTCCCATTCTTTTTTGCTGTCAAGTAATTTTTTTGTTCCTTTTGTTCAAAGTCCGGTATTTTTATGATATTCCCGTGTCCACGCCGCAAGAGCTTCGTCCAGATCGCGCGGGAGCTCGACCTGCATTGCCTCGGTGATCTGGCGGTCCATCTCCCGTTTCGTCTCGGCATCCACTTTCCGCTCGGTGCACATCTGCTCATAGGCGTCCTGTCCTTTGCTCATGTAGACCGCAAACAGCCAGCTCTTTAACGATGCTTTCGTGTGCAGCTCTTCATTTGCTTTCTGAAAGCACATAAGTGCTTCATTCATCTGGAACAGACTTGCGTAGGCACAGCCCATGTTGTTGTAAATACTTCCGGTGAACTGGCTTCCCATGTTGGTTTCGTTTTCCTCGGTATCTTTCAGCGTTTCCTGGTAAACCTGGATCGCATTGATATATTTTTCGTGGTCGACAAGGTAATCTCCCTTGATTTTTTTCCGCACAATCTCCGGCTGCTCCTCGAACCGTTTCAGGCGCTCATTCATCTCACGGAACTGATCGTGGGAAAGATAATTGATCTCCTTGAAGATCGGCAGGATAAACTCACCGATGTTCTTTTTCTCCTCCAGAAGGACGTAGAGACGCTGGTACAGTCTTCTTAAGTGGAGTTCTTCTTTCATCCACACCAGCAGCTGCTCGTTAATGATGGTCTCGTCCAGCAGATAGATGTTGTGGTACAGATAATAGCACAGTTCCTCGATGGAATAAATATTTGTGCTGATGTTGGAAATATAATACGGATTTTTCGCCCGTTTGACCTGACATAAAATATAACCGCTCATCGTTTACACCTCCCCCATCGTCTCGTGCCAGATTTTGTGGCTTGCCGGGAACATATCGCCAAAACCTAAATCCTCTGCGGTGATCTGACACGTAACCGGAGAATCATACTCTAGACGCAGACGGATCCGTGTTGTCTTCGGCGGCCGTTTTGGCAGCCCGTCCAGCTTCATGGTATAGCGGTTTCGTTTTCCGCTTTCCATGGAGCTTACAACAAATTCCAGCTCCTCCGTTCCGTCGAGGATCAGCTCACATTCTTTTTCTGCTTCATACCAGTTCACACCGGCTGCAATCAGCGCATAGTATGCCGGAGAACCATTGATCGTCATCTCCATGCCGATGTTGTAGCGCACGAGGTCATTTCCGAGGAAGAGATAGCCCTTTAAGCGGCGCTCCTCCACTTTTTCGCGCGCGGAAAAGCAGGCGCCCTGTGCAAACAGGTTCGTTCCGCCAAAGATTCTTCTCTGGTTTTTCTTTAACTGACGCAGAGAGTTGTCGGCCCAGGCAAGGTCGAACTCCTCGCTCACCAGAAATACGCTGGAATAAATTTCATTCCCCATCGCTTCTCCCATCAGATGGCAGAAATCGCGGTCGCGCTCCATCGGCTCGATCGAAAGTGCGGCTTTTGGCCCCCGTTTTACGGTCACAGTTGCCGGCTTCGTTTTACGGCTGATGGAAAGTTCAGAAAACGATGCTTCCTCATCTTTCAGGAAAAACAGACCGACTTTACGGCTCCAGAGCTCCGGCTTCTGGTTCAGCACATGGCAGTAAAAGCTCTCGTCATGCTCCTGCAGGTAGGCTCTGCCGCGCGGAAGTCCGATTATCTTGTATGCTTCACGCACATTTTCCACAAATGGACGGGTCAGATGGCCCGTGGTGATCATCATCGCCTGGATCTGCTGGTCCGGGCGCTCGATGCCGATCATCTTCAGTGCTTCGCGAAGGAACGTGCCAAGGACTTCTCCCGGCGTGTAATCCCGGTTTTCGATCTGGCAGATGCGGGATCCCATGCAGATCTCGTACAGATTGTCCAGCCAGATGCCGTTTTCCGCGTGAGCAGATTTTTCTGCATCCGGTCCTGTTTTCCACGTTTCCTCATTCCGTTTTTTGGCAATGGCGGTCGGAAATTCCACCGCCTCTTCTCCTTCTTTTACCGGGATGGAGACGGCCGTATGGGTTCCCCTGTCATAGCAGCAGAACTGGGAATATTTCTCTCCAAAATCAAATCCTAAAATCAAATTTTTCTGTTCCATGTCGTATCCTCCTGCTGCTTCTTTTCATCCACAAGTGCAAAACAGTTCCGAACCAGAGCCTCCTGCTGCAGATACTTTTGGAATGCTTCTTCTGCTTTTTCCGAATCTCCTGCCGCGCGCGCTGCTTTCATCTGATTCAGAAGCTGGTACCGCGTCTTTCCTGCTTTTGGTTCGCCGGTCATGGAGACGGTTTTCACCTCTGTTTTTCCCTCACCCTGACGGTTCGTAAAGGTCAGGTAATACTCCATTTTCTCGCCGTAGAACAGCAGAAACTCTTTCACAAAAATGCCCTGATACATATTGCGCATCGGTTCGCTCTTCCATGTTTCTTCGGCGTTTGTCCGGTAATGAATCGTCACCTTTGCCTCCGCTCTCTGGCGCTCCTCGATGAACATGCGGTCGCCGATCTGGAAGCCTTCGGTCAGGTGCTCCGGCAGATCCTTGTAGAAGGCAAAGCGGAGTCCCTGTTTCGTAAACGCCAGAAGCAGGGTATGCGCCTCTTTTTCTTCCTCCTCAGAAAGCTGCGGCTTCGTGGAAAGATGTTTCAGCATCGCAAGATGGCAGATCTCGTCCAGCTCCCAGCCCTGTTTCCAGGCGCGGTCCAAGTAGTCAAACATCTGATCCGAAAGCGGTTTTCCGTCCATAAAATAGCCGATCGCAAGATACGTCAGGTATGCCAGAATGACATGCTCTTTTCCGCTCTGTCGGATGTAGTTCTCCAGCATTTCCTGCTCCCACTTCGGGTGGCTGCGCACAAAGACGGACCAGGTCAGAATGCGCTCCTCCAACTTGTCGCTCTCCATCTGGAAGCCGCGGATTTTATCCCATAAACTGCACATATCCTCAATAGAACCGGTGAAATAATCTCTCAGATAGCACAATACAATTTCATCGTAAATGCCCTGTTTTACCACGTAGGATGCCAGATAGAGAAGCTCCTCGTCCTCTGTAAACTCTTTTTCCAGAATCATCGCATGCGCCAGACGGAAGAGACACGACACCGGGATCTTTTCGTAGCCGTACCGATCCGTCAGGGCAAAGGCGCGGCTGTAACAGCCGTAGCGTACCAGAAGCTCGATCGTAGAAATACGGTCCACCTTTGCGTAAGCGCTGTCCTCCAGCTCTGCAACAGCCGCCTCGGTCTCACGCTCATCCGGATGGGCAAGATAGTATTCCAGCAGTTTCTGACGCACTGTTTTCCGGTAAGCACTGGAAAATGCGCTCGTGCGCGCTGCCTGCTGATACCAGGCAAGATTTTCTGCAGTAAGCTGCATCTCCTCTTCCTGCTCCCCGCACAGGTGTAGCAGCAGACCCGGATTTTCAATGGCAAAACCGCCGCAGGCACGGGCAAGCTCTTCATCCGTAAACAATGGCTCTACGCGGCAGGTTTCTGTCACCGCATATCTTCTGCGCTGCTCATCTTCGAGAAGAATCCGCGCTTTTTTGCCGTACAGACGGATATAAGCACCCTGTTCCGTCATCGGATAAGACGTTTCGCCCGCCATCGCCGGATGGCAGACGATCACACGCGTGATTTTCGGATTTTCACACGTTACATGATGGGTAAACAGCACATTTGCGATCGCTTTTGCGCTGTCGGGATCTTCCGGTTTTTTCAGAAAAGTCCGGTACAGTGCAGCATATTCGCGGTTCATGCGGCCTTTCTGGATCTGTCTTGCCGTGAAAACCTCCATCGCCGGGCGGTAGCTCTGGAATGTATGGCGGTCTTTTTCGCGGTTTTTGATCACGTTGGCGTAGATCAGCGCTTTCTTCTGGCCTGCCAGTGTGTTGCTGTAGGAGAAATACATCCGGATGACCTGCGGAAGAACCTCGTCGAACGACGCATCCATCGTTTCGATATAGTACTCGTACAGGCGCGTGATGCGGATGTTCCGCTCCACGGCTTTTGCATACCACGGGAAATATTCCTTCCGCACCGGGCGGCCCTTCATCACCAGTTTGCAGATGGCTTCGAGCACTTCATCGGATGGAAAACGCTCATAGCCCGCAGTCAGGATCTGATAGACATTCTCATCGAACGTTTTCATCGTCTCTGTAAGATAAGCGGCCCGTTTTAACAGTTCCCCGCTTAAAATGCCTTCTTTCTGCGCAAATTTCAGCACCTGAACGGTGAACGGCGAAATCCGGCGGAGCTGTCCCTCCTGGCGGAGATAGAGCTGTGCCGCATCCAGATACAGAAGCGGGCTCTTGCACCCGCACTCATAGCAAAGTTCCATCGCGTAGAGCTGACGGGTCAGCGACTGCTGCCAGGAATCGTCGGCATCAATGGCAAGCTTTAGCAGAAAATAGCTTGCACTCTCCTGCCGCATCAGTGTTCCAAGGCGTGATACCAGCCCGGTATGGCCCACTTCCATTTTCAGCTTCCATGCCAGATACAGGTACGCTCCTTTTTTCTCCGCGGTGTCCAGCAGTTCCTGATGCTCTTTTACGTAAGAAAGCGTTTCTCTTGCTTTTCCGGTTTCCTCATGGCTCTCGTACAGCCATGCTTTTCCCAGCGTCACCCACGCCATGTCTCCGCCGGCTTTTTCGAACTGCTCGATGGCCTCCCAGGTGTCCTGATACCAGGTACGGTAGTCGCGTTTATGGACTGCCAGATCGAGATAGCCGCGCGCGATGGCAGTTATCTGACGGTCGCGCTCCGTATTTTTCCTGCTAGTCACATGCTTTTCGCTGTTTGTCACTTCCAGTTCAAAGCGAAGCTCCTGTTTTCCCTGACGCACCGTAATTCTGCCGTAATGGCGGCCGTTTCCGATTTTCTCCTGATGGATAATGTATTCCACACCGTAGACGCTTCCGATGAAATCTTCTGAAGTGACGACTTTCTTTTCCACTTCCAGAAAGTCTCCCTGCACCTCGATTTCCATGCGGACGTAGCCCCAGGTATTTTTATACAGATACAGTGTTTCTTTGCGCGGCTGGTCCACGGTAAGCGCAGTTTTCTCCGGCTGTTCCGCCGAAAGCATCACCGGCTCTTTCTGACCGAGGGCAACCAGAAATTCCTCCAGATGCTGAAATGTCACCGGCTTGTGGGACAGTCCCTGATAAAGTGCCATCTGCTCCGGTGCCTCTTTCTGAAGAAGACGTGCAAACTCTTTTTTTACAAAGAAGCGGTACGCTGCGCCGAAATCATGGCTTGCCAGATGCACAAAATCTGCCAGGGAATGAATCTCCTGTCCGGAAATGTTCATTGTCTTTCCTGCAATCGAGACGTGTACCCGCACGCAGCGTTCCTCCAGATTGCTGCTGACGGTGATGTTTCCACAGATTTCATCGCCTGCTTTTAATCCGCTGGTATCCACGCCGTACTCAATCGTACTCGCCGTTCCCTGGAACTGATTTTTCGCCAGAACGATTCTCTGATGATCTGTAGTCACAATTCCTTTTACTCTTCTCCCGTCTTCCGCTCCGATATTCAGCTCTCCGCGGAAATTCTGCCCCTCGTCCAGCGTCAGGGCCACCTCCGTCTCGGACAGCAGCAGATGGGGAACCTCATATTCAAATCTGCCGTTCAGCAGTTGTTCCAATCTTCTTCTCAATGTTTTTCACCTTATTTTATCTAAATCGTTTTCGTTCTTTTCCACAACGTCTGATTATACCCCAAGACGCACGGGATTGCAACGGAAAGGGGACGCTCCTTTTAATAGTCGAACAGCGAAAACTGGTTGCTTTCGGGCAGATCTCCGAAGACACCGAGGTCCGCCATAAAGTCGATAATCGTCTTGCTGACCTTGGTGCGGTCGCGGAAATCATCTTTCGAGAGGAATTTTCCGTTTCGTGCCGCAAGGACAACGGCGTCGGCCGCCTTGTCGCCCAGACCCTCGATCGAGTCGAGCGCCGGCATCAGATGTTTGTCATCGTAGACCTGGAATCGGTGCGCCTGTGCCTTATAGAGGTCCACCGGCACGAAATCGAAGCCGCGGGCGTACATTTCCTGGACAATCTTCATATCCTTGACGGTTGCCTGCTCCTTCTGAGTCAGCGTGTCTTTCCGTTTTTCGTAATCTTTCATATAATATTCCAGCCGGTCGCGTCCCATGCACATGAGCTCGTAGGAGAATGCGGACGCACGAATGGAGAAGTACGCCGCATAGTACGCCAGCGGATAGAAAATTTTATAGTAAGCGATGCGGTACGCCATCATGACGTACGCCGCCGCGTGGGCTTTCGGGAACATGTACTTGATCTTTTTACATGACCAGATGTACCAGTCCGGCACATCGTGGGCCTTCATCTCCTCTTCCCACTCCGGTTTTAAGCCCTTTCCTTTTCGCACACTCTCCATGATCGTAAAGGAAAGCTCACTTTCGAGTCCCTTGTCGATCAGGTAGATCATGATATCGTCCCGGGTACAGATGGCGGTGGAAATCGTCGCCTTGCCCTCCTCGATCAGGGTCTGCGCATTGCCGAGCCATACGTCGGTTCCGTGTGACAGACCTGAGATACGGATCAGGTCGGAGAACGACTGCGGCTTCGTGTCCAGAAGCATCTGGATAACGAAATCGGTACCGAACTCCGGCACGCCAAGACATCCAAGCGGACAGCCGCCGATGTCCTCCGGCTTGATGCCGAGCGCCTCGGTGCTCTTGAACAGCGACATGACCTCCGGGTTATCGAGCGGAATCGTCTGCGCATCAAGGTGCGTGATATCCTCGAGCATACGGATCATGGTCGGATCATCGTGTCCGAGAATATCGAGCTTTAAGAGGTTGGCATCAATGGAGTGGTAATCGAAATGAGTCGTAATAATGTCGGTTGTCATATCGTTCGCCGGATGCTGCACCGGGGTGAAGGAGTTGATATCCTCACCGAATGGCAGAACGATGATACCGCCCGGGTGCTGGCCGGTGGTACGGCGGATGCCGGTGCATCCTTCCACGATCCGGTCGATCTCGCAGTTCCGTTTGTGCTGGCCGCGCTCTTCGTAATAGTTCTTCACGTAACCGAACGCTGTTTTATCCGCCAGCGTACCGATGGTTCCCGCACGGAACGTCTGACCGGCGCCGAAAATAACCTCTGTGTATTTGTGCGCCTTACTCTGGTAATCACCGGAGAAGTTCAGGTCGATATCCGGCTCTTTGTTTCCCTTGAATCCAAGGAACGTCTCGAACGGAATGTCAAATCCGGCTTTTTTCAGCGGCTTGCCGCAGTTCGGGCAGACGGCGTCCGGCATATCGCATCCGGCACGGCCGACGTACTCTTTGACGCGCGGCGAATCGAACTCGCTGTAATGGCACGACTCGCAGTAGTAATGCGGGCTCAACGGGTTTACCTCCGTGATTCCCGCCATCGTCGCAACGAACGAGGAACCGACGGAACCACGCGATCCTACGAGGTAGCCGTCCTCGTTCGACTTCCACACCAGTTTCTGTGCGATGATGTACATAACGGCGTATCCGTTGGAAATAATGGAGTTCAGCTCTCGCTCGAGGCGCGCGGAAACGATCTCCGGCAGCTCCTCGCCGTAGATTTCATGCGCGCGGTCGTAGCAGATTCTCCGCAGTGTCTTGTCGGAATCCTCGATGACCGGCGGGAATTTTCCGGCACGGATCGGGGAGATTTTCTCGACAAGGTCGGAGATTTTGCGCGGATTGGTGATGACGACCTCCTCCGCTTTCTCACTTCCGAGATACGAAAACTCTTCAAGCATCTCCTCGGTGGTGCGCAGGAACAGCGGTGCCTGCTCATCCGCGTCGTCAAAACCTTTTCCGGTCATGATGATGCGGCGGTAGATCTCGTCCTGCGGATCCATGAAGTGGACGTCGCACGTTGCCACAACAGGCTTATGGAACTGCTCGCCAAGTTTGACGATGCGCCTGTTGATCTCCTTTAAATCCTCCTCGCTCTCTACGGCAGAAACGTCCTCTTTTTTGATCATGAACGCGTTGTTGCCGATCGGCTGGATTTCCAGATAATCGTAGAAGTCCACGAGACGCGCAATCGCCGCATCCGGTTCACCGCGCAGGATTGCCTGGTAGAGTTCGCCCGCCTCGCAGGCAGATCCAATCATCAGACCGTCCTGGTATTTCAGGTAGACGCTCTTTGGCAGCTTCGGCCGGCGGTTGTAGTATTTCAGGTGGGATTCCGACACGAGGCGGTACAGATTGACACGTCCCGTCTCGTTCTTTGCCAGAATGATCGCATGGTACGATGGAAGCTTGCGCACAGCCTCCTCCGATACTTTTCCCTGCGCATTCAGGTCATCCAGAGTCAGAATATTGCGCTCCTCCAGCATTTTTACGAATTTCACGAAAATTTCCGCCGTACAGCCGGCATCGTCCACCGCACGGTGATGGTTTTCCAACGATACGCCGACCGCCTTCGCAACGGTATCCAGCTTGAAACGGTTCAGGCCCGGCAGCAGGAAACGCGCCATGGCGACGGTGTCCGCCGTTGTAAATTCCCGCTCGATCCCCTGCAGGACGCAGTTGTGCTCGATAAAGCTCATATCGAACGAAGCATTGTGGGCAACCATAACGGCTCCCTCACTGAACTCCAAGAATTTCGGCAGCACCGTTTCGATGTCCGGCGCGTCAAGAACCATGTTGTCGTTGATGCCGGTCAGGTTCTCAATCCGGAACGGGATCGGGACTTTCGGGTTGACGAAGGTGGAAAACTTATCGACAATCGCTCCGTTTTCCACACGGACGGCACCGATCTCAATGATTTTGTTGACAACCGGGGAAAATCCCGTCGTCTCGATATCGAAAACAACGTAGCTTCCGTGGATATCCTGTCCTTTGCTGTTGACAACGATATCTTTCAAGTCGTCGACGAGATAAGCCTCCATGCCATAGATGACCTTGAACGGAGCCGAAACTTTTTTCAGCTCATCTTTTGTCGCATCCGGGTGCTCTGCCTGGTATTTTTTCCGGTAAGCGCCGTCGATCGCCTCGATCGCATGGTTTGCCTCCGGGAAGGACTGCACCACGCCGTGATCGGTGATCGCGATCGCCGGATGGCCCCACTCGTAGGCACGCTGTACCAGACGGGCAGCATCGGTGACACCGTCCATATCGCTCATCTTTGTATGGCAGTGCAGCTCCACACGCTTCACCGGACTCGTATCCTGACGGCCGGTACGGAAATCGGTGATCTTCTTGATGCCCCAGACAGACATAACCGTCAGATCGTGGTCGAACGCATCAACCGTCGTTTTTCCTTTTACTTTAATGAATGCGCCTTTTTTGATCGCATCCTTTAATTCCGGCACTTCCGCGTTCTGGACGAAAATCTTGACGCCGATGGTATCCGTAAAGTCGGTGATCGTGAACATGAAAATCGTACGCTCATTCCGGATCTCGCGCATATCCACCCTCTGGACTCTTCCTCGGATGACAACATCACCGATCTCATCGCCGATTTTCAGAATCTCCACGCTCTCATCCTCGAAATCTCTTCCGTACAGCACATCCGGATTGGAGGATTTGCGCGGCTGATTGTCCGCATTCCGGCCGAAACTGCCCTTGCCTTTTTTGAAGGAACCGCGTCCGCCGCCGGAAAAACCTTTTCCCCTTCCGCCGTCTGCTGCTTTTTCTTTTTTCGCCTCGCCGTCTTTGGCTGCTGCGGCTGCTTTTGGCTGTTCGCCTGCTGCTTCCGCCTGCTCTTCCATCCGGTTCTGCTCTTTTTCGCCGAGCATCTCACCGTAATGGGTATGCGCCAGAACGTGGCGCACTTCCTCCCGGATGCGGAGCTCGGAATTTCTCATGGCGCGGCTCTCGCCCTCCGGCTTTCTCATCTCGGTTTCCACGATCAGGTCGAAGCCGCACCGCTCACAGAAGATTTTCTCGAGAATATGGACCAGCTCCTCCTCGCGCTCCTTTGCCACAACGGAATCCACGAGCACCAGGTGCATTTTGTTCGTCTCCGGGAAGGTAATCTCGGCAGTCGAAAACAGATGATTCAGAAAGACACTGTGGTTTTTCAGCTCGAGCAGGATACTCGGACGGTACACCTCCAGAAAGTTTTCCGGCGTATACTGGCGCGACAGATAGAACCGCTCAATAATCTTCACGCGCAGCGGCACGTTGGAAAAGAGCTGCTCCTCGATCTGGCGCTCCAGCTGATAAATATATTTTTTGTGAATCCACTGATGGCTGACCACATAGATCCGCAGCAGATCTTTTTTCTTATTGATCGATACCCGCGAAACCTCCACGGTATCGAGAAGCTCTGCCATGCCCCCTTCGATTCTCAAATCCGGAAATACTTCCTGAAACTGTTTTTCCATTCCTATTCCTGCTTTCTTTTCTACTTGCCCCAGTGATCCAGCTCGTCCTTTAAGACGGACAGCAGCTCGCTCTCCGGTACTTTTTTCACGATTTCACCTTTTTTAATTAAAATGCCGACGCCTTTTCCGCCTGCAACACCAAGATCCGCCTCTTTTGCCTCGCCCGGTCCGTTGACCACGCAGCCCATGACGGCAACCTTGATATCAAGATCGTAGCCCTGCACCAGTGTTTCCACCTGGTTTGCCAGTCCGATCAGGTCAATCTGGGTCCGTCCGCAGGTCGGACACGATACGACCTCAATGCCGCCTTTTCGAAGTCCCAGGGTCTTTAAGATCCGTTTTGCGGATTTGATTTCCTCGAGCGGATCGCCGGTCAGGGAAACGCGGATCGTATCTCCGATGCCCTGATATAAAATAATACCGAGCCCCACTGCCGATTTGATGTTGCCGGAATACAGCGTTCCTGCCTCCGTAATGCCGACATGAAGCGGATGATCCGTCTGGTTCGTGATCAGCTCATGCGCTTTTGCACACATCATCACATCAGACGATTTGATGCTGATGACGAGATTGTCATAGCCCATCTCCTCGATGATCCGCACTTTGTCGAGCGCGCTCTCCACCAGGCCCTCTGCCGTTACGCCGTTGTATTTTTCCACCAGCTCTTTTTCGAGTGAACCGCTGTTGACGCCGACGCGGATCGGAATCTGGCGTTCTTTTGCTGCATCTACAACCGCCTGGATCCGGTCGCGGCTGCCGATTTTATCGGCTCCGTTTTCGATCGCGGCGATCGCCAATCGATAGTCAAAATGAATATCTGCTACAAGCGGAATCGAGATCTGCTTTTTAATCTCGGACAGCGCCTTGGCTGCCTCCATAGTCGGGACGGCGCATCGGATAATGTCACATCCGGCTTCCGTGAGCGCCTGGATCTGCTTTACGGTTGCCTCCACATCTTCTGTTTTGGTATTCGTCATGGACTGGATCAGAATCGGATTTCCGCCTCCGATGACCCGGTCGCCGATTTTCACAACTCGTGTATTTGCTCTGCTCATTGTCTTTCCTCCATTTATTTTCTCCGTGATGGCATAAAAATCTTATTTTATTATAAGACAATTTTTTCTCCGGCACAACCGTCTTTTCTCTTGCAATTTTTTCCCAAATTTTCTATAATACTAGGAGTGATTTTTTTTGATTCAACTGGAAAGGAAGACATACAAATGATGAAAAAGATGATCCTCGTAACCTCGCCGCCGGCGTGCGGAAAGACATACATTTCAAAACAGCTCGCCAAGGAGCTGAAACACGTTGTTTATCTCGACAAGGATACGGTCATTCCGCTGTCGAACCGCGTTTTCAAAGCGGGCGGACAGGAAATCAACCGCAGTTCTGATTTCTTCGAGGAGAATATCCGCGATTATGAATATGAAGTAACGGTCAATTTCGGACTGGAAGCACTCGAGTATGACGATATTGTGCTGATCAACGCACCATTCACACGCGAAGTGCATGATGAGAAGTTCCTGAAAGACTTCTCCAAAAAGCTCGCTGACCATGGGGCAAAGCTTGTTGTGATCTGGGTTGTCACAAAACCGGAGATCTGCCACCAGCGCATGATCGACCGCAACTCCGTGCGCGATACGTGGAAGCTGGAGCACTGGGATGAATATGTGAAAACGATCGACTACTCCATCCCGGAAGCACTGAAGAAAATGAGCAGCTGCCTCGATCTGATGCTGTTCTACAATTCTTCGGATGAAGAATATCAGAAATCCATGGAGATGGTTATCTCCCGTCTCGAAGACGAATAACGACTAAACGAAAAAAGAGAATTTTGCCGGACCTCATTTTTACAGTCTGCAAAATTCTCTTTTTATTTATAGAAACTATTTTCACATCCGATACAAAAGATAATCCGCCGCTGCCGCCCACAGCACCCAGGAAACGCAGAGAACTGCGAACACACTCTTATATCCGAGCACGGCAAAGTGGACGCGCCATTTTTCCTTCTGCGTGAATTTCTCCGGGTTTTTGCCTTTTACCATCAGCATTCCAGCGATCACGAACATGCCGAGGGCCGCGATCAGCAGCAGGCCGTCTTTCGCCGCCTCAAGGGCAGCGCGGAACGTGAATCCCCCAAAGAGGAATCCTCCCAGCAGCAGCACAGCTGCCGCAGCGCCGCCGGAGAGCAGGCCGATTGTAAATGCTTTGCCGAGATCACGGCAGATGTTCTTTATCTTTTCCATGTTTTATAATTCCTTATTTTCTTCTAACGCATCGCAGAAATGACATGCCACAAAGTGATTGTTGCCCACGTCTTTTAATTCCGGCATCTGCTGTCGGCAGATGTCCTTTGCGTACTTGCATCTTCCCTGGAATTTGCAGCCCGGCTTCGTGTTGATCGGGCTCGGCACCTCGCCTTCGAGGCGGATTTTTTTGCGGTCGCGCTCTGCCTCTACTTTCGGGTCCGGAATCGGAATCGCGGAGAGCAGTGCCTGTGTGTACGGGTGGCGCGGGTTGGCGTACAGCTCCTCGGATGTCGTCAGCTCGACGAGCGTTCCCAGATACAGAACCGCCACACGGTCGGAAATATGTTTGACCATCGACAGATCATGCGCAACGAAAAGATAGGTCAGACCCATCTTCTTCTGTAAGTCCACAAGCAGGTTGACGATCTGCGCCTGAATCGAAACGTCGAGTGCGGAGATCGGCTCATCGAGAACGATGAACTCCGGCTGCACGGCAAGCGCACGCGCGATACCGATTCGCTGGCGCTGTCCGCCGGAAAACTCGTGCACGAAACGGTTCGCATGCTCGCGGTTCAGTCCGACCAGCTCCAGATATTTGTAGATCATCTCCTGGCGCTCTTTTTTATTCTTCGCAAGATGATGGATATCGATTCCCTCACCGATGATATCGGCAACGGTCATACGCGGGTCGAGCGATCCATACGGATCCTGGAAGACCATCTGCACCTGTTTTTTGAAGGCAAACCGCTCTTTTCCGTTTAATGCATGGACATCGGTTCCCTTGTAGAGCACCTGTCCGTCGGTCTTGTCATACAGGCCGATGCAGGTACGGCCGCACGTCGTCTTTCCACATCCGGACTCGCCAACCATTCCAAGTGTCTCACCCTTGTAAATTTCGAAGGAGACATCATCCACGGCCTTTAAGGTCGCATGGTTTCCGACCTGAAAATATTTTTTCAGATGGGAAACGGAAAAAAGCACTTCTTTTTCGTTATTTTCCATTACAGTTCTCCTCCTTCCAGATTTGGCATTTCTACTTTTGGTGCCATCGGGTGATGGAGCCAGCAGGCAGCCTTATGCTCGCCGCCGAATTCCGTTACCTCCGGCATCTCTTCCTTACAGATCGGCATACAGTAGCTGCACCGCGTGCAGAACGGACATCCGACCGGCGGGTTTAAAAGATCCGGCGGAGTTCCCGGAATTGTCGCGAGTTCCTGCTTGTTTTTCAGATCCAGACGCGGTACGGAACGGATCAGCGCCCAGGTATACGGGTGACGCGGACGATAGAAAATGTCCTCACACGTTCCGCTCTCCACGATGATGCCGGAATACATGACAGCAATCTTCTGTGCGATATTTGCCACAACACCGAGATCATGTGTGATCATGATGACGGATGTCTGATTTTTCTTCTGCAGATTCTTGATAATATCGAGAATCTGTCCCTGAATTGTCACATCGAGCGCGGTCGTCGGCTCGTCACAGATCAGAATTTTCGGATCACAGGCAAATGCAATCGCGATCATAACACGCTGACGCATACCGCCGGAAAATTCGTGCGGATACTGTCTGACACGTTTTTCCGGCTCCGGGATGCCGACCATGCGCAGCATCTCGACAGCCTCCTTTGCCGCTTCCTGTTTTGTCATGTTTTTGTGGCCCATCAGATTTTCCATAATCTGTTTTCCGACACGCATCGTCGGATTTAAGGAAGCCAGCGCATCCTGGAAAATGATTGCACACTCGCCGCCTTTGTAATGCTGCCACTGTTTTTTGTTGTATTTCAGAATATTCTCTCCATGATAGAGAATTTCACTGTTCTCTTTAATCTCACCCTGCGGGGCCTTGATGAGGCCCATGATGGATTTCGCCGTTACAGATTTTCCGCAGCCGGATTCTCCCACAATTGCGAGCGCCTGACCTTTCTCGAGAGAAAACTGTACACCGCGGACTGCCTTTACTTCACCGGCATAGGTGTGATAAGAGACTCTTAAGTTTTTTACTTCCAGAATCGGATTGTTTTGTTCGTTCATATCGTTATCTCCCACTTATTACTGGCGAAGTCTCGGATCAAGGGCATCGCGAAGGCCGTCTCCCAGAAGGTTGAATGCCATAACGATGATACAGAGCACGAGACATGGGAACAGAAGCTGTGACGGATAGAAATCCATGTTCTGCTGTCCCATTGAAATCAGGACACCAAGGCTGATCGATGGTGCCTTGAGGCCGATGCCGAGGAAGCTAAGACCTGCCTCCGTAAAAATAAACATCGGGATTGCCGTCGCCGTATCCAGAATCAGGATACCCAGCATATTCGGTACATAGTGTTTTAAGATGATGCGGAGCGGTTTTGCACCGAGC
>OHZD01000243.1_pt1 | contig 29334 bp, 28 predicted proteins | sample 1580391 | NCBI WGS metagenome assembly OHZD01 (sample SAMEA3882510, study PRJEB24775) | human gut metagenome | biome: human-associated habitat; feature: intestine environment; material: feces | place: Netherlands | collected 2009/2010 | reverse complement strand
GCGGTCAATGGGCTTGCGCAGGATGGCGCGGCGGGCCGTGACCCAGTTTTCCTTGGCTTCTTTCACCGGGTCGCCGCCCTCATGGAACGTGTCCGGGAAGAAGTAAGGCAGAAAGCGTCCTTCCGTGTACTTCACGCCCTCAATGTCGGAGATCAGGCGCAGCGTGGAGCCATTGCCCACGCTGCCCACCACGGCATCCAGACCGATGGTCTTGAACTCCGGCATAAAGGGCTCGGTGCCGATCCAGTGGTCGCCCAGGAACATCATGGCCTCTTTGCCGTAGGAGTGGACGATGTCCACCAACTCCTTGGCCAGGGCGCAGACTTCCTGCTGCTGGAACTCGATAAAATCTTTAAATTCCTTGCTGGGCACGCGGAACATCGTATTGTGGTAGCCCTGGTCCACAATGAACTCAGGGCGGAACTTGTACCCGGCCCATTTCTCGAACTTTTCCAAAATGTAGGGGCTGACGCTGGCGCTGTAGCCGAACCACTCCACGAACTTTTCGCGCTTCTGGTCATCAAACGTCAGCGTGAACTGGTGGAAGAAGGTGGTAAAGCGCACCACATCGATATGGGGGTTTGCCTCGCACCAACGGCGCAGCTTTTCTTTTACGTAAGCCTGCGTTTTGGGCTGGCGCACATCGTAGGTCAGCTGGTGGGGCGTGTCCTTCCAATCATTGGTCAGGAAATTGTACATATGTACGGGGTCCCAGATCAGGAACGCCAAAAAGCTGACAGTGTACTCGTGGTAGGGGATGGTCTCGATCTCCACCTCGCCGGCGGCCTCGTCAAAGGACCACTTGTCGGTGGGCACGACCTCGCCGGTCGTGCGGTCAATGACCTCCCACCAGCGCTTGGGGTCATCCAGCGTGTTGACTTTCAACTGCTGGGTGTGGAACCCGTCCATCAAATGGATGCGCAGCGTGGTGCTGCGGGCGGTGTGCCGGTCGCTGATGAGGTACTCCTGCTGGATCTCGTCTGGGTTTGCCTCGGCCCAGGCATTATCTTTGCGGGTGGTGTAATAGGTGGCGTATTTCTTGGCGGGGTCCTGCAAAAGGGCGTCCGGCATCTCGGTGCCGTCGCAGTCACGCAGGGCGTCGGCCCCCAGCAATGCTTTCAGCCGCAGGGTCTCCTCCACAACATCGGCATCAGTGGGCAATGTTAATCTTCCGGTCTGCTCCATTTCCCCGTTTCCTTCCTCTCACAAAGGGTGCCTCTACAGCACCCTGTCTTTCTTGACGATATCATCATACCCTGTTTTAGGGCAAAGAAACAGATACTTTTTTGAGCAGTATTTTAGAAATCTTGCTATTTTTGCGCCGCTTTTAGTCTTTTTGTGGCAGTGCCCGAAAAGCTGCACAAAATATCGATGCGGTCTTTGTGCGGTTTGACAAAATTCGCTTTCTATGTCATAATTTTGTAATTTTTTGTAAAATCGTCCCACAAATCTGCACTTATGTTACGTGCTGTGCCTTGTCAATCGACGTAGGAATGAGTATAATAAGGGCAAAAAACGATATACGTCTTTAGAATCAAGCGAAATCTTGCACTTAGCTTTAGATAAATTGTTGTTTAAGCACTAAAGCTTTGCAAAATTCAGAAAGGAGTGCCCGGCAGTGAATACACGGTACGATCTGAACATGGAGGTCCCCCCGCGGGAGGCGGTGCGCCTTTTGTACATCAGCAAAAGCCGCTTTGGCGGCGACTGGCGCAGCGTGCCACACACCCACGCCTGCACCGAGATGTTCTACTGCGTCAGCGGCCGCGGGCAGTTCAACATCGAGGGCAAGCTGTTCGATGTGGCGCCGGACGACCTCATCATCGTCAACCCACGCGTACAGCATACCGAGCTGAGCTACCAGACCTACCCGCTGGAGTACATCGTGCTGGGCATCGACGGCGCGGAGTTCCTTTTTAATGAGAAGGACCTGGGCTACACGATGCTCTCCTGCGGCATGATGCGGGAGGAACTGCTGTTTTTGATGCGGATGCTTCTGCGGGAGATCGACAGCCGCGCCGACGGCTGCGAGATGGTCTGCCAGGACATTCTGGAAGTGCTGCTGGTCAAGATCGTGCGGGAGGCCGCCGTGTCGATGCGCATCGTGCAGCCGCCGTCCAAGAGCAAGGAGTGTGCCGCCGCCAAACGGTACATTGACGAAAATTTCAGTGAGAACATCACGCTGGACAAGCTGGCCGAGATCACCCACGTAAACAAATACTACCTTTCCCACACTTTCCAGCGGGAGTACAACACCTCGCCCATCAACTACCTGCTCAATCGCCGCATTACCGAAAGCAAGGCCCTGCTGACCAGCACCGACTTTAGTCTGACTCAGATCAGCGAGCAGATGGGTTTCAGCTCGCCTGCCTACTTTTCCCAAAGCTTCCGCCGCTTTACCGGCCAAAGCCCGCTGGAATACCGCCGCAAAAACCAGCCTGGCAAAAGTAACCCCCAAACCTTATAAAAGCAAAACACCGCCGCCCCGGCAGGCAAACCGGGGCGGCGGCAATTTGTTTAATAGCATCCACATAAACCGCCAGCCTGTGGCTGAAATCATTGGTGCCGCCGATGCCTTAGTTGCGGGCTGCGGTCGTTCCTGCATGATTGCAAAGAGTCGCCAAGGGCTGCCAACTCCTTGGCCTCCTCTGGGAGGTGACTCCCGCCGCAGCGGGTAGGGGAGAGAACCTTTGGGCTAATAAGCGCTAAAGGCACTGTCTCTCCCTCCGGCTCTTCGGGCCGCCCCTATACTAACTGCCTAACAAAAACTGCCCACGCGGGAAATTCTCCGTGTGGGCGGTTTGCTTTATAAAATCACTCGATGACCAGCAGCAGGCTCATCTTGAACTTGCCCTGCGGGGTGACGCTGTGCAGGCCGTTCTTGTCAAAACGGAAGCTCTCGCCAGCGTTCAGCTCGTAGTCCCTGCCCTCGTAACCGATGATGGCCTTGCCCTCCAGGGCGGTCAGGATAGCGTTGCCGGGGGCGCGGTGCGGGGTCAGGCCGGTACCCTCGTCAAAGGCCATCAGCACAAACTTCATGTTGTCAGCATGCACAATGTCCAGGTTGGCGATGCTGCCTTCCTCGTAGGAGATCAGGTCTTTCAGGGCGGTGGGCTGACCCGCTTTGATGATGTTGTTCATGGTAAATTGCTCCTTTTTTAAAATGATTTCGGTGTAGATCATGCCGGCGCCGTCGCTGTCGGCCAGGGTGCCGCACAGCGTTTTGGAGGGCAGTACCAGCAGTTCACCGGGGGCAAGGGGTACGTGGCGGGCCTCCGCGCCCAGCACAAAGCACCCGCTGCCCTCAGCCCCCAGGTACAGGGTGGTACAATCATAGCTTTCCGGGGTGATGGAGGTGCCGGCGCCCATTGAAAACCAGGTCACAGGCACTTCCGCACCCAGGCGGGCCGGGCGTGAGATGGTCATGGCCTCCCGGATGGGACGCATTTGCGCGATGGTAAAGGGGGTGTTGTTCATACAGCGTCTCCTAGCAGGGCCGGGGGTACAATGCCGCGGATCGAGCGGCCCTCATACTTCAACTCATCCACGATCACCTGCACATCGAACGAGTAGGAGATGTTCTCCTCGTTCAGAATATCAGCAGCCGGGCTTCGTCTGCCACACTCATAGCATTGGTCGGATAGCGGGTATTTATGATGGCGCTGATCCCTTCTTCGCGGGCCAGACGCTTTATCATATCCAGTATAAGGATTTGATTGTGGAAGTCAAGCCCTGTTTCGGTCTCGTCCCGGAACAGGTTCGGATACAGCCCTGAACACCTCTTGCAGCCGTACAGCGGAATGACCCGCGTTTCCTGCACGGTGTTTTCCTTGATATGATATTTCACGAAGCCTCTCTCTTTTTCAGGCGCTTTTCACGAACGGTAGCGGCGGCAGGACGTTCTGCTCGATGATGCTTGTCAGCATCGCGGCAAAGCTCTGCGGGTCGCGGATTTGATATTGCATGTGGTTGCAGCCCTCAAAAATGGGGTAATGGCCATGGGGGTAGGCTTTTTGCACGGCGGTACGGTATTTCAGGTGGTCCTCCGCACTGCCAAACTCAAACCAGCAGCGGCACTGCAGGTCCTCCGGCAGGGCAGGGAAGGGCTTGTCTTCCAGGCTGTCGGCCATCTGGCGGCGCATGCTGCCGTAGGTCAGCGCCTTGCCGGCGGCGATAAAGTAGGGCTTGATGGCGTCGTCATCGCACCACATGATCTTTTTCAGCGTGCCGCCCTTGGACCAGTACAGGCTCTTGATGGCCAGGTACAAAAACGGAACCATGATGCGGCGGGTGCCTTTGCCGATTTGCGCGAACTGCCCGCCGTCAAAAAATACGTGCTCCACCGGCAGGTGAGTGGTGGTCAAAAAGTCCATGGCCAAATCAGCACCAATGGAAGACGCCACCACCAGCGCCAGCCTGGTTACACCCTGTGTTTTTAAAAACGCTTCGACCTGCCGTACCTCGTCCTGCTTGCCTTGGTAAACCTGCCCGGCGCAGTAGACGGTGGAGGTGGGCAGGATGCAGAAATAGTGCGCCTGCAAGGCTTTGGCCACCGGCTCGCTGCTGGCCCCGGTCACGCCCATGGCGTGGAAAAACAATACCGCAGGGTTAGATTTATTCCCCAACGTGGTAAACAGCATAGGACATGCCCGCCTTTCTCAATTGCCTTTTTCCATCCGGATAATTTTGTTTAAAATATTGCGTACTACCGATATTTTGCCAAGTACTTTATAAACAGGCATAAACTCCGCCATGCCCTCCACCAGGCTGTGCTCTCCTGTGCAGGTAAAGCCGGGCAGCAAGGCTTGGAGTTCGATGCCGTTTTTAGCGCCCCAGGTAAATTTGGCGTGGCTTCCCTCGATGGATTTTTCTTTCATATTTTGACCACCATCGGGTTCATGATCTCTACAAACACAGTGGTTTTGGCAAAACGCTTATTGATTACCGCAAAGATCTGCTGTACATCTTCTTGCGTCAGGTACATGGTCAACCCTTCAATAATGACCAGCGTCGGGGCATCGGTCTCGGCAACGGCACCGCCCCAATCCTCCATAGTCGATTGGGCAATTTGGGAGATAGTGCCGCTCTCCGGCAGCAGGCGAGCGCGGACGCCGATGGTCTCAGGCAGGTCCAGATTGTACCAATGGCTGTAGCCCTGCATGCGGTAACAGCGGGTGTCCAGCCCGCAGGCAATGTTGACCACCACTGCGCCGGGGTGAGCGGTGAGGTACTGCTGTACCAGATGGTCCAGCACGATGGTACGTGCAATAACACCGCTGCTCATGGCAGCATCCTTGTCGGCCAGCGAAAAATCGTAGTGCAGCTTGTCCACCAGCTCCACGGCCTTGTCGTCGTGGATGGCACCACGGGTCTTGGTCTCCTTGGCGCGGGCGTAGACGGTCTGCAGCATCGTTTCCGGTACGCCGGAAAGGTTGATCGTTTCACTCATGGGGAAGCCCCTCTCTTTTTAGATTCTGCGGGAATCGGCCACAGGTTAGAAGATACTAACCCACGCTGCGTAAAAATGCCGCCCTCACGGCAGCCGCTTTATTATACGAAAGAAGAATCGCTCTGGCTTTATTGTAGCCGTGCTGTCCCGCCTTGTCAAGCCGCGCGGGGCAGGATGGAGACTTACAGCGCAGAAAAGGTTGCATTTTGGCGTTTCCTGCGGAACATTGGTTATAAATCGCTGACTGCAAAGGCGGAAAATACCCCTGTGCGGGATTCCACGCCGGAATCGCTGATGGATCAAATTGAAATCACCTCTAAAGGTGCCCGCAGAAATTGCAGTAGCCTCTTTTTGTATGGGCTTGTGTCAGGGCATGCCTTGCGTTATAATCAAAAGCAAGATAGATTGTTAAGGATGGTTTCCATGAACCGCACGACCGATGATTTGCTGGACGCCCTACTCTCCAAACAGGACCTGCCCGAATATTTTGAAGAAAACGATGCTGAATTGCAGCGGCAACCCGTTGCATATCCTGATCGCCATTTTGGTCTACGGCGCGTTCGCCATCTTTGTGCTGGCGGTGGGACTGGCTTCTTTCAGCTCCTTCTCCAACTTTGTGGTGGGGGGCACAGCCCTTCTGGGGCCGGTGGGGTGCTATCTTTTTGCCTTTGACCTGTTTAATATCCGCACCCGGTGTACGCTGGTGGAGCGGTTTCGCCATACGAAGCAATATCCTTTTTACTGCGTCTGCGTCATGCTCAGCTGGCTGCTGCTCTGCTTTTTTTGTAATGTCCCTGGGCGTAGGCGTATTCGACAGCAAAAAGTAAAGGCAGTGTAAGAAAAGCCGAGGTGATTGGTTTGCAGGACAGCCGATGGTTCCGCATCGTGTATACTTTGCTGGACACGGGCAAGTGCACCGCGTCGGAGTTGGCGGAAAAGCTGGAAGTCTCGGTGCGGACGATTTACCGCGACCTGGACGCTCTCAGCGCGGCGGGCATCCCGGTGTATGCCACGCAAGGCAAGGGTGGCGGGGTCTCCCTCCTGCCGGAGTACGTGTTGGATAACGTACTGTTATCTGGCGAGGAAAAAGAGAAAATCCTGATGGCTTTGCAGGATTTATCCGTAGCCGATGAAACGGCAGGGGAATTGCTTGTAAAATTGGGAGCACTGTTCCAGACCCGGGCCGCGGATTGGATAGAAGTCGACTTTTCGGACTGGAAAAAGAGCGCACGGGATCAGGATGTGTTCAACGCCATCAAAACAGCAATTTTCAAGAAAGTTCTGGTTACTTTTTCCTATTTTGGCAGCAGCGGCGGCTATACGCAACGGACGGTCGAGCCGCTGAAGCTGGTTTTCAAAGGCAAGGATTGGTATTTATACGGATTTTGCCGGTTGCGGAAGGATTTCCGCTTTTTTAAGCTGACCCGTGTCAAGGACCTTGCCATTGGGAAAGAAACTTTTATGCGGGATGTTCCCACTGATTTGCCGGTTAAAGAACCTCTCCGCGCCGAAGATTTGGTTGCTGTAAGCTTAAAGTTTACGCCCAAAGCCGCCTTCCGCGTGTATGATGAATTTAGCGATGCCGTCACCACAGACGCACAGGGAAACTTGTATGTATCTGTCGATTTGCCCGATCATGGCGTGCTGTTCAGTTATCTGCTGTCCTTCGGCGACAGTGTGGAGGTGCTGGAGCCTGCCAGCGTGCGGGAGCGGGTAAAGGAAAAGCTTATTTCTATGCTGCACATCTATAAAACTTGACAGTTGTTGTCAGGTATAAAGTGGTATGCTGTCTGCGAAAGGATGGTGTACTTCATGAAATATGAGTGGCGAAAACAGGGCAAGGCTCTTTACGGGGCCAGGACGGTCCCGGCCCTGAAAACTGTCCCCGCGCAAAACTACATCAAGATAGACGGCAGGGGAGACCCGAACGGGGCCGATTTCTCCAACCGCGTGGGTGCGTTGTACGCTTTGGCGTATGCGGTCAAAGCGGCCTACAAAGCGGCGTCTTTGCAACAAGAAATCGACGACTTCACCGTCTGCCCGCTGGAGGGCGTCTGGGCACAAATCAGTGGGGATGATTTGGAAAAAGACAAGCTGGAATACACCCTGATGATCCGTCAGCCGGATTTTATCAGCGGGGAGCTGGTACGGCAGGCACAGGAACAGGTGCAGCGCAAAAAGCCAAATCCTCTGTTGGGAGAAATCACCTTTGGTGCGATGCAGGACGGGCTGTACGTAGAAATCCTCCACATCGGTTCCTATGACGATGAGCCCGCCTCGTTTGCAAAGATGGCCCAGTTCGCGGCGGCGCACGGCCTGCGGCGAACGGGAGATTATCACCGCGAGATCTACCTGAGCAATGCCAACCGCGTGGAACCCTGCAGGCGAAAAACAATCTTACGCTGCCCGGTCGAGCCCGTTTCTCCGGGCAGCATGGAAAAATAGCAGACAAAACGGCATGGCTTCGGCTGTGCCGTTTCTTTCGTTTGTGGGCTGGCAGGGCTGATCGGCCTGCTTTGCGCGGGCAGCTACAGCGATTTGAACATATGGTCTGTCGTCCCCCTGATCTTCGGCGGCATCTGTGCCATCGCTACCCGAAAGCAGAAATAAACACATAGGAACGGAAAAAAGGCGCCAGCCATGGTATTTGCACTATGGCTGGCGCTTTTTACGTTTTGTATTTTATTTTAAAAATATAACGCTTTGTTCTGCGTTTTTAATTGTTACTGCTTATCTTTTTCCTGAAACACCTTATTTAAAAGGTACACCCCCAGCACCAGCACGCCCAGGACCAGGAAAATCCCCGCCATCCCGGCGCACAGCATGGTCAGCGTGGTGGGCAATAATGCAAACGACATAATCGTACCTCCTTACACGTACCCGTTCATCAGGGTCAGAATCAACCCGCCGGCAATGACCGACGCGATCTGGCCCGAAACATTTACGCTGATGGAATACATCAGCAGGAAATTCTGGTTATCCTCGGCCAGGCCCATCTGGTTGACCACACGGCCGCTCATCGGGAAGGCCGAGATGCCCGCCGCGCCGATCATGGGGTTGATTTTTTTGCCTTCGGGCAAAAACAGGTTCAGCAGCTTGGCAAACAGCACGCCGCCCACCGTGTCGAACACAAAGGCTACCAGGCCCAACGCCAAAATCAGCAGCGTGTCAGGCTGCACAAATTTGTCTGCCGTCATCTGCCCGGCCACCGTCAGGCCCAGCACGATGGTAATAAGGTTGGCCAGTACGTTCTGCGCAGTCTCGGACAGGGCGTTCAGCACGCCGCACTCTCGCAGCAGGTTGCCGAACATCAAAAAGCCCACCAGCGCCACACTGGCCGGGGCCACCAGCCCCGCCAGCACCGTGACCACGATAGGGAACAAAATCTTCGTGGTCTTGGTTACGCTTCCTTTTTTATAAGGCATGCGGATGAGCCGCTCTTTTCTGGTAGTACACAGTTTAATGACCGGCGGCTGTACAATGGGCACCAGCGCCATATAGCTGTAGGCTGCCACCATGATGGCCCCCAGGTACTTGCTGCCCAGGCTGTTCGCCACAAAGATCGCCGTCGGGCCGTCGGCCGCACCGATGACTGCGATGGACGCGGCGTCGGGCAGGTCAAAGAACAGCCCCGCCAGCACCAGCGTGATGAAGATGCCAAACTGTGCCGCCGCGCCAAACAGCATCAGCCAGGGCTTTTCCAGCAGCGGACCAAAGTCGATCATCGCGCCGATGCCGATGAACAGCAGCAGCGGAAACAGTTCGTTGGACATGCCCGCCTCAAACAGCGCCGAGATCGGCCCCACGGTGTCCCCCTGGGTGATGGCACCCGACAGCGGCAGGTTGACAAGAATCGCACCGAAGCCCATCGGCAGCAGAAGACTCGGTTCCATCTTTTTGACGATGGCCAGGTAGATCAGCAGCCCGCCGATCACCCACATGACCACCATCTGCCAGGTGAGGTTGCCGAAGTTGCTGAACAACCCGGCAAAAGTTTGTAAGATCTGCATACAGTACCTCCCAAATACTGGGCGGCAGGGTATAAAAATAGAGACCCCTGCCGCAGAAAACTGCGGCAAAAGTCTCAGTGTTTACAGTATGCTCCGGGGCCGTGCGGCCCGTGGTGACGAAGCGATACAGCGCGGCGGACCGCGTCCCTTACTCCCTTTTACCTTGCCCATAGTATAGCGGATGGCGGGCAAAATTGCAAGGGAATTTTTGCAAAAAACGCACAGACGCGGCAAAATGTTGCACAGGCAAAAAAGCTGTGTTATACTTTTATGGTAAAAAGCACAACGAAACCGAGGGACCTGCCATGATTAAAATTGCCATTGTCGAGGACGAAGCCGCGGTACGCGACCAGCTGACCGACTATGTGCGCCGTTACACCCGCCAGTACGGCACCGAGTTTGAGGTGACCTGCTTTACCGACGGCGACGAAATACTGGAAAACTACCGTCCCGCCTTCGACATCATCTTTCTGGATGTGGAGATGAAGCGCCTCAACGGCATGGAGACCGCCCAGCGCATCCGCGAGCTGGATGACGATGTGCTGCTCATCTTCATCACCAACATGGCGCAGTATGCCATCAAGGGGTACTCGGTGGGGGCGCTGGATTACGTGCTCAAGCCCGTACCGTACTTTGCGTTTTCGCAGCAGCTGCAAAAGGCGGTCAACCAGCTGGCCCGGCGGGCGCGGCATTACCTGGCAGTCCCGGTGGACGGCGGTATGCGCCGCCTGGACACCGCCGCCATCTATTATATGGAAAGTGACGGCCACAAGGTCTGCTTTTACACCGAGGATGGCGACTTCATCGCCCCCGGCGCGCTGAAAGCCTATGAGGAAAAGCTGGCGAACCGCCCCTTTGCCCGCTGCAACAGCGGGTATCTGGTCAACCTGGCGCAGGTGCGCGGCGTGCAGCAAAGCGAGGTCCAGGTCGGGCCGCACACCTTACAGATCAGCCGCCCGCGGCGCAAGGCGTTTCTGGCCGCCCTGGCCGATTACATCGGGGGTGAGGGCGTATGACCGCAGTACCGGACATCCCACGCCTGTACACGGCCCTGGCCGAGTGCCTGGCTACTTTATTATATGCCCAGCAATTGACGCCGCGCTATTCGGCCAGACGCAGCACCGTCAACAGCCTGATCTGGATGGCCGGGCTGGCGGTGTTTATGCAGCTGACCGGCTCGGTGCCGCTGGTGCTGTGGCTTCCCTGCATGGTGGCCGCCATCGGCTCGATGTATCTGTTTTTGTGGTGCACCTGCGAGACTACCCCGCTGGAAGCCGGGTATTACTGTGCCCGGGCGTTTATTTTGGCCGAGCTGGCCGCCAGCGTGGAGTGGCAGCTGCACTGTGCCCTGTGGCCCCAGCGCAGCGGGCGCGACCCGCTGGCCGTGCTGCTGCTTGTTCTGGTGTACGGTGTGCTGTTTACCGCCGTATACTGGATGGAAAAGCGTCGCAGCACCCAGCCCGCCAAGCTGCACATCTCGCCCTTGGGCATGCTGACGGCGGTCATCATGGCCATCACGGTTTTCGCCGTCAGCAATTTGAGCTTCGTCAATAACAACGAAGCTACGATGAGCATCCGCTATATCCGCACGCTGGTGGACCTGGCGGGTGTGCTGATTTTGACCGTCCAGCATGAGCAGCTGCGGGAAAGTGCCCTGCACAGCGAGCTGACCGCCATGGACGATGTACTGCGCCGCCAGTACGAGCAGTACCGCCAAAGCAAGGAAAACATCAAGCTCATCAACCGGCGCTACCATGAGTTAAAGGTGCAGATCGCCACCATCCGTGCCGAGCGCGACCAGGCCAAGCAGGATGCCGCCCTGGCCGCCATGGAAAGCGACATCCGCCGCTACGAGGCCGAGAACAAGACCGGCAACCCCGTGTTGGACACGCTGCTGACTGCCAAAAGCTTGTACTGCCAGCAGCACGGCATCAACATGACCTGCGTGGCCGACGGCAAGCTGCTGGATTTTCTTTCCACCGGCGAGATTTGCACCATCGTGGGCACCGCGCTGGATAACGCCACCGAGAGTGTGGCCGCCGAGCCGGCCCCGGAGAAAAAGCTGATCCGGGTAGCCATCTACGCGCAGAACGGCTTTGTGATGCTGCGGTTCGAGAACTACTGCGCCCAGCCCGTGGAGCTTGGCCCCGACGGCCTGCCCCTGCGCAGCGCCCACGGCGGCTATGACCTAAAAAGCGTCCGCGCCGCCGCCGAAGCCCACGGCGGCACACTGACCCTGCATTGGGAGAATGAGTGGTTTACGCTGCGCGTGCTGCTGCCGCAGAAATAAGCAGAATAGGGGAGAGGCCCTGCACCTCTCCCTTTTTTGCTGCCACAGCAACATGCACAAATGGGAGCGGCTTTGCTTTGTGCAACATCCACAGCAATTTTTGATACAATTTTGCAACTTTTACAGATTATGCTGTGAAAACGGCAGTTTGTGCAAAATGCAGCCACAAGAGATTCGCTTGTGATAGACTATTGCCAATGAAGCGAAAGCTCATCTTTGCGCAAAGGAAATTTATTATTTAAGAAATCAGGAGGTTATTATGAGAAGAATGCCTGTGGTACGGGGAACCGCAGCGGTTATGGCGTTTCTTACCTTAACAACTGTATCCGCCTCTACCCTAATGTTCACCTATTCCGGTGCCATCAACAAAGCACTGAATATCAACACAAGCAAGATCGTAGAGACCGACGACGCCAGTGCCGTGAACACTGCCTATTATGACAACGAGTTCGGCACCGACTACACCAACAAACAGGCCGCCCTGAAGGTAGAAATGGAAGTGGCTGCAGAAAACGTAGCCCAAGCCGAGGAGGGTACGGTTCTGCTTCGCAACGAAAACGCAGCCCTGCCGCTTGCCGACACAAGCCGTGTGACCATTTTCGGTAACGGTGCGGCTCATTCCACCATGGGCAAAAGCACGACTTCCAGCGTGGCGTCGATTCCTACTATGACCTTCGGCGCTGCTATGCAGAAAGTTTTTGGCGCGGATAATGTCAACACTACGCTGCTGGATAATGCTTACGCATCTCTGGGTGCCACCACTGCCACCGAGGTTGTGGAAGCTCCCATTTCTGACGTAGAAAAATATGCCAGCAGCTGGTCCGGCGATTACAACGATGCCGCCATTGCCGTATTTACCCGTCTGGGCGGCGAGAGCAACGATACCGCCATGTTTGGCAAGGACGGCTCTCACTTTCTGGGTCTGCAGGCCAACGAAAAAGACCTGATGTCCTATCTGAAAGCCCAGAAAGCCGCCGGTGTGTTCAAAAAGATCGTTGTCATCATCAATGCTGACCAGATGATGGAACTGGATTGGCTGGACGATTATGATGTTGATGCCTGCGTGCTGGCCGGCGTGCCCGGTGTTATCGGCTACGAGGGCGTTGCCAATGTGCTGGCCGGTAAGGTTTCCCCCAGCGGTCATCTGGTAGATACCTACGCTGCCAACTCGCTGTCTGCCCCTGCCACCACCTATGCCTGCGAGAATATGCAGTTGTGGGGCAATGTGGATTACGTCAACAGCAAGGCCACCGACCTTTCCAACGATGGAATCAACGTAGATTACTACACCATCTGCGCCGAGGGTATCTATGTGGGATACAAATACTACGAAACCCGCTATGAAGATGCGGTCATGGGCAGCGGGGATGCTTCCTCCTCCGTCGGCTCTTCCACCGGAAACGGTTGGAATTACGCCGATGAGGTTGTCTATCCCTTCGGTTATGGTCTGTCCTATACCGATTTCACCCAGACGCTCAAGGGTGTGACTTTCAACGCCGATACCGACAATTATGAGGTTGAGGTGGAAGTAACCAACACCGGCGATGTGGCCGGTAAGAGCGTAGTCGAAGTGTATGCCCAGACGCCCTACGGCGATTACGAGAAGCAGAACAGCATCGAAAAATCCGCCGTACAGGTTGTCGGTTTCGAAAAAACCGATACGCTGGAGCCCGGTCAGAGCCAGACCGTCACAGTCGAGTGTGAACGCTATATGCTGGCCAGCTATGACGCCAAGGGTGCGAAGGGTTATATCCTGAGTGCCGGTGACTACTATCTGTCCGTGGGCGATGATTCCCATGATGCAGTGAACAACATTCTGGCCGCCAAGGGCTACACCACCGCCAATGGTATGACCGCAGACGGCGATGCCGCCAAGGTTTACAGCTGGAATCAGGCCGAACAGGACACCACCACCTACAAAATGTCCCGCGCAGATGACACCGTGGAGGTCACCAACCAGTTTGATAACGCCGACCTGAACTACTACGGTGTGGACTTTACCTACCTTTCCCGCAGCGATTGGTCCGGCACTTACCCCGCCAGCGTTGTCAGCGTCGATGCCACCGATGAGATGATCGACGACCTGAACCTTGCCTGGTATGAGACTCCTGCCGACGCCCCTGCGGTTTCGGACTTTACGCAGGGTGCCGACAACGGCCTCAAGTTCATCGATATGCGTCTGGTGGAATGGAACGATGATGAGCAGTGGGATGCTTTCCTCGATCAGCTGACCGTGGCGGACATGACCGCCCTGATGCCCGATACCTTTGGTGTGGCCGGACTTGACAAGGTCGGTATGCCTGCCCAGAAGCGTGCAGACGACTGTCTTGGTGTCGGTTCTACGATGATTGCCACCGGTGATAATTGCCTGAGCTGGGTGTCTGAGGTGATGACCGCCCGCACATGGAACCGCGACCGCATGGAGCGCAAGGGCAGTCTGATGGCAATTCAGGCCGCTTACGCCGGCATCAACGAAGTCTGGTACGGCGGCGGCAACACGCACCGTACCCCGTTCAGCGGCCGTAACCAGCAGTATTACAGTGAGGATTCCAACTACGGTTACATGGTCGGCGCTGTTGAGGCTGCCGCCATGCAGGCCAACGGTGTCAACTATTGTGTCAAGCACTTTGCCATGAACGATCAGGAGTCCGGCCGTGAGAGCCTGAGCACCTTTGCCAACGAACAAACTGTCCGCGAAACGTATCTGCGTGCCTTTGAGGGTGCCTTTGTTGAGGGCGGCGCTCAGAGCGTAATGACCGCGTTCAACCGTATCGGCGTTGTCTATGCCGCCGTCAATGTGCCTCTGCTGAAGAATGTCCTGCGCGGTGAGTGGGGCTTCAAGGGTCACATCACTACCGACGGTTTCGCTAAGACCTCCACGTACAAGACCCACTATATGGAAATGATTACTGCCGGTATTGACTTCCTCTGCTTGGATCCCGGCGAAACGGCCGCTGCCGTTACCGCTGCCATTGATGGTGGCGATGGCTACATTATGCAGCAGTTGCGCCGTGCCACCAAAGCCAATGTGTACGCTGCCAGCCGTTCGATTTCTGCCAACGGTCTGAGCAGTAACTCCATCGTTGTCAACATTGTCCCGTGGTGGGAGATGGTTTTGCTGGTGGTCACCGCCATCTGCGGCATTACTTTCATCGGCTGCACCGCAGCCTGTGTTGTGATGACCTACGGCAAAAAAAACAAGAAAGTGGAGGGCTGATTCCATGAGTAAAGTAAAAAGTTTCAGCGCAAAATCTTCGCTGGTCGGTGTCGTTTTATCTGCGGCAGCCTTGATTGGCTTTACCGTGTACGGCATGGTCTATGACTATTTTGACACGGTCGTTTTCCTGACTTTGGCACTGGGAATGGTCGGCATGGCCGCCTACGCATTGGTTGATCGCGCATGGAGCGAGTTGCTCAACCTCGCCGCCGTGGCCTGCATCACCTTTGGCATGGGCCTGTTCTTTCTCAACAGCTATCCTGTCTGGGCTGACCGGCTGAACAACATCTCGATGTATGGTTCCCGCGGTACGCTCCTGCCGGTCATTACCCTGCTGGTGCTGATGGTTGCCGCCATTGTGGTCGGCATTGTATCCTGCTTTACGCAGAAGGAGGGCAAAGCGAAATGAAAAACAATACTGCGCCCCGCAAGACGCTGACTGCTGTGCTGGCAGTCGCTATGGCGGCCGGGCTGACCGGCTGCGGCAGCTCGTTGGCTGCTAACACCAACAATTACTTCACCAATGTTTCCTCCATCCTGCACACCCTGCAGACAAACGGCAAGCAGCAGGCGGCTTCTTCCTCCACTGTCTCCAATGATGGCAGTCAGTTGGCGACCCCAACGGATTTCACCGTGGACGAAAGCGGAAACTACAGCTTTACCGGTGTAGAAAACGCAAAGTATTATCTGCTGTACTTCTGCGCCCCGGATGCCACCGGTGACAACGACAGCTACATCTACACCAGCGGTCCCATTGACGCCACCGAGAGCAACACCTACAGCGGCAAGTGCTCGGATGAATTTGATTATGCGTTCGGTTCCTATCTGGCTAAGGTCTACGCTTTCCCTGATCTGACCGATAAAGAGCACAGTATGTCTAAGGGCGCCACGGCGGAATATTCTTGCAGCGGAAATCAGAGCGCCCCTGAACTGAACTATTACTGGAATACCTTTGACGGCACGATGGGGATTCAGGTTGCCAATTTGGATGTTTATGAATTTGAAGCATACCCGGACAAGGTGGATATTACTTTCACCAACACCGAGAACAGCGCCGATGTTGTAACGCTGACGATGGAAAACGTCACCCCGGACAACAATCAGTTGGATACCGATGCTTTGACAGCCGGTGCAACCTATGATGTGACCGCTGTATCTACCAGCAATAGCGAATATGTGCTGAACCAGACGTCCGACACCACCAAAGTGGCCGAGGGACTGCATCTGGGCGAGAGCAGCGTTATGACGGCCGGTTACAGTTACAGCGATGGCTTTGCCAACAACATCTTCAACTGGCCCCGCGTCTGCGAGAGCTTTGACTTGGAGAACGGCGGCGTAGCCGGCGTAGTCGTCGCTGCTCCGGAGGCGGGCGGCGGCACATGCGACTTTGTCGCAACACCGGTTTTCTCCGGCGATGGCAACTATACTTATGACCTTATTGCCGGAACCTGGACACGCAGCGGAAAATTGGAACTGAAAGCAGACGGCACCTTTACCGCCGAACTGGAAGGTTGGGGCCCTGTCAACTCCAGTGAGTATGGCGGAAGTTGGATCGATAACGGTAACGGCACCGCGACTCTCAGCTATGATCCCAGCAAACTTGTTATCAAGTAATACGCAAAAAAATGTATAAAGCAATACCGCACAATTCCGAATTACGGTCTGCGCCTTGTTTCGATGGCTGCGGCCCACGGAACTGCGCGGTATTGTGTTTTGTGTGAACAGGGAAGGATTTGTGCTATGCAACACAAAGAATTGATACAACAAATGACACTTTTGGAAAAGTGCGCACTGCTCAGCGGTGATACGGTCTTTACCACGCGAGCCTATTCTAAGCACGGTATCCCTGCCATTACCTTGTCGGACGGACCTAACGGCGTGCGCAAGCAAGCCGGGGCGGCGGATCATCTGGGGCTGAATCCCAGCGTGCCGGCCACCTGCTTTCCTCCGGCAGTTACGATAGCCTGCAGTTGGAATCCGGCCTTGGGCGAGGAAATCGGCAAAGCCATGGGGGAGGAAGCCGCCGCGCAGGAGGTGTCCGTGCTGCTGGGCCCCGGCCTGAACACCAAGCGCAGCCCGCTTTGTGGGCGCAACTTCGAGTATTTCTCGGAGGACCCGTATCTCTCCGGCAAGATGGCCGCGGGCTATGTGCGGGGCATCCAGTCCAACGGTATCTCTGCCTGCCCCAAGCATTTTGCCGTCAACAATCAGGAGCTGCGCCGCATGGCGTCAGACTCGGTAGTGGACGAGCGCACCCTGCGTGAACTCTACCTGACCGGCTTTGAGATCGTAGTCAAGGAAGCCGCCCCCAAGACGGTTATGTCCAGCTATAACCTCATCAACGGCACCTACGCCAACGAAAATGCCCATCTGCTGCAGGACATCCTACGCAGGGATTGGGGCTTTACCGGCGCTGTCGTTACCGACTGGGGCGGCTCCAACGACCATGCACTGGGCGTAAAGAACGGCTCCACGCTGGAAATGCCCGCTCCCGGCGGTGACGCCGTGCGGGAACTGCTGGCCGCTGTCAAGTCCGGCAAGATCACCGAAGCCGATGTGGACGCCCGCCTGGACGAACTGCTGACGCTGATTTACGACACCCACGCCGCTGTGCAGAACCACAGCCGCAGCTTTGATGCCGACGCTCACCACGCACTGGCCCGCCGCGCCGCTGCCGAAAGCACGGTGCTGCTGAAAAACGAGGATAACCTGCTGCCGCTGGCGGCGGGCACGAAAGTGGCCGTCATTGGCGACTTTGCCGAGACCCCGCGCTACCAGGGCGCAGGCTCCAGCGCGGTCAACTCCATCAAGGTAGATTCGCTGCTGGGCTGCTGGGCCGAAAGCGGGCTGGAACAGGTAGGATTTGCCGCCGGTTTCGACCGCCAGGGCAAACCCGACGCCGCCAAGCAGGCCGAAGCCGTGGCGCTGGCCCAAAAGGCTGACGTGGTGCTGCTCTGCATGGGCCTGGACGAGATCAAAGAGAGCGAGGGCCTGGACCGCAGCGATATGTGCGTAGCATCGAACCAAATCGAGCTGCTGCGTACGCTGCAAAAGGTCAACCCCAACATTGTGGTGGTGCTCAGCGCTGGCGCATCGGTGGAGACCTCTTGGGCGAACCACTGCAAGGCGCTGGTCTACGGCGCTTTGGGCGGCCAGGCCGGGGCCGGGGCCATGCTGGACGTGCTGACCGGCAAGGTCAACCCCAGCGGCAAGCTGGCCGAGAGCTGGGCCAAGGCGTATTCGGATACCCCCGCCCGGGACAACTTTGCCGGCGACGGCCGCACCGTGCAGTACCGCGAGGGGCTGTACGTGGGCTATCGCTACTACCAGACGGCCGGGGTCGCTCCCGCTTATCCGTTTGGGTTTGGCTTAAGCTACACCACCTTTGCCTATTCTGACGTAAAAGCCACGCCCCAGGGCGTAAGCCTGACCGTGACCAACACCGGCGACCGTGAGGGCGCGGAAGTCGTGCAGATCTACGTAGCCAAGCCTGATGCCAAGATCTTCCGCCCCGCGCAGGAGCTGAAAGGCTTTGCCAAGGTGCAGCTGGCGGCAGGGGAGAGCAAGCGGGTGACTGTTGCGCTGGATGACAAGGCGTTCCGCTACTGGAACACGATGACCAACGCCTGGGAGGTCGAGGGCGGCAGCTATGAAGTCCGCGTCGGTGCCTCCTGCGAGGACATCCGCCTGACCGCTGTTGTTACTGTGGCCGGTACCGGTGCACCCAACCCCTACGAGGGCAAGAGCCTGCCGCACTACACAGGCGGCAAGGTGCAGAACGTGCCCGACGCCGAGTGGGAGACCCTGCTGGGCCGCCCCATCCCGGACGACACCGTAAAAATCGACCGCAACATGACCCTGGGCGAGCTGAACCACAGCCGCAGCCCGCTGTGCTGGCTGATCTGGCTGGTGCTGCATACGCTGCTGACCGCCAGCTACAAAAAAGGCCAGCCCAACCTGAACGTGATGTTCCAATACAACATGCCGCTGCGCGCCCTGGCCAAAATGACCAGCGGGGCCATCAGTATGGGCATGGTGGACGGCATCGTGCTGGAAGCCAAGGGCTTCTGGTTTATCGGTCTGATTAAGGTCATTCTTGAGGGCATCAAAAACATAATTCTCAACGGGCAGCTGGAAAGCCGCCTGCGCAACAGTTGACGGAGGTGCAACGTGCAATTCTGGAATAACTTCGCGGCCAAGCACCCCGCCGCTGCCAAGTGGGTGCGGGAGGGCGGCCTGTTCGTGGTCGTGTCCAACCTTATCACCGTTTTTAAGTATCTGCTGCTGCAGTTTTTGCCCAAGGCCTTTGCCAGCCTGCCGGTGGTAGACTTCGGCTGGCCGGGCATCCCGGTCACGCTGTTTGGCGAGACCTTCCAGTGGAACATCCTGGGCTACGATGCTGCCCACGGCGGCCTGCCCTACTTCTGTGCCTACATGATCGCCATGGTCATCGGCGAGTGCATCAACTTCCCGATCCAGCGCAACTTTGTGTTCCGCAGCAAGGGCAATCTGGCCAAGCAGATCGGCTGGTACGTGGTGGCGTTCTGCCTCATCACCTGCATCGTCAACTCCATCAACTGTGTGTGGGTGGCGGTAGCCGGCCTGCTGGTGCCGGACTTCATCTACAACATCGGCACTACCGTTTTGAACGGCGGCATCTCAATGGTCATTTTCTTCTTCGTGAATAAAATCATCTTCCCCGAGGGACAGCAGAAGAAAGACTAAGCGCACTATAAAAATACCGGTCGCCCGGATAAGGCGGCCGGTATTTTGTTTGTGTGGGCGTTATTTGCTTATAGACGTTCTGGAACACGAAGGAGTAGTTCTTCATCATCCCCTCCGGGAACACAAAATGGGTGCCGTGGGCCTGCAGCCAGGCGATGGCCTTTTCCACGCGCTCCAGCGGGTAGCTGTGGTTGCCCTCGCCCTTGGCGGGGACATTGTCATCACGTTGACACCCTGCCTCAGCAGCCACTTGACCATGGCGCGGGCCAGCGTGTCCTCGGGGTCATCGCCCAGTATAGCGATGATAAAACAAAGCTGCCGCACAGCTTCGTCTCTGTGCGGCAGTTTTCTTATCGCTATTCCTTTAAATTAAACCCTTGTCGGCGCAATAGTGATAGATGCCATCCTCGTACACCGGGCCGCAGATCTCGTCGGCAAGGGCCTTCAACTCGGGCGAGCCATTCTCCATAGCTACGCCGGTGCCCACAGCCTGTAGCATTTCCCGATCGTTGTTGCCGTCGCCAAAGGCCAGGGCTTCGGCCTTGTCCAACCCGTAATAGGCCAGCATTTTTTCAATGCCGATGCCCTTGCCGCCGCCTGCGGGGATGACATCCACCGCGCGGTCCCACCAGGCGGCGATCTTCGCTCCCGGCGCACCGTCCAGCAGGGCAGGGTAGTCCTTCGGGCGGCAGCCCAGCATCAGCTGGTAAATGTCTTCCGCGCACACAGCGTCAAAGTCATCCGCCACAGGCACGGGTTCGTTGGCAATGAAAAAGTAGTCGGTCAGGTCGGCGTCGGCGCCGTTGGCCGCCAGGCGATCCCTGGTAGAAACACAGACCGGCCGCCCCAGCGCCGCCGCGTTTTGGATAAAACGCATCACGTCCTTGTGGGGGATGGGGTTGCTGAAGATGACACCTTTCCTGTCATAGCACAGCGAGCCGTTGAAGGTCAGATACGCATCAAACGCAACCCCGTCGATTTTGGGCAGCACCATGGGGGAGCGCCCGGTGGCGATGCAGATTTTGATGCCGCGGTCCTGCAAACGGTGCAGAGTCTCCAACATTTTTGGGGTGATTTTCTTCGCCTGCATATCGATCAGCGTACCGTCAATATCAAAGAAAACGATTTTCGTCTGTGGCATGGGGTACCTCTCCTTTAAACGATATACGATCAGTATACTGCCGTGATGGCACAGTTTCTATCAATTTTCCGCCCAAAAGCAGCAGAATCCCGCCAAAATAGGCGGTCAGTGCATCCAGATGTTGTTTTCCAGGTCCTTCAGGCGGCTTTTGTAGTCGTTGATCAGGGTGTCCGTATTTTCCCCGTCCGGGAAGCTGACCAGGTAGCCGTCCCCGGCTTCGTGGAAACCCACGATCCCAGCTAGGCCTGCCATCTCGGCCACTTTCAGCAGGGTATGGTAGTCATACTCGGCCGCGCTGATGTACAGATTCTTCAAAATCAAGACCTCACTTTTCCGGCGCAGAATGCTGCGCAATTATAGCTATTATACCAGCCCCCGCCGGATTTTGCAAAGCGGATTTTATCGGGGCAATTGGTCCGATCCGTCCCCGGCCGCATGGAGGATGCCCCCGTTATTCCGCCCGCACAACAAAAAAAGCAGGCGGCCCGTCTCATCCGGGCTGCCTGCTCAAATTTTACGTACTTACAACAATTTATTTCCCAGTGCCTTGGTCGTTCTCTCGCGGGAGAGGCTGACAAGCTCCTGGTTGTCCAGTGTGTAGCGCAGTACCAGCACGTTGGCCACAAACAGCACCGCCAGCTTCACCGGCATACTGCCGGAGTCCAGCGGGCTTTCCTTAGCGCCGCACAGCAGCACCACGTCCGCCAGCGCCGTGCCGGGGGCGTCATCATAGTGGGTCAGCAGAATGACCTTTGCGCCGTTGCCCTTGGCCAGACGCAGCGTATCCATCATGTCCCGCGTTGCGCCGGAGTAGGAAACGAACAGCACCACATCCTCCGGCCCCATCAGGCTGGCCGCGATGGCCTGCATGTGGCTGTCGCCGCTGGTATGGAACTTCGTGGAGATGGTGGCAAACCGCGCCCAGATGTCACTCGCCAGCAGGCTGCTGCCGCCCTGCCCGAAGCAGAACACCTGCCGTGCCCGCTGCAGCAGCGTGGCGGCCTGGTCGATGGCATCGGGGTCCAGCGCGTTGCGGGTGCCGTTCAGTGCCTCGATGGCCGTATTGTAGGCATGGGTGCATAAAATCTGCGTATCTACGCCGGGTTCCAGCTTTAATGCCACCGGCACCGTCATGGCATTGGCCTTGGCCAGGGCAATCTTCATCTCGTTGTAGCCGTCAAACCCCAGGGAGCGGCAAAAGCGGAAAATGGTGGCCTCGGCCACGCCGCACGCCTTTGCCAGCGAGGAGATCGATAAATACTGGGCGTCCTCGGCATGCTGCACCAGGTAGTCCGCCACGATCGTGCCGGATTTTGTCAGGCTGTCGTGCCTGGCACGCAGCATCTCCCAAAAATTCTGCTCAACCATAGATGAAGATTCCTTTCCCTCGGTTTTGCGGCCCTGCTGAGGGTCGCCTAACCCTTACTATAATAGTGTAACGCCTGTCAGCGCATTTTTCAAGGCCTCGGCCACCGCTTTATGGGCCTCCGGCGTCAGGTGCATGCCGTCAACAGGGGAGCACCCCGCCCCGGGCAGCAGGTTGGCGTCCAGAAACCGCACGCCGGGCAGGTCTTTCAGCATCGGCTCCAGCTGGGCGGCGATGCCGGCACACCGCTCATGACAGCCGGGGCCCATCTCCTCACGGAATTTCAGCTTGTCATACTCCGGCGTGATGGACGGCGGCACGATGACCAGCACGTCCGGGTGGGCGTTGTCGCGCCAGCACTCGGTGCGCAGGGCTTTTTTCACCAGCCGGGTGATGCCCAGCGCTATTAAATAGGAACTGCAGCCGAACCGCGCCTTGCTGTCGTTTGTGCCCAGCATAATGGTCACGGTGTCCAGCGGGGCATGGCTCATTAAAATGGGGTTGATCAACAACCACAAATAAGGGGTTTGCCATGAGCAAAATGTATTTAGGCGTTGACATCGGCGGCACGGCGGTCAAGCTGGGCCTGGTTGACGAGAACGGGCAGGTGGTATCCCGCGCCGAGCGCAGCGTCAGCTTTGACGGCTACAAAACGCCGATTCTGGACACCGTCACCGCCGCCATCCGGGACTTTATCGCCCCCCACGATGCCCCGGCGCTGGCCGGCATCGGCGTATCCGCCACCGGCCAGATCGACAGCCGCCGCGGCGTGGTGGCCGGCACCTGCGGCAACTTTCCCGGCTGGATCGGCGTGGACATCAAAGGTACGCTGGAACGCGAGTTTGGCCTGCCCGTCACCGTTGCCAACGATGCCAACTGCATGCTGCTAGGCGAAGTCTGGGCCGGTGCAGCCAAAGGCTATACCGATGTGATCGGCGTTACGCTGGGCACCGGCGTGGGCGGCGGCATCCTGACCGGCGGCCGCCTGCTGGAGGGTGCCCGGGGCCTTGGCGGCGAGCTGGGACACTTCCGGCTCCACGCGCTGGACGGCGTGGCCTGCACCTGCGAAGCCATCGGCTGTTACGAGCGCTATGCCGCCACCACCGCGCTGGTGCGCAGCGCCCAAAAGGCCGGGCTTGGTCTGCCTGATGGCCGCGCGATTTTTGAAGCCGCTGCCGCGGGGGATGCCCGCACGCTGGCGGTCGTCAATGCCTGGGTAGGCGAGATCGCTCAGGGGCTTGCCGGGCTGGTGCACATCTTCAACCCGCAGCTGATCCTGATCGGCGGCGGCGTCAGCGCCCAGCAAGAGCTGCTGATCGACCCGCTGGCCGAAAAAGTACGCGCCAGCGTCATGCCCGCTTTTGCCGAGGGACTGGAACTGAAATCCGCTGCCCTGCAGAATGATGCCGGGTTGGTCGGCGCGGTGTATTACTTTTCTCTGCATGGGCAAACCAAGTAAGCATCACGCCATAAAAGTATTCAAATTGACTGCTTCAAGCACCGTTTTAGCACGGTATCTGTGGAGTATATTTTTTGTTGGTTAGTGAAAGCAGCTGCGAATGAAGGCTGTCTGGACACGAAAACTATTTTCGTGAACGGCACACACATAAAAGAAAGGCCGCACCGGCAAAACCGGTGCGGTCAAACTTTTTATTCGGGTATTGTCTGCTTGTGCTGTTCGGCGCGGTTGAGCCAGCTGTAGAAGCCAATGTTCAGCGCAACGCCCACCAGTGTGGAGATGGGGGCCGCAAGGCCGATTTTCGTCAGGCTGGCGTTGGGCTGGATACTCATAACATAGGCCAACGGCAGGCGGACCAGCAGTGTCTGCACCAGTCCCTGAATCATCACCCATACCGTCTTGTTGTTACCGTTGAAGTAGCCCACCATGCTGAACAAAATCGCCGTGGCAATGGTTTCTGGGGCAAAGCCCTTCAGGTAGGCAAAGCCGTTTGCCACAACCTCTGCATCGGTCGAGAACACCCCGGCCAACAGATCACCCTTGAGCATAATCAGTGCAAACACGGCACAGCCAAAGACCAAGCCGATGCCAATACCGGTAAACATCGCTTTTTTAGCACGCTTGCTGTCACCCGCGCCCACGTTCTGCGCCACAAAGGAGGCCATCGACTGCATCAGCGCACTGGGAATCAGCATCGCAAAGTTGACAATCTTGCTGGCAACACCGTAGCCGGACGAGGCCGCCAGCCCCAGGCGATTGACGAATGCGCAGAGCGCCAAAAACGACAGCTGAGTCAGGAACTCCTGCAAAGCCAGCGGCAGGCCAACCTTGAGGAATTTGCGGCACTGTACATTGAAGCAGAAATCCGATTTTTGATGGTGAACGGCAGCTGTTTTTTGAGCAGGATGAAAACTGCCAACACCACACTGACCGCCTGTGCGGCCACAGTAGCAATGGCTGCACCGGCGGCATCCATTTTCAGCCCGGCCACCAGCAGCAGGTCGCCCGCCGACCAGTACCAGATCACCGACAATGTTGACGATGCAGGCAACCAGCACGAATAGCAGCGGGGAGCGGCTGTCACCCAGACCGCGGAAGATAGCGGACATCAGGTTATACGCCACAATAAAGAAAATACCTGCACCGCAGATACGCACATAGCTGGTGGTCAGGGTCAGCGCCTCCGCCGGGGCCTGCATCAGCGCAGAAATCGGCCGGGCAAAGCCTACCAGCAAAACAAAAATTGCTGCGGATAAAATGGCAAACACCACGGCCGCGCCGCCCAGCACAGCACCAATCTGTTCCGGCTTCTTTTCGCCGATATAACGGGCAATCAGCACCGTAACGCCCATCGCCAGCTGGGTGACCACAAAGGTGACAAGGTTGAGCAGCTGGCTGCCGGTGGAAACCGCCGAAAGACCGGCGGTGGAGCCGAAACGTCCGACAACCAGCAGGTCCACCGCGCCGTAGGCTGCCTGCAGAATCAGAGCGCCTAAAACAGGAAGCATAAAAAGAGACAGCTTTTTCAGGATACTGCCTTGTGTAAAATCAGTCTTATCAGCGTTCAAGGGAGTCGCTCCTTTCTGACATAACATCGTAAAGCTTTTGAATGGTACGAACGGTGCAGGCCGCATCCTCATCCGAAATATCGGCCAGCAGCGGCGCAAGTTGTGCAAAAAACTGTGCATTGTGGATCTGGGAAAGCCGCTTGCCGCTGTCTGTAATGGCAAGGTAGGTCACGCGGCCATCCTCTTCCGATGCAATTTTTCGCAGATAGCCCTTATCCTCCATCTCCTTGACGGTGCGAGTAACACCCGGCCGGGGCAGATGGAGCGTATCGCTGATGTCCGATACCTTCACACGGACACCGTGGCTTTCCAGCGTTTCGATGACGTCCAGATACTGAACGTAAGAGGGCCGCACCCCTCGCGGCAGCGGCGGCAGCAACTCCCGCACGCGCTTACCCTGATAGCAGGCATCCAGCAGATCCTTTATGTTTTGGATTGTCATGGCTTCTCCTCTTTATTGCTTTTGATAATTATCACAAGTAATTATATCAGAAATCCCGCAAATGTCAACTATTTTGCATATATTTTTCAGTCTCTGTGCAAAATAGTATTTCTCCATAGAAAAACCGGTTGTCAGAATTCTCTGACAACCGGTAAGCTATGTAAATAACAGCTTTTCCCAAAAAAGGCAGTGCTCACAGCAGCATGGCAATAAACAGCGCGCCCTGTGTAACGGTGTTGATAAGCCGGGCCGTCCAGTTGGCCTTGAGAGAGTTATCAAACTTAACCGCGTGATTGACGCTATTACGCGTATTGTTTGATTTTTATTGAATTCACATCAAAATGTGCAGGGAAAGTGTACCCTTACGCCCGGATAAAACAGAGAAAACATAGAAAGAGCCCGGAGGGCCTTACCAAATCGGTAAGGTACGGGCTGCCTGCACTCTCAAATCAGCGCATCCTCTATAATATCCATCAGGTGGACCGGCTCCAGCTGGCCGGCGGTACATCGCGCCGCCAGATTCTCCACAAAAACAGGGTCGGTAGAGACATCCGAGACCTTGCACACCACCTGCCAGTGCCCGGCCGCTTCTCTCTGCGCCGCAATGCCGAAAGAACGATACCGCCCCAGATAAGGAGAGGACAGTTCTTCCGATACAGAGATATAGCGGTACATCCTATCGCCTCCCTCCCGTGTGCCGCATCGTTCTTAAACCGCATCGGTTATGGTGGGAAGTATAACATCCGTTTTATTACAGCTTTCTCACCCGTTTATGCGGCGTAAGCGCTTACTGTCCCGCCTTCGACACGCTGTGACAGGATTTCACGACAGAAAGCAATATTTATGCCTTTTTTGCCTCTCCCCGGGTAAAAGTTCCCGCAAAAAACCGCGCCGCGATACGATCTCGCGGCGCGGTATTCTTATTTTATCGCAATGATTTTGTCCTGTTAAGCGGCAAGCTCAGTCCAGAATACGGCCATCGGTGGAGATGGTCACCACCTGCCAGGGCAGGAACTTGCCGCTGGCCTGCAGGGCGCGCTTGGCGGCGTTTTCCAGGCCGCCGCAGCAGGGCACTTCCATCCGCACAACGGTCACTTCTTTGATGTCGTTGTCGCGGATGATGCGGGTCAGCTTTTCGCTGTAATCCACATCGTCCAGCTTGGGGCAGCCCACCAGCGTAATGTGCCCGCGGATGAACTTCTGGTGGAAAGCCGCGTAGGCGTAGGCCGTGCAATCGGCGGCGATCAGCAGCCTGGCACCGTCAAAGTAGGGGGCGTTGGTGGGCACCAGTTTGATCTGCACCGGCCACTGGCGCAGCTGGCTGGGTGCCGTTTCCGGCGCAGCAGCGGCGGTTTCGGCATCGGGGTGCAGGGCCTTGGCCATACTGCCGGGGCAGCCGCCGAAGGTGCGGGGCGCACTGCCGGGGCAGGCGTGGGCCGCTTTATGCTGCTTGGCAGCCTGCACGGCGGCCTCGTTGTAGGGCACAGCCTCGCGCTCCACAAAAGTGATGGCCCCGGTGGGGCAGTGGGGCAGGCAGTCGCCAAAGCCGTCGCAGTAATCGTCCCGCATCAGATGGGCTTTGCCGTTGACCATGGCAATGGCGCCCTCATGGCAGGCGTTGGCGCAGGCGCCGCAGCCGTTGCACTTGGCCTCATCAATTTCAACAATTCTTCGTTTCATCATGGTTCTCCTTGCATTTTGCTCCTGAGTTTGTTATAAAATATAGGTAAGAACATATAGGGGCGAGAAAAGCCTCCCTCCCAGAGGGGGGCATTCCATCCATCGGCCCGCAAAGTGTTCCACATTGCTACCAGTATACTACATCATCTCGTCTTCGTCTGTTGTTATGACAACGCAGGAGTGCCAAACTATGGAAAATTCCGCTTATCTTGCCCTGCCGCTGTTTGCGGGGCTTACAGCCGGGGACATCCCCGCGGCGCTGGCCGCACTGGATGCCCTCTGCCGCCCCTTTGCCAAGGGGGAGACCCTGTTGGAGGCCGGGCAGCGCGGTGCGCCGATGGGCGTGGTGCTGGCGGGCCGGGTGCTTATCGAGCATCTCGACCTGTGGGGCAACCGCACGCTGCTGGGCCGCGCCGCCGAGGGCGAGCTTTTTGCTGAGACTTACGCCTTTCTGCCCGACCAGCCGATGCTGGTCAGCGTGGTGGCGGCGGAGCGGGGCGAGGCACTGTTTTTGGACCCCGGCAAGCTGATGGCCCCCGGGTGCGAACCCTGGCGCTGGCAGATGATGCAAAACCTTTTGCACATTTTGGCGGGCAAAAATTTGAATCTGGCCCGCCGCAGCCTGTACACTGCACCCAAGACCATCCGGGAGCGGGTGACGGCCTACTTTTCCACGCTGGCCGTGCAGAAGGGCAGCCTGGAGTTTGAGCTGCCCTTTGACCGCCAGCAGTTGGCCGACCACCTGGGCGTCGACCGCAGTGCGCTGTCCAGCACGCTTTCTGCCATGCAGCGCGACGGCCTGCTGACCATCGACCGCCGCCGCGTCTGCCTGAAAAAGGCGGAAGGGCTGTAAGGGATATGTATCATTTCCTATTGCCGGATAGAGTGAGAAATGAGACATGAGAATTATACGTATCTATGTATTTAATATGTCTCAGGTAAAATCAAATGAGACATATTGCCCCTAGAGAAAATACAGTATAATTTTCATCTTACGGTAAGGGCGCACAGTGTGCAGCCCTGTAAACGCCCCTACAAAACGTGTACTACCCTTTAGGGCCGGGAAGTGTTTTTCTAGTTATCAAGATAAGGGTATATCTTGATAACTAGAAAAACACCTCCCGTGCGCATCCCATTTTCTCAAAAGCGAAATTTCAAAGGCTGGATAGCCAATAGAGTGAAATTTTGAGATTTTGAGAATAAGTCGATACCACGTGTTTTTATTAGTTATAGAATAAGACGTGTGAGGCGCAAGTGAAATAATAGATAGTTTAAACGAACCATTTTCTCAATATTTCATTATTTCACTTTCTCACCTGTCTCAACTTTGAAATTTTGAGACATATCTATTTATAATAAATATCGTATCAACGTATTAAATGAATATGTCTCATTTCTCAAATCTCTACCCGTGTAGGTTTTGAGACAAGTTGAGACAGATCAAGACGCAATAAAAGCAAAGGCTCCCCATTTCTCGTGGGGAGCTTGTTTTTATCTGCTATGCAGGGGCGAGCATTGCTTGCCCGTGGACGTTTGCGTTACCGCACGGTTTGCGGGCGACCAATGGTCGCCCCTGCAAAAGTGGCTGCCGTTTTACTGCACCGTGGTTGCCACCTGGGGCGCGCCGCCGGCCAGTTCTTCGGCGGTCAGCGGGCGGATGGGAGCGATGGGCGTGTCCAGCTTTTCGCGGGCGACCGCCAGCATCAGCTTGATGCGGTTCTCCTGGTTCACGCGGGTGGCGCTGGGGTCGTAGTCCACCGGCGTGATGTTGGCGTCCGGGTGCAGGGCGCGGATCTTATTGATCATGCCCTTGCCCACGATGTGGTTGGGCAGACAGCCGAAGGGCTGGGCACAGACGATATTGCCGTAGCCGCCCTCGACCAGCTCGATCATCTCGGCGGTCAGCAGCCAGCCTTCGCCCATCTTCGCCCCCAGCGAGATGATGCCTTCCGGTTTCTTCATCAGCTCGCGGAACGACCCCGGCGCG
>OHZD01000230.1_pt1 | contig 30280 bp, 23 predicted proteins | sample 1580391 | NCBI WGS metagenome assembly OHZD01 (sample SAMEA3882510, study PRJEB24775) | human gut metagenome | biome: human-associated habitat; feature: intestine environment; material: feces | place: Netherlands | collected 2009/2010 | reverse complement strand
AAGCTCAGTTCGGTGGACAGCGTTTCGGAGAGATGGAGGTTTGGGCTCTTGAGGCGTACGGTGCATCCTACACGCTGCAGGAGATCCTGACTGTGAAGTCTGACGATGTGGTTGGCCGTGTGAAGACATACGAAGCAATCATCAAGGGCGACAATATTCCGGAGCCTGGTATTCCGGAATCCTTCAAAGTATTGTTGAAAGAGCTGCAGTCCCTGGCACTCGATGTCCGCGTACTGCGTGATGACAATACCGAAGTTAAAATTATGGAATCAGTTGATTACGGTGATACCAATCTGAACCACATCATCGAGGGAGACCGTTACTCTGACAGAGAGGACGAGAGATTTGGTGACTATGGATTCTCCAAGAAAGAGTTTGACGGAGAAGAAATGGTAGATGTGGAAGAGGATGAAGAAGAAGACTCTTATCTTGATCTGGATGAAAGTTCAGATGATGACATGTAACTTGTAGATCTTCGCTTTGCGAGGAAAGGGGTAATCAAATGCCAGAAACAGCAAAAAAAGAAAATTACCAGATGAGCTTTGATGCCATCAAAATAGGACTTGCCTCCCCGGAGAAAATCCGGGAGTGGTCCCATGGCGAGGTAAAAAAACCGGAGACCATCAACTACAGAACGCTGAAACCGGAAAAAGACGGTCTGTTCTGTGAAAGAATCTTCGGACCAAGCAAAGACTGGGAGTGCCATTGCGGTAAATATAAGAAAATTCGCTACAAAGGCGTAATCTGCGACCGATGCGGCGTAGAAGTAACAAAATCCAGTGTGCGCCGTGAGCGTATGGGACACATTGAGCTGGCAGCTCCGGTATCCCATATCTGGTATTTCAAAGGAATTCCGTCCCGTATGGGACTGATCCTGGATCTGTCTCCGAGAACTCTGGAAAAGGTTCTGTATTTCGCAAACTACATCGTTCTTGATGCAGGCGATACCAAATTACAGTACAAACAGGTTCTGACCGAGAAAGAATACCAGGATGCCAGAGAGGAGTTCGGAAACAGCTTCCGTGCAGGTATGGGTGCGGAATCCATCAAAGAGCTTCTGATGGCAATTGATCTGGAAAAAGAGTCTGCTGAATTAAAGGCAGGTCTTAAAGATTCTACCGGACAGAAGAGAGCCCGCATCATCAAGAGACTTGAGGTTGTTGAGGCATTCCGTGAGTCCGGAAACCGTCCGGAGTGGATGATTCTTGATGCGGTTCCGGTTATTCCGCCGGATCTGCGTCCTATGGTACAGCTTGACGGAGGACGTTTTGCAACATCCGACCTGAATGACCTGTACCGCCGTATCATCAACCGTAACAACCGTCTGAAGAGACTGCTGGAGCTCGGTGCGCCGGATATCATCGTGCGCAACGAGAAACGTATGCTCCAGGAGGCAGTTGATGCCCTGATCGACAACGGCCGCCGCGGCCGCCCGGTAACCGGTCCTGGAAACCGTCCGCTGAAATCTCTGTCCGACATGCTGAAAGGTAAATCCGGCCGTTTCCGTCAGAACCTTCTTGGTAAACGTGTTGACTACTCTGGCCGTTCCGTTATCGTCGTAGGACCGGAACTGAAGATTTACCAGTGCGGTCTGCCGAAAGAAATGGCAATCGAGCTGTTCAAACCGTTCGTTATGAAAGAGCTGGTTTCCAACGGTACTGCACACAACATCAAAAACGCAAAGAAAATGGTCGAGAAACTCGAGCCGCAGGTATGGGACGTTCTCGAGGACGTCATCAAAGAGCATCCGGTTATGCTGAACCGTGCCCCTACCCTGCATCGTCTGGGTATCCAGGCATTCGAGCCGATTCTGGTAGAAGGTAAAGCAATCAAACTGCATCCGCTGGTTTGTACCGCATTCAACGCCGACTTCGACGGTGACCAGATGGCTGTCCATCTGCCGCTGTCCGTAGAAGCACAGGCAGAGTGCCGTTTCATGCTTCTTTCTCCGAACAACCTTCTGAAACCGTCCGATGGTGGTCCGGTAGCCGTTCCTTCCCAGGATATGGTTCTTGGTATCTATTATCTGACCCAGGAGCGTCCGGGCGAGAAGGGCGAGGGAAGCTTCTTCCGCGATATGAATGAAGCTATCCTGGCATATGAAAACGGATACATTACCCTGCAGACCAAGATTACCATCCGCTGCGAAAAAGAGCTGGAAGATGGTACTGTAATGCAGCAGAACGTAAGCTCCACACTCGGAAGATTCCTTTTCAATGAGATTCTGCCGCAGGATCTGGGATACGTAGACCGTACGGTTCCGGGTAACGAGCTTGCGCTTGAGGTTGATTTCCTCGTTGCAAAGAAACAGCTGAAACAGATTCTGGAAAAAGTCATCAATACACACGGAGCTACCAAAACCGCAGAGGTTCTGGACTATATCAAGGCAACCGGATATAAATACTCCACCCGTGCAGCCATGACCGTATCCATTTCCGATATGACCGTGCCGCCGCAGAAGCCGGAGATGCTCGCCGAAGCACAGGCAACGGTAGACAAGATTACAAGAAACTTCAAACGTGGTCTGATTACAGACGAAGAGCGTTACAAAGAGGTTGTAGATACCTGGAAGAAGACCGACGATGCGCTGACAAAAGCACTGCTCGACGGACTGGATAAATACAATAACATCTTCATGATGGCTGACTCCGGAGCCCGTGGTTCCGATAAGCAGATCAAACAGCTTGCCGGAATGCGAGGACTGATGGCTGATACAACCGGTCATACCATCGAGCTCCCGATCAAGTCAAACTTCCGTGAAGGTCTTGACGTACTGGAGTACTTCATGTCCGCTCATGGAGCACGTAAAGGTCTTTCTGATACCGCTCTTCGTACAGCCGATTCCGGATACCTGACAAGACGACTTGTTGACGTATCCCAGGATCTGATCGTTCGTGAGGCGGACTGCTGTGAGAACAGAGCAGAGATCTCCGGTATGGTCGTTCGTGGATTCATGGACGGAAAAGAAGAGATCGAGAGCCTTCAGGAGCGTATCACAGGACGTTTCTCCTGTGAGACAGTTAAGAATAAAGACGGAGAAATCCTTGTTAAAGCAAACCACATGATCACACCGAAGCGTGCAGCCCGTATCATGAAAGAGGGCGTAAGCAACCAGACAGGCGGACCGATCGACAAACTGAAGATCCGTACCATCCTTTCCTGTAAGTGCAAGGTTGGTGTCTGCGCAAAATGTTATGGTGCGAACATGGCTACCGGTGAGCCGGTACAGGTTGGTGAGTCTGTTGGTATCATCGCAGCACAGTCTATCGGTGAGCCAGGTACACAGCTGACCATGCGTACTTTCCATACCGGTGGTGTTGCCGGTGGAGATATTACACAGGGTCTTCCTCGTGTCGAGGAGCTTTTCGAGGCAAGAAAGCCGAAGGGTCTTGCGATCATCACAGAGATCCCAGGTGTTGCCACGATCAACGACACTAAGAAGAAACGTGAGATCATCGTAAACGATCCGGAGACAGGCGATTCCAAGACTTACCTGATCCCATACGGTTCTCGTATCAAAGTCCTTGACGGACAGGTTCTTGAGGCCGGCGATGAGCTGACAGAAGGTAGTGTAAATCCGCATGATATCCTGAGAATCAAGGGTGTGCGTGCAGTTCAGGATTACATGATCCGTGAGGTTCAGCGTGTATATCGTCTGCAGGGTGTTGAGATCAACGATAAGCATATCGAGGTTATCGTTCATCAGATGCTGAAGAAGATCCGTATCGAGGATAACGGAGATACAGAGTTCCTGCCAGGAACACTTGTTGATGTCCTTGATGTTGAGGAAGTTAACGAGAAACTTGAGGCAGAGGGCAAACAGCCGGCAGAGGGAAAACAGGTTATGCTTGGTATTACCAAAGCATCCCTTGCTACAAACTCCTTCCTGTCAGCAGCATCCTTCCAGGAAACAACAAAAGTCCTGACAGAGGCTGCTATCAAAGGTAAGATCGATCCGCTGATCGGTCTGAAAGAGAACGTTATCATCGGTAAGCTGATTCCTGCAGGTACAGGTATGAAGCGTTACAGTGAGATCAGTCTTGACACAGGAATGCCGGAGGTAAAAACAGCTTCCGAGGAGCCTGAGGATACAGAGGAAATTTCCGTAGAGGAAGAGAAGACTGAGACTGCTCCGGAGGAAGAGACCATTGCTGTTGAAGAGACAGCAGAGGAAACTGCACCGGTAGAAGAATAAGTCGATATACCTTGCTAATATAAATAAATCTCCCCCCGGAAATCCGGAGGGAGATTTCTGTTTATAAGCAGGGATTTTCTGAGAGAGGAGGGATTGCGATGGACAAGGAACTGCCAATTTCCCCGTGGCCGGAATGGAAGATCGTAAGCAAGATCGGGGAAGGCTCTTTTGGAAGAGTGTATAAAGCTCAGAGAACTGAGAAGGGACGTTCTTTTTACTCGGCAATTAAGATAATCACAATCCCCGCCAGTAAAGGGGAGCTGGACAGTGTGCGCTCAGAATCCGGTGATGAAAAATCTGTCCGCGGTTATTTTGAAAATCTGGTGGAGGAGTGCATTCAGGAAGTAAGCACTATGGAGTATTTCCGGGGAAATTCCCATATTGTATCTGTAGAAGATTACAAGGTGATGGAATATCTGGACGAGATCGGATGGGATATTTTTATCCGCATGGAATATCTCACAAGCTTCATGGAATATTATGCGGGAAAAAATCTCACAGAAAAAGAAGTGATGAAGCTGGGTATCGATCTTTGCAGATCACTGGAATACTGTGGGCAGCTTCACATCATCCACAGGGACATCAAACCTGAGAATATTTTTGTATCCAGGTTCGGGGATTTCAAGCTGGGGGACTTTGGAATCGCCAGAGAACTGGAAAAAACCATGAGTACCCTTTCCAAAAAGGGAACTTATTCCTATATGGCGCCGGAGATGTACAGGGGAGAACAGTACGACAGCAGAGTGGACATTTATGCACTTGGCCTGGTGTTATATAAACTGATGAATCATAACAGGCTTCCGTTTCTGAATCTTGAAAAACAGCTGATCACATACAGAGATAAGGAAAACGCACTCACGAGGAGGATGTCAGGCGAAACACCGCCACCACCTGTGGATGCAGGAGAGGCTTTCGGCTCCGTTATCTTAAAAGCCTGTGCTTATGATGCAAAAGAACGATATCAGACTCCTGAGAAGTTTCGGGAAGCACTGGAAGAAATCCGGTATGGAGCAGCAAACAGAGAACAGGGAGTTCATGAGAAACCGAAACCAGTGGAGGAAAGACCTGTTCCGGAGTCCATGCCGAAGTTTCTCCAGGAGGGTGCAGCCAGACAGCTGGCAAGAACGAGTCAGCTGAATACGGATTCGATCCGTCAGGCACGTAAAAATCCTGTGCCGGTATCCATACAGCCGGAGAAACCGACAGCCGGAGAAATAGCAAAAAATGCAGCCCGGAATACGCCAAAGGCTCAGAGCACAATACAGAAGCCTCAGAAATCTGCATCCGGAAAAACAGCATCCGAAAAGGATAGCCTGTCCGGTTATCCGTCAGGACGTTCCCGTCAGTCAGATCCCGGTATAAGAAAAACCGGAGCTGTAAAGCCCAGAGTTACCTCTATCACAGATCTGGAAGACGACCGTGACCAGAATCTCCAGGAGTGGGAAGGATCCGTACCAGAGAATGACGGAAATGACGATGACAGAAGGAAACGGAAAGGTATTTTCAGAATGCTTATAACAGCCGGGATCCTTGTTGTGTTGATCGGCGGGATCCTTGCGGTACGAACGATACGGAAACCTGTGGATAACGGGGAACCTTCGTATACAGATTCCGATGATTCTGATGCTCTGAACAAAGGAAATTTCGGTACTGCAGACAATTCGGATAAAAGTTTCGCACAGGCAATGGAAACGATACGTGACCATGCGACAACCATAGAAAATGCTCTGGACAGCTATAGACGTGAAGGTACAGAGGGGGATCGCCTGCGCTTTTATAACGGATCAGGAGAGATCGCCAAAGTACTTGTATATCCCGGCAGTTCCGCAGATGGCGTTTATGAGGAATATTTTTACTGGGGCGAGCAGATGTTTTATACTTATGTATGGGACGGAGATGAGAAGCAGTATTTTTATTATCAGGACGGCCTTCTGATCCGATGGATCGATGCAGATGGTAAGGTTCATGATAAAGAGAGCGATAACGACAAATATGTAGAACTGGGAGACAAATACTGGAGTAATTCTGTAGTGGAGCTTCAGCAGTAATGTCGAAGGGTTTTTACGAAAGGAAAAAGAATGGCCTATCAGATTGATTATGCGTATACATGTCACACCGGAAAGGTGAGGACAAATAATGAGGATAATTTCTGGTGCTGCGGAGTGCGCCTGCCGGTGCACAACCAGGGGGTTGACGGAATCCTGGCAGGTCATACACAGCACTGGCAGCTTCCAATGCTGGCTGTTTTTGACGGCATGGGCGGAGAAAGCTGCGGTGAAATGGCAGCTTCTGCAGCTGTGGAAGCGCTGGGAGGCTTCTATGAAGAAAACAAAAAGACCCTGAAAAAAGAGCCTGTGGTTTTTCTGACAGGAGCCTGCGAAAATATGAATGAGGCAGTATGTCGCTACAGCAATGAAAACCGTATCAGAAGCATGGGAACAACCATGGCACTTTTGTCTTTCAGCGAAAAGGCAATCTATGCCTGCAACCTTGGGGATAGCCGTATCTACCGTCATTTTCAGGGGAAGTTCCAGCAGATTTCCACGGACCATGTGATCGGCGGAAAAATGCTGGGAAAAGCTCCGCTGACGCAGTATCTGGGCTTCCAGGAAGAAAACATGGCACTGGAGCCTTCTATCGTGGAGATCGGTTATCAGCCGGGAAGCTCGTATCTGATCTGTTCAGATGGAGTGACAGACATGCTTTCTGATGAGGAGCTTCAGAAGATCCTTGACGGGACAGAAACCGCAGAAGAAAAAGTAGGTAAGATCCTGGAACAGGCATTGGAAAGAGGCGGCAGAGATAATGTGACACTGGTCCTTGCACAGATCAGCGGCTATGAAGAAAAAAATATTCTCAAACGCTGGGCAGAGCGCCACAGTACCGGACGGTAATAAACCCGGGGAGTAAGAAAAGGGATAAGGAGAAAATTTGCGATGAGAAATCGAATGCAGGATCTTGATTTTGAACAGACAGTTGCCTTCGATTCAGTGAAGGACTTTGAATTTACAAGAAAGGCGGCACAGAAGTTCCGCCAGGTTGTCAGTCTGGATTCCTTTGAGGATGAGGATGCAGATGTTATTTTTCATTATCTTTACAAGGAGATGGAACTGGTTTCCTTTGGTGATTATCTGAAACGATATGTGTATGAGCGTGCAGAGCTTGAGGAGCCTTTTTCCCAGGTACCGCAGGAAGTCTACAGAGAGATCGTTGTGGAATCCTTCAAGGAAACCTACACACCGAAATCCATGTCACCTACGTCAGCCAAGCTGAGTTCTCTGGTGAATAACTGGTTGACTCAGGCATCTGTGAAGCGTGAAACAGTTTTTCTGCTGGGGTTCGGACTTCGGATGAGTACAGAGGATGTTTCAGATTTTCTGACCCGGGTGCTTCGTGAGCAGGATTTTGATTTTCATAATCCGGAAGAAGTGATCTACTGGTATTGTTACCGGAATCATCTTGGCTATTATAAAGCGGAGGAATATAAAGAAACCTACAAACAGATGACTCCGGTGGAAAAAAAGACCGGAGAGATCGTGTATGGCACAGGGCTTTGTCTGGACAGTGAAGAAAAGCTTCTGGAATATCTGGCTTTTCTGAAAGGAAGACATGATGATCCGAAATCAGAGAAGAGCCAGGCTTTTCAGGAATTTATGATCCTTCTGGAGCGGGCAAGGAAGATCATTGCAGCCATGTATCAGGAAGATGAGGAAGAAAACGGTGGCAAAAAGATCTGGAAGCCTGAGAATATCAGTGCTTCGGATCTGGAAAAGGTTATCTGCAGCGGGATCCCTATTAATAAAATGGGAAATCTCAAAAAGATGTCCGCATCCATTCTGGCAAAGCATTTCAGCCAGAAGCGCTTCAGCCGCCAGAGGATCAACAATATCCTGAACCATAAATTTCCGGTGGAGCGGTTTGATCTGATCACGCTGGAGTTTTTTGTGATCTCTCAGGAGATGGCAGAGGATGATCCGTATACGAGATACCGCCATTTCCTGGAGGAGATCCAGGAGATCCTGGCCCGCTGCGAAATGAGTGAGATCTACATAGTGAATCCATATGAGTGCTTTCTTCTGATGTGCCTGCTGACAGACTGTCCGCTGGCAGTATTTTCCGAGATTTGGGAAAAATCCTATGAAGAGGGAGAAGAAAAGAACTGAAAAAAGGATGATGCGTTTCGGTGACGCATCATCCTTTTTTGTCCGATCCGGTAAGTCTGTTATTTTGCTTTTCCGGTTTTTACCGTACTTGCAGGTCCGGTCTTTACTTTTCTGTTTACTGTGCGGTATGGAACCAGTCTGTAGCTATATGTAACATTTTTTGCTGTCTTAAATGTATAGCTGGTATTTTTGGAAGAAATAGTTTTTACTTTTTTGAAGGAACCATTTCCTTTTTTCTGATAGATGACATAGCCGGTTGCTCCGGAAATCTTTTTCCAGGAAAGGGTCTGTTTTCCTTTGAGGGTTTTAAGCTTTATGGACGGACGGAGCAGATTCGGTTTCACAGTCACTGCTTTGGAAACTGGACTGTAAATATAACCGGAGGATGTTTTTTTGCTTGCACGGATCACGTAAGAATATTTATTTCCGATAGTGATCTTTGTGTCTTTGTATGAAGTAGTATTTGCGTTTAAAGTTTTGATCTTTGCGTATTTTCCGGAATTTGTTTTTTTGTAGAGAATATAGTTCCGGGCATTGTTTATACGGTTCCAGCGGAGCGTACAGCTGTTCCAGGAGGCAGAGGCCTTAATTGACGGTGCAGTTAATTTCGTGATCACAGGAGCCGGAGTGCCAGATGGCATTGGAGCCGGGGTAGTGGATGGCTTCGGAACTGGAGTGGCAGTAGGCTTCGGCGTTGGAGTGGCAGTAGGTTTCGGAGTCGGGGTAGCAGTAGGCTTCGGCGTTGGGGTAGCAGTAGGCTTCGGCTTTGGAGTAGCAGTAGGCTTCGGCGTTGGGGTAGCAGTAGGTTTCGGAGTTGGAGTGCTCGTTGGTGCTGGAGCGGATATTTTAAAGGTCAGGGACTGACTTGAAAAATAATTGTTGATTCCTGTAACCGTTACGGAGCCAGTGCCGGTTTTGGCGTTATCTTTCCAGGTAAGGATATAATCCGTGCCTTCCTGAAGCGTGTCCGAGCCGTATTTTACAGTAGGCTTCGGAGTTACTGCATTGCCGTTGAAGATCTGTTCCGGAATATCCGAAAGATCGCAAAGCTTTACAGATGTCATATGCCTTGAACCGGAATAATTCTGCTTATAGGAAAGTGAAAAATCCAGGATCTCATTGCTGGAGGAATAGTATACAGAAGTAATGCGAAAATCATCAGAGGTCAGTTGTGTGCCATTATAGGTGATGACCAGGTTATTTCGCAGATAAGAGGTTACACTTTCACTTTTGCAGTTTGAATCTGCCAGTTGGATGGTCTCACCGGAGAGCTTCAGTGGATTGATGGTGAAGTATTTGGAAAAACCGCTTCTGTAAATGCCGATACCGGTTATATGGACACGAGGTCTGTTGGTTCTGGAACTTGCCATGGTGTTATCATAATAAGAAAGGGTATAATCAACATCTTTCTTTAAAGTAACACCATTTAATGTGACCGTTGGCTCCGGCTTGAATTCTTTGCCAGGAGCATATTCATAATCCGGGATATCACCAATCTCAGCTTCCGTGATCGGGGTAAGGTCGATGTAGAAATATTTATTACTTTCACCGGTGAAATTTCCCTTACCGGAAACAGTAACATAAGCGTTTCCCTGCTGGGCATTGTTATGCCAGGAGAGTGTATAATCTACATTTTCTGTCAGGGTTATACCATTCCAGGTGACAGTGGGCTTCGGAGTTAGTGGAGTTCCGGTATACAGATAGGAGGACTGGGAAAAATCAATCTCTGCCTGAGAGAGATTGATCTGCCAGATACCGAAATTATTCGTCAGAGTTCCGGAATAAAGGCCAAGACCTGTGATCGTGAAAGTTCCCACACCGCTGTTCTGATTGTGGGAGAAAGAAATCGTATAATCTTTTCCCTCAGTCAGCGTACGACCATGGAATTTTAGTTCAGGAGAAAAAGTAATGGGACTTCCGGTATAGTTCCAGGAACTTGTATAGCGCAGAGAAGTCTCTCTGGAATTTTCCAGATCATAGTATGCATTGAGATCTGCAGACAGTGTTTTGTCCGGGCAGGATTTCAGTGTGGCAGAAACCGTAGTGGTTCCTCTGCTTTTCAGTCGGATAACACCGCTCTGATCCACAGTGGCAATGGAAGGATCTCCGGTTGACCATGTGAAAGAAGCTGGGTCAAGGCTGGAACTCATATAGCTGAATCCATTACAGGTTATATAGATAGCCAGTGTTTTCTGTTCTTCTGTGAATGTGATCGGAGAAGCTTCGTTGAAATGGATATTTATCAGCTTTGGAAGCACGGAAATAACAGGTGACACAGTCTGATTGGCAGGCTGTGTGCAGGCTTCTGTTGCGTGAGAAGAAAAGCACTGGATCCAGTAGAGATGACCGTTCTGTGAGTAGCAGCCGATTCCGGCAGAAACATTTTTGGAATTCATGATGTTCGTGTAATGTCCGGAAGATTCGATCCATGATTCCATAACTTCTTCAGGAGTTCCCTGGTTGATCGCAAGATTTTCACTTGGATTCTCAAAATAAGGAAAGGCTGAAAAACAGATGGAACCATTGGGACGGGTATGACTGGCGCAAACGGTCAGTTCTTCTGCTCTGGTCATGGCGCATTCCAGAAGGTTCTTATCCATAGTGACAGGATTCCGGTTCTTTTTGGCACGTTCCTGATTTACCAGATCAAGGACCTGGTAAGCATAATCATAGCGGCGGATACCCTGACTGAGTTTCAGCTGGACAGCAGTCTGGTCAGAGGCAGCCTGCACACGGACAATGTTGCCCGGCGCCAGCAGAAGAAGCAGAAGCAGTAGCGCAGGCCATAATAAGTATCTTGTTTTTTTCTCTTTTGTCTGATTCATGATGTTTTCCTTACCAATATAATATAAAGATATTTTCTTTTGTTATTCGTTATAGTATCCATAGATCGCACGGCTGTCCTGTGCGATGGTGTTCTGTGCAGCAGAGGTATCGTTAAGATCCTGTGACATAAAGCAGACTACCAGGTCGATCCCCTTTGCTGTGTCATAGATGATGCCGACATCGTTTTCTACGTGATCCAGTTCACCGGTTTTGTTGGCAACCTTTACCTCGGAAGGCATCTGAGCCGGGATCTTGTTTTTCCTGGTCTGCATTTTCAGAAGACGATACATATATTCGGCTCCTGCCAGAGTATCGTTGTTATCGGTAGCAGTACCCTTGTCGATCTGATAGATGGTCTTCAGAAATTTTCCACAATCCTTTGCGGAAGTGTAGTTATCCCCATTGGAATTATCTGCAAGAAGAAGACGTCCCATGGAAGTGCTGGTGTATCCGTGATCCTGACAGAATTTATTCACACGGGCCATTCCGGCTGCGTCATCCCCGCCGCCAAGATAATTGACAAGTGTATTGGCAGCATCATTGTCGCTGACTGTGATCATGGAGTTCAGTGCATTGTCCAGCTGATCCTTGCTGTATTTGGAGGAAAGACTGTCATAATCTTCATATACGGCACCCATGATATAGAGCTTGATCAGGCTGGCAGCCTGCATCTGCTGATCGTTGATGGTACCTTCGGTATTTTTTGCAAGATTGCATACATATACGGACCAGGTTCCGTTATCGGTGGGAAGAAGAGACTGTACCTGATTCAGAAGGTTGTCCATGCTGGAATCCGAATTGTCTGTGAAAGTGCTTCCGCTGGATGGGGAAAGAGTTCCTTCTTCCTGAGTGGAAGAAGAACTGTCCTTGCTGCCAGAAGCTTCGGAAGAATCGGAGGCTGCAGATGTATCTGTGGATTTTTCCTGTGCGGAAGGACCCTGGACCTCAGCTGAAGATGCTGCGGCAGCAGCGCTGGAAACGGTAGGATCATCAGGATAAAGAGCATCCAGCTGATCGGCTTTGCCGCTGAGCTCAGCAGCAGAATCAGAAACCTCCTGCACACTTTTCTGCAGCTTGTTAACTTTTGTCTGGAGAGATGCAAGCTTGTCCAGGGAGCGGACATTCAGTGCCCCAAGTCCTGCCAGTGCGATGACAAGCACTGCGATCACAATATATAGAAATGTATTTTTTTTCATATATAAACAAACTCCTTTTTATTATTGGAAATAAGCATCGATTCCATTGGCGATCCCTTCTGCCATAGTCTGCTGGAAGGAGGAATCCGCCATTTTCAGATCATCGCTCTGATTGGTCATAAATCCCATTTCCACAATCGTCACCGGGATCGTGCTCCAGTTAATACCTGTCATGGAATCTGTGTAGATGATCCCGCGGTTCTGGAAGCCGGTAGCTGCGCAGTAGGAATCCACAATGCATTTGGATAGTTTGTTGGAACTGTCATAGAGACTGGAAACATAAGGATTCTGCTGGGACGGACACATGGTCAGAGCACCGGAGACATCTGCAGAATCATCCCCGTTTGCATGGATACGGACACAGATCTCCGCACCCTGGGAAGCGACCAGCTCTGCACGCTCCTTGTTGCTGATAGCGGTATCATTGTCTGTCCTTGTCATTACTACCTGGTATCCACGTTGTTCCAGGATATCCTTAAGCAGAAGAGAAACATCCAGGTTCAGCTGATACTCCGGGAGACCGCTGAAGGAACCTCTGGTTCCGGTGGAAGCCTTGGCCTTCATGGTGGAGGAACCGGGGCCGTTCGGCTCTGTGGCACTCATATCAACATTTTCACTCTGATGTCCGGGATCGATTCCGACGATATGGCCGTTGTTGGAAGCAGAAGAGGTATCATTACCGCCATCGGTGAATCCCTCACCACCGGCTTCATTGAAAACAGAGGGTTTGGTCGTTTTCTGACTGTTTTCGGTTTCCGGTGCCCGTTCATGTTCACCGGTGTTGTTTTTGACAGCTTTTTCTGTCTGTGCCCGCTGCTGCAGGTATTTGTTGGCTGCCTGTTTCTTTTCGATCTTGGCTGTATAAAGTTCGATATCCTCTTTCATGGATTTCTGCTTTTTCTGGACCGGTTTGATTACGGAGGCCATTTTCTGGTCAACGGCATCGATCTTCCGGTAGGTTTTATAGCTGAGTCCAAAAAGCAGTCCAATACAGATAAGACCCGTCAGAAACAGGACGATTGCCATCAGATGAGGCTTTTTTTCCATAAAAATACGTCCTTTCTTGGTGGGTGTTTGCATTTGTAAATATTATAAATAAGGAGATAGGAAAAAGCAATTGTGAAATTGGGCTTGACAACAGGGGAAAATATGATACTATATATGTAAAATAATTATATATAAAAATTTTATATATAAAATAATTACATAAAGAGGTGAGCGTATGTATTACTATCCGGTATCAGCTGTGCTGACAGAATGTCTGATCCTTTCTGTTGTGGAACAGCAGGATTCCTACGGATATGAGATCAGCCAGACTGTAAAGATGGTTGCATCCATCAAGGAGTCTACCCTGTATCCCATCCTGCGGAAGCTGGAGACAGGTGGTTATCTTACAACGTATTCCCAAGAGTTCCAGGGCAGGAAGCGAAAGTATTATTCCATCACAGAAGCCGGGCGTGATCAGCTGGAATATCTGAGGAAAGAGTGGAGAGAATACCGCGATACTATAGACGATATTGTGGAAGGGAGACTTCGAAAATGACAAGAAAAGAGTATATGGAGCAGTTGAAGAAATATCTGAAGCGGCTTCCAAAAGAAGATTATGACAATGCCATTGAGTATTTTTCGGAATACTTCGATGAGGCTGGACCTGAGAATGAACAGCAGGTTATGGAAGAACTGGGACAGCCTAAAGAGGCGGCAAGGGAACTGCTTCTGAACCTTTTACAGGAGAGTGTTGGTGACAGTAAAGACATCACCGAGAAAAAAACAGCAGCTTTGCCGGCAGCAGGTTCATATTACGGAGAGAGCTCCCATGCACATAGCCGGACAGATTCAGGAAACCTGAGTACAACAGGGTACAGTACATCCGCAGGAAAGAAGCGTTCCCCCGGAAAGATCATTCTTCTCGCATTTCTGGTGATCTGTGCATCGCCGGTGAGCATTGCGCTGCTGTTTGCAGGCCTTGCAGTACTGGCAGCAGTGGTGATTGTCATCGCAGCAGTGATCTTTTCCATGGCAGTTACAGGTGTATCAGCAATTGCCGGAGGTATCGTGCTCACAGGTTTCGGCGTGACATTGATCGCAAGATCTCTGGCAGCAGCCTGCATGATGGTCGGCAGTGGATTTCTGATGGCAGGTGCGGGAATCCTCGTTGGAGTACTTACCATATATATATGTAAATGGTGTGCAATGGGAATCGGCCGTCTGGTTAACAGACTTGCAAGAAAGAAGGTGCATAAAAATGAATAAGATTGCAAAAACAGTGCTGATGACAGGTACAGCACTCTGTGTAGCGGGAGTTGTTCTTTCCACAGCAGGATATTTTGCAGGGGGAAAAGATTTCACATATACTTCAGATCATATGTATGTATCCGGAGGAAATTCTTCCAGTCGTAAAAATCTTACAGTAATGAAAAAAGAACAGATTGATGATTTTACGAAGCTGAATGTGGATTTTGAGGATTTTGATCTGGATATCCGTACCTCAGATGATGACCATTATTATATGGAATATAAGCTTGAGAAAAACGGGAGGAAAAATCCTCTGACCTGGAAGGATAAGGATGGAGAGCTCACGCTTGAGGAGTCTGCAGGCGGCAGTGGAAGTTATTATATAACCTATGATCTGGGGATATTCTCTACACATGCGGATCTGACAGAAAAGAAAGATGCATTGAATACGGTGGTTCTTTATATTCCGGAGAAGGCACAGCTTTCCGAAGCGGAGCTTCAGCTTTCCGACGGGGATCTTGCTGCCGATCAGCTTTTGTGTAAAGAAATGACCCTGGAACTTCTCAATGGAGATCTGATGCTGGATAAGGGCGAGTTCGAAAAGTTTGATGCAAAGCTTTCCGACGGGGATCTGAATGTAAAAGAACTTCAATGTACAGATAACATGCAGCTGAAATCCGGAAACGGAGATGTGACCATAAAAAAGGCAGAGCTTGCAGATGGGCAGATAGCTCTCAGCGACGGAGATATTCAGATAGACAACAGCAGCTTTAACGGAGATATGAAGATCAATAGCTCCTGCGGTGATGTTTCTGTAGAAATGAAGAACGGCAGTGCAGAGAAAACCAATATTTATCTGAAAGCTACAGACGGAGATGTGGACACGGAGGGGCTTTCCAGGGGAAAAACCGACAATGAGGAAGACACCTCTGTTTATGAGAACAAGGCCGGTGCTTCAGCACCGACTTTAAATGTGGAATGCAGCGATGGGGATATTACATTAACAGAATCTGAAAAATAAAGAATATGAATATCCGCCTGACTATGCATCTGCTTGTAAAAATCCTAAAAAAGAATAAATGAAATTATATGAAGCGCAGGGGTTTTTCCGGAGAAAAATTCCTGCGTTTTTTGGCTGAAATGTATTGACAAATCCCTGTACTATGATATAATTCAATCAAATCACAGAAAGCATATATAGTTACTAGGAAATAAGGAAATGGATATAAAGGAAATAAGGAGGATATCATCATGGGTAAAATTTACGGAAGCGCACTGGAACTGATCGGAAACACACCGCTTGTAGAGGTTAAGAACGTAGAGAAGTCTGAGGGACTTGAGGCTACAGTACTTGCCAAGCTTGAGTATTTTAACCCGGCAGGAAGCGTTAAGGACAGAATCGGTAAGGCAATGATCGAGGATGCAGAGCAGAAAGGTGTCCTGAAACCAGGCGCAACCATTATCGAGCCAACATCCGGTAACACAGGAATCGGACTTGCAGCCATCGCAGCTGCCAAGGGCTATAAGACGATCCTCACCATGCCGGAGACCATGAGTGTTGAGAGAAGAAACATCCTGAAGGCATATGGTGCAGAGGTAGTTCTCACAGACGGAGCCAAGGGAATGAAGGGTGCCATTGCCAAGGCAGAAGAGCTCGCCAAGGAGATTCCGGGAAGCTTCATCCCCGGACAGTTTGAGAACCCGGCTAACCCGAAGGCACATGCAGCAACAACAGGTCCTGAGATTTGGAAGGACACAGACGGAAAGGTAGACATTTTCGTAGCAGGTGTCGGCACAGGCGGAACGATCACCGGTACAGGTGAGTACCTGAAGAGCCAGAACCCGAATGTGAAGGTAGTTGCTGTTGAGCCTGCAACTTCTCCTGTACTTTCTGAGGGAAAAGCAGGCCCGCATAAGATCCAGGGTATCGGCGCAGGTTTTGTTCCGGACACACTTGACACCAAGGTTTATGACGAGATCATTCCGGTAGAGAACGAGGATGCATTTGAAACATCCAAACTCCTTACCAAGAAAGAGGGAATCCTTACAGGAATTTCCTCCGGTGCAGCTCTCTATGCTGCGATCCAGCTTGCAAAACGCCCGGAGAACAAGGGGAAAGTGATCGTAGCACTTCTTCCGGACAGTGGAGACCGTTACTACTCCACACCACTGTTTACAAAATAATCGATCCGAAGACCGCTTCTTTTGCCCCGAAGCGTGATTCTGCGGGATTATTTACGGCGCTCCTGAATGCCTGTCCAAGCAGGCTGCCGGAGCGCCGGTTTTATTCTTGATTTCATCGAATTAAGTAAGCCCTCTGTGGGGCTGTGGTTACTGTTCACTGGTAAGGTCCCGCGAAAAGCAATAAGCAGTGTGTGGGGACTTGCTTGTATCTTGTAGCTTTTTCAGGTATAATAGAGAAAACAAACAAAACCTATTAACAATATAAAGAATAAAGTCTGCAAAGCAGATTCTGCTTCCTATGAAAGAAGATACAGGAAGCTGCCTGTGCATCACAGAGAAGGGTGCCGGTCATGGAATACAAAGGAATATTTCCGGCCGAACAGCTGCACAATAACAGAAAGAGCAAAAGGCTATAGATCAGAAAAATACTGAAATATTGGAGGTAAATATTACATGAGGATTTCTACAAGAGGAAGATATGCGCTGAGACTGATGTTGGATCTTGCTACAAATTATACAGGAAAACCGATCCGCTTGAAGGATGTGGCGAAGCGCCAGGAGATCTCCGATAAATATCTGGAGCAGATCATCTCCATTCTGAACAAAGCAGGCTTTGTCCGCAGTGTCCGTGGCCCTCAGGGCGGCTATGCACTGCAGCAGACCCCGGATAAATACACGGTCGGAATGATCCTTCGTCTCACAGAAGGAAGCCTTTCCCCTGTGGAATGTCTGGACGACAACGGAGCCTTCTGTGAACGTGAGGAGAACTGTGTCACCCAGATCCTCTGGAAAAAGCTGGACGATGCTATCAAAGGTGTGGTGGATCATATAACATTGGAAGACCTGATGAACTGGCAATCCGTGAAGGCGGACGAGTACATCATATAAAAAAAGCTGCGCAAGCAGCTTTTTTTTATATCACATTTTTTTACTAACATTTTACAAAACCGCGATTTTATATTTTACCTTCCATTTCTATAATAACACCTGTATTTAAGCAGTAAGCAAGTAAAAATGATCATAGAAATGAGGAGAAAAAAATCATGAAAAAAAGAATCGCAGGTATCTTAACAGCAGCACTTATCGGAACTACAGTAATGGGAACCGTTGTAATGGCAGCACCGTCCGGAGCGATCGACGTAATTTCCCGTGAGGACGGATCCGGAACACGTGGAGCATTCGTAGAGCTGTTTGGGATTGAAGAAGAAAAAGACGGCGAGAAAGTAGATATGACAACACAGGAAGCAAGCATCACAAACAACACAGATGTAATGCTTACCACAGTAGCAGGCGATGAGAACTCTATCGGATACGTATCCCTTGGTTCCCTCAACGATACAGTAAAAGCAGTAAAGATCGACGGAGCAGAGGCAACAGCAGAGAACGTTGCAGATGATACATACAAGGTAGCACGTCCGTTCAACATCGTAACAGGCGACAAGCTCAGCGATGCAGCACAGGATTTCATCAACTACATCATGAGCTCTGACGGACAGGACATCATCGAAAAAGAAGGCTACATCAAAGTAGATGAAAAAGCAGAGGCATACAAAGCCGGAGATGCAAAAGGCAAAGTCGTAGTTATGGGATCTTCTTCCGTAGGACCTGTAATGGAGAAGCTTGCAGAGGCATATCAGAAAACAAACAAAAACATCACAGTAGAGGTTCAGGTCAGCGACTCCACAACAGGAATCAATAGCGCAACAGAGGGTGTATGTGATATCGGAATGGCATCCCGTGAGCTGAAGGACGAGGAAACAGAGAAAGGTGTTAAAGCTACAGAGATCGCAAAAGATGGTATCGCAGTCATCGTAAACAACGACAATGACCTTGAGGAGCTTTCAAGTGATCAGGTAAAATCCATCTTCACAGGTGACATCACAGACTGGGAAGACGTGACCAAATAAATTCCCGGATAAAAAACGATTGAAGTATCTTACAAAGAGCGGCGATCATGACAAGGTCAGGAAAGCCGCTCCGTTATATATCAGCACAGTGGATATCCACTGGAACAGAGAGAAAGGTGTCTTATGAATCATTTAGGAGAAAAGGCCATGAAGGTCGTTTTCCTCATTGCGGCCTGTGCATCGGTTCTCGCAGTATTTCTTATCTGTGTGTTTCTTTTTGCAAACGGCCTTCCTGCAATGGGAAAGATCGGTCCCTTAAAATTCCTCTTCGGAACAGAATGGAGACCAACAAACGATAAATTCGGAATCCTGCCAATGATCGTGGCAAGTATTTATGTAACTGCAGGAGCAATCCTTATCGGAGTTCCGATCGCACTTTTTACATCCGTATTTATGGCAAGATATTGCCCGAAAAAAATCTATAAACCACTGAAATCCGGTATTGAGCTTATGGCAGGCGTTCCATCCATCGTATATGGCTATTTTGGTCTGGTTCTCCTGGTACCGCTGATCCGCCAGTTGTTCGGAGGAACCGGAAGCAGTATGCTGGCAGCATGTATCCTTCTGGGAATCATGATCCTTCCGACGATCATCGGAGTTACGGAATCGGCAGTACGAAGCGTTCCGGAAAGCTACTATGAAGGCTCACTTGCACTTGGCGCAACAAAAGAAAGAAGCATTTTCTTTGTTATGCTTCCGGCAGCAAAGTCAGGAATCCTGGCAGGCGTTGTCCTTGGGATCGGACGTGCCATCGGTGAGACCATGGCCGTGATCATGGTAGCCGGAAATCAGCCACGTATGCCGAAGGGACTTCTTCAGGGTGTCCGTACCATGACTGCAAACATCGTAACAGAGATGGGATATGCATCAGGACTTCACAGAGAAGCACTGATCGCAACAGGAGTTGTACTCTTTGTATTTATCCTGATCATCAACTTAAGTCTTTCACTGCTGAACAGGAGGGCGGAGTATGCAAACTAACGTATCTGTAGCCGCAGATCCTGCGGCAGAAGCAAACATGAAAAAAAGAAATACACTTACCATAGGAGACCAGCTGAAGTCTTATGCAAGACATCCTGGTGCAGGAGTCCTGGCATTTCTCACACTGCTGGGAGCAGTGATCACTTTTGCACTGCTGTTCTTCCTGATCGGCTATGTGCTTGTAAAAGGTATTCCCTATCTGAATGCAAGTCTGTTCAGCCTTACCTATACCTCAGAGAACGTTTCCCTTCTCCCGTCACTGATCAATACCCTGATCATGACACTGGTATCTCTGGCGATTGCCGCTCCGGTAGGAATTTTTGCAGCGATCTTCCTTGTGGAATATGCAAAAAAAGGCAGCCGTTTTGTAAAGCTGATCCGTATTACCGCAGAGACACTTTCCGGTATTCCATCTATCGTATATGGTCTGTTCGGTATGCTGTTCTTTGTAACTGCACTGCACTGGGGCATGTCTCTTCTTTCCGGTGCGCTGACTATGGTGATCATGGTACTTCCCCTGATCATGCGTACCGCTGAGGAAGCACTGAAATCTGTTCCGGATTCTTACCGTGAGGCAAGCTTCGGACTTGGAGCAGGCAAGCTCCGTACTATTTTTACGATTGTACTTCCCTCCGCAGTTCCTGGAATCCTGGCAGGTGTGATCCTGGCCATCGGACGTGTGGTAGGTGAGACTGCAGCACTTCTTTATACCTCCGGTACTGTTGCGGCAGTTCCAAACAGCCTGATGGGTTCCGGACGTACTCTCGCACTTCACATGTATGTGCTTTCCAGTGAGGGACTTCATGTAAACCAGGCATCTGCAACAGCAGTAGTCATTCTGGCATTTGTACTTGTTATCAACGGACTGTCCGGTCTGGTAGCCAGAAAAATTGCGAAAGGATAATGATCGATCATGAGTGAAAATACAAAAATTTCAATTGACAATATGAATCTCCATTACGGAAACTTTCATGCCCTGAAGGGAATCAATATGGAGATCCCGGAAAAAGAGATCACAGCATTTATCGGACCAAGCGGCTGTGGTAAATCTACACTTCTGAAATCCTTAAACCGTATGAATGACCTTGTGGAAGGCTGTACCATCACAGGAAAGGTAGAGCTTGACGGGGAAGATATTTACGGAGATATGGACGTGAATCTTCTGCGTAAACGTGTGGGAATGGTATTTCAGAAGCCCAATCCGTTTCCGATGAGCATTTATGATAATATTGCATATGGTCCGAGAACACACGGTATCCGTTCCAAGGCGAAGCTGGACGAGATCGTGGAAAAATCTCTCCGTGATGCGGCAATCTGGGATGAGGTCAAGGACCGCCTGAAAAAAAGTGCTCTTGGAATGTCAGGCGGACAGCAGCAGCGTCTCTGCATTGCCCGTGCCCTGGCAGTACAGCCGGAGGTGCTTCTTATGGATGAGCCCACATCTGCCCTGGACCCGATCTCCACTTCCAAGATCGAGGATCTGGCAGTAGAGCTTAAAAAGGATTACACCATTGTTATGGTCACACATAACATGCAGCAGGCAACCCGTATTTCCGACAAGACAGCATTTTTCCTTCTTGGTGAGGTTGTGGAATTTGCGGATACAGACAAGCTGTTCTCCATGCCGGCGGATAAGCGTACAGAGGATTATATTACAGGAAGGTTTGGTTGATATTATGTCAGAACGTTTTGTAAGACAGCTGGAAGAGCTTCACGTGGAACTGATCACCATGGGAAGTCTCTGCGAAAAAGCAATTTCACTTTCTGCCAAAGCTATTCAGGGTGAAGGCGGGATGACTCTCATTGGCAAGATCTTTGAGACGGAAAAAGAGATCGATGCACAGGAAAAAGAGATTGAAAATCTCTGCATGAAGCTTCTTCTTCATGAGCATCCGGTAGCAGGAGATCTGCGATCCATTTCCGCAGCACTGAAGATGATCTCCGATATGGAACGCATCGGTGACCAGGCAGCAGATATTGCGGATCTTTCCAAGCATATCGAGGACAAAGCAGTTACCGGAGATATCATTAATATCCGGAAGATGGCAGAGGATACTGTCCGGATGGTTACAGAAAGCATCGATGCCTTTGTAAAGGGTGATCTTGAGCTTTCCAGAAAGGTTATTGACGATGATGATAAGGTGGACGATGCCTTCAATGATATTAAGGAAAAGCTGGCCGAGGTTCTGAATAACGGAAAACCGGATGCAAGCATCGGTCTGGATATCCTTATGGCTGCAAAATATTTCGAGCGTATCGGTGATCACGCTGTGAACATTGCAGAGTGGGTGGAATATTCCATCACAGGAAACCACAGAAGCGGTTCCAGTCATACAGATAACTATTTTGTTGAGGAATAGAAATAAGTAAGAGCAGATTGCAAAGAGTTGCATTATTGCAAAAAAAAGTGCTGTGGTATTGAAAGGATATCACAGCACTTTTTATAATGTGATGAAATTTACAAGGATTTAACTTTTTTCAGATGATTATTTTTACATTGCTTTTGTAAAATGCTATATAGATTTCGGAGAAAGGAAAGGGCTGAGCTTTGAGTAAAAAAATATTTAAGTATATCATGCTGGTTTCATCACTGATCACAGTATTGGGACTGGCATTTGTCGTGGGGATCCTTTATCACTATTTTCAGGGACAGCTGATGGGTGAGCTGAAGAAAGAAGCCGTGTATATTTCCAGAGGTGTGGAAAGTACCGGGACAGATTATCTGAAGAAGCTGAATGATGAGGATTCCAGGATCACTTATGTGGATGAAAGTGGAAAAGTTATCTACGACAATGAGGCAAATGTGGAAAGCATGGATAATCACGGACATCGCAAGGAGATCCGTGAAGCAGAGATCAACGGAGAAGGTGCGGATGAAAGAATGTCATCCACGCTTTCCGAAAAAACAATGTATTATGCAGTACGCCTTGAAAATGGCAATGTGCTGAGAGTTTCCAGTAACCAGGCTTCTGTATGGATGCTGCTCCTGCAGCTGCTTCCGCCTTTTGCTGTAGTTCTGATACTTATGTTGCTCCTGTCCGGCGTATTTGCATCCAGGCTTTCCGGGAAGGTTGTGGAACCTCTTAATGGGCTTGATCTGGAGCATCCGGATGAGAATGATGCCTATGATGAGGTACAGCCGCTTCTCAGCAAGATTGGCAGACAGAGCCGGCAGATCCGTCTGCAGCTTGAGGCAGCCAGAAGACAGCAGAAAGAATTTTCTATTATCACGGAGAACATGCAGGAGGGACTTCTTGTGATCGACCGTTATACCATGGTACTTTCTGTCAACTCCAGTGTGGGAAAGCTTCTTAAGGTAAAGGAGATCAAAACAGGAGAAAGTGTATATCTTCTGAACCGCTCGGAGGAGTTTCGAGGTGTCGTTGGGCAGGTCCTTGAAGGAAAGCATGAGAACAAGATCCTTCGTCTGGATGGCAGTGAGATTCAGGTGATCGCCAATCCTGTCACAAGAGAAAATAAGACAGAGGGTGCGGTGATCCTTCTGGTGGATGTGACCGAAAAAGTAGAAAGGGAACAGCTGCGAAGAGAATTTTCCGCCAATGTTTCCCATGAACTGAAAACGCCGCTGACTTCCATTTCCGGATTTGCTGAGATCATGCAGGACGGATTTGTGAAGGATGAGGATGTGAAGGTTTTTGCAGGACGCATCTATAAGGAAGCGCAGAGACTGATCCGTCTGGTTGGGGATGTGATCCGGATCTCCCGTCTGGATGAGGGCGGATTGCCGTATCAGTGGGAAAAACTGGATCTTTACAGTCTGACTCATGATATTTTTTCTACCTTACATGAAGCTGCCGAAAAGCAGGAAGTGCATATGTATATGGAAGGCGGAAGTACAGTGCTGGATACAGTGCCGACGATCATGGAAGAGGTTCTCTATAATGTCTGCGATAATGCTGTCAAATATAACCGCCGGGGTGGAGAGGTCTTTGTGAGACTGAAGGATGGCGAGGATGCAGTTCGCGTGAATGTGCGGGATACAGGGATCGGTATTCCGAAGGAAGATCAGGAACGCATTTTTGAACGCTTTTATCGGGTGGACAAAAGCCATTCCAAGGAAATCGGCGGAACCGGTCTTGGCCTTTCCATTGTGAAGCACGGGGTAAAAACTCTGAACGGCAGGCTGTGGCTTAACAGTGAACCGGGACAGGGAACCAAGATCATTATGGAATTTCCGAAACATCATATGGAAAAGGAAGCAGCAGAGTGAACATAGGTCGTGCAGCGATGATGTTCATAGGCATGCAGCAGAGTGGAAGATGAAAGGCCGTTCTGTTGTATGTATCTGCTGCTTTTTATATCATAGTATATTGCTGGTTGGAGGTTGATGGTTTGACAGACCGGAAGGGTTATGCTATCTTATGTAATAATAATCAGAGTAAGCAACAGGAAAGCGGATGATAACGGTCCGCTTTCTGTATTATAATTGGTTCGGGATAATTCCGGACGACTATACTGAGGGGAATAAAAATATGATACAGGCAATTGTTTTACTGGTGTTCCTGATCTTTCTGAATTCTGTTTTCGCAGGTGCGGAAATGGCGGTTCTGTCCATGAATGAAGCGAAGATGAAGGAGCTGGCAGAAGAGGGAGATCACCGGGCGCAGATTTTGATAAAGCTTACAGAACAGCCGGCACATTTTATGACAGCGATCCGTGTAACGGTAACTACGGCAGGATTTCTGCAGAGCGCTTTTGCGGCAGAATATTTTGCACAGCCGATGACAGAGGCACTGATAAGGTCAGGGATAGATGTACCACAGAATGTTCTGAAGATCGTATGCATGATCATTGTGACCATACTGCTTTCCTATGTAAGTCTTCTGTTCGGAGAACTGGTGCCAAGACGTCTGGGAATGAAAAATCCGGATGAGCTGTCTCTGCGTCTGGCAGGACTTCTTAAGATCGCGATGATCGCAGTCTGGCCGGCTACTGCACTTCTGACAGTAACTGCCAATGGTGTGCTGTATCTGATGGGAATCAAACCGGAAGAAAAAGAGGAGCAGGCCACAGAGGAAGAGATCCGTATGCTGCTTACAGAGGGAAATGAACAGGGCAGCATCCAGCAGGAAGAAAGCGAGATGATCCAGAATGTTTTTGACCTGGATGATACTGCGGCAGATGAGATCTGTACACACAGAAGAGATGTGGTTGTCCTCTATATGGAAGACTCCGATGAGGAATGGGAACGGATCATCAGAGAGAACCGTCACACCTTTTATCCGGTATGCGGGGAAGATCAGGATGATATTATCCATATTCTGGACACCAGAGATTATTTCCGCCTGGATGACAGATCCAGAGAAGCTGTTCTGCAGCATGCCTGTTATTCACCGTTTTTTGTACCGGAATCCATGCGTGCCAACCTGATCTTCCGGGAAATGAGGGAAAAACGGGATTATTTTGCAGTAGTGCTGGATGAATACGGCTGCTTTGTGGGAATTGTCACTCTGCATGATCTTGTGGAGACGCTGGTGGGAGATATTGACGACAGGACAGATCTGCCGAAGCCGGATGATATTGAGAAGACAGGAGAACATATCTGGAAAATACAGGGAGGAGCGATCCTGGATGATGTGGCAGAGGTCATAAATGTGGAGCTTCCTGTAGAAAAATATGATACTTTCAGCGGCTTTGTCTGCGGAGTTCTGGAACGTGTACCGGAGGACGGAGAACAGTTCCGATGCAGCTGGAAAAACCTGGATATTGTGGTAAATCAGGTCAGAAACCATACCGTTGTGGAGGGGATCGTTCATGTTCAGCCAGAGAAAAAAGTGCAGGAACAGAAAGAAGAGATCTGACAAAACCTTGTTCAGCCAGGTCATGGGACAGTTATCGGGAGAAAGATCTCCGGGGATTTATGGACATTTTCGAACATGTTGTTGCTTGAAAGTATGTTATTTTTATGACATAATAAGGAAATAACCCGAGGAAAGCTTGTGATGGGGGAGAGAAAATGCCAGGTTTTACAAGACAGATCATACTGTATACACTGACGGAACTTATGAATGAAAAACCATTGTCCAAGATTACGGTAAAGGACATTGTGGAACGCTGTGGAGTAAACAGGAATACATTTTACTACCATTTCAGGGATATTCCGGATGCGGTGGAAGCAATGGTAAGGGAAGAGCTGAATGACATTCTGAAGGATCAGAAAGCACCGGAATCAGTCAGCGACTGTATGGAAATCCTTGTCAATGCAGTTCAGAAGAACAAAAAAGCCATGATACATCTGTACCGCTCGATCCAGAGGGATGTATTTGCCGATTATCTGGATCATGCCGCAGAGCGTGTGGTGGAGGAGCTGATCAACAGGGCGGTCGGAGACTTCGAAATGGATCAGGAAGATAGGCATCTTATAAGCCGGTATTATAAATGTGTATTTGTGGGAGTGATCCTGGACTGGCTACGGCATGATATGGATTATGATATCCTGTCAGATATGCATAAGCTGGAGTATATTTACGAGAAGAGCCTTGAGAGTCAGTACAAAAATCTGAAATAAAAGCTATGATCTCAACTAAATGAAGATTAAAAATATCCATTTAGTGTAGAACAGGAATGTCCTCGAATATTATTAAGGTATAGAAACGGTTAATTTTGAGCTGGTGTCTGAAATTTAGGCACTGGCTCTTTTTTGTCTGTTTTTTTAAACGACACAGGGATGTATAATTCAGTACAATAAATGAGAAAAAATTATCAAGGAGGGAACATATGGATGACCTGAAACAGCTGAAGCTTATAAAAAACATCTACATCGTCATGTCATTACTGTTCTGTGTGCTGGGTATTTTTCTGATGGCAAGGCCCAAAAGCTCTGTAAAAATGCTGTGCGTGCTTATGGGAATCATGCTGATCCTGTACGGAGCTATTAAGATCAGCGGATATTTCACGAGAGATGCTTTCTGTCTGGCATTTCAGTTTGATCTGGCTTTCGGGATCCTGCTGATGGCAGTGGGAGTGATCCTGATAGCCAGAAAAAATTTCGCAGTGGATCTTATTTTTTCCGTGTTCGGAATTCTGATCCTGGCAGATGCCCTGTTTAAGGTCCAGATGTCTGTAGATGCGAAGAGATTCGGTTTGGCGTTGTGGTGGCAGATCCTGCTGATCGCACTGGTCACCGGAGTGATCGGAGTTCTGGTTTTTATCAGACCATTTGAAGCGGCAGCTATGATGATGGTGTTGGTAGGATTTTCCATTTTACTGGAAGGAATCCTCAATCTATGGGTCGGGATCCTGACAATCAAGATCATCAAGAGTCGGCTTTAAACATAAACATAAAAATAACCAATCACTTTAGATAATAACATAGGAGGAAATAGAGTATGGGAATCGTAGACAAAGCAAAACAGGCAGCGATCGCAGCTACCGTAACAAAAGCACTGGATTATCTTGAGAAGGATCCGGAGACAAATATACCGAAGATCATGGAAATGGTTGATAAAGTAACACCGGATGGCTGGTATGCAGGACAGAGAAATGCGATCCGTCACTCCATCGAGGCAAAGGACAACTGGTATCAGCTGATCCTTCGTATGTATCAGCTGGATGCAGGCGTACGCCAGACATTTTTCCGCAACTTTATTGTAAATGCCAGTCTTAAGGGAAGCGCAACGCAGGAAAAGGTATCAGAAGAGAATGACTGCAATGTACCGTGGGCAATTCTTCTTGATCCTACCAGCGCATGTAACCTTCATTGCACAGGATGCTGGGCAGCAGAGTATGGCCACAAGCTGAACCTGGATCTTGAGACCATCGATTCTATCGTAAAACAGGGTAAAGAACTGGGAACCTATATGTACATCTACACAGGCGGTGAGCCACTGGTCCGCAAAAAGGATCTCATTAAGATCTGTGAGATGAATCCGGACTGCGAGTTCCTTTCCTTCACAAACGGAACTCTTATTGACGAAGAATTCTGTCAGGAAATGCTCCGTGTGAAAAACTTCGTTCCGGCTATCAGCCTTGAGGGAACAGAGGCAACTACAGACGGACGTCGTGGTGATGGTGTATATCAGAAGGTTATGCACGCCATGGAGCTTCTGAAGAGTCATGGCCTTCCGTTCGGTGTTTCCACATGCTACACATCCGCAAACGTAGATGCAGTAAGCAGTGAGGAGTATTTTGATCATCTGATTGAGTGCGGAGCTTATTTTGCATGGTTCTTCCACTATATGCCGGTTGGAAATGATGCAGCAGCAGATCTCCTTCCCACACCGGAGCAGAGAATCAAAATGTACGATAGCGTCCGCAGATTCCGTGCCATAAAATCTCTCTTCACTATGGACTTCCAGAATGATGCAGAGTATGTAGGCGGATGTATCGCAGGTGGCCGCCGTTACCTCCATATCAATGCAAACGGAGACGTGGATCCTTGCGTATTCATTCATTTCTCCAATGCGAACATTAAAGAATGTACACTCCTTGAGGCGCTGAAGAGCCCGATCTTTATGGAGTATCACAAGGGTCAGCCGTTCAACAAAAATATGCTTCGTCCATGTCCGATGCTTGAAAATCCTGAGCTTCTCCGCAAGATGGTTGAGCGTGCAGGAGCGAAATCTACAGATCTTCAGTCGCCGGAGACAGCGGAGCATCTCTGTGCAAAATGTGATCACTATGCAGAGGTATGGAAGAAACAGGCCGATGAGCTCTGGAGTGAGAGCCAGGCAAAAAAAGCTGCAAAAAAATCAACAACTTGTTAATTAACACTTGATATAGATGTTGGGATACTGTATAATGAACCCGTTTTTCAGGAGTCTGAAATAACAGTTCAGATAAGAGTGTCGAAACAGAAGAGACACGATACGTGTACTGACAGATAACAGGGCGGTTATATTCAGCAGTGGGTATAACTGCCTTCTTTTTTATGTTATCGTCAGGACATAGGGAAAGAAAGGATGGATTCATTATGGAAAAACAGGAGAAAAACACAGCCAGCCCTTATGAGCTGGACGGACGCCCACCTCTTAAGGTGGCAATTCCCCTTGGACTGCAGCACGTGCTTGCCATGTTTGTGGGTAATCTTACCCCGCTTCTGATCATCACAGCTGCCTGCGGGATCGAAGCAGGAGGGGATCTTCAGGTTGCATTACTTCAGAATGCAATGCTGATCGCAGGAATTGTTACACTTGTACAGGTCTTTACGATCGGACCGGTCGGTGGCAAGCTTCCTATCGTTATGGGAACAAGTTCAGGCTTCATCGGCGTATGTCAGAGTGTTGCCGGAGTCATGGGAAATGGTGTCGTTGCCTATGGTTCGATCATGGCAGCCTGCTTTATCGGCGGTCTTTTTGAGACTGTTCTGGGAAGCTTTCTGAAGCCCTTGAGAAAATTTTTCCCATCTGTTGTAACAGGTACAGTTGTACTTTCAATCGGTCTTTCACTGATCGGTGTGGGAATCAGCTCTTTCGGTGGCGGAAGCTCCGCAAAGGATTACGGTTCTCTTGAAAACCTTTTTGTAGGCTTTGTAGTTCTGATCGTGATTATTGTACTGAAGCATGGAACAAAAGGCTTCACAAGCTTTTCTTCAATCCTCATCGGTATTATCGTGGGATACATTCTGGTAAGTATCATGGCTATGGTACTTCCTACAACATTTACATATGTAGATGACACAGGTGCTACTGTGGAGGCTACAAAGGCCTGGGTTCTCAACTGGGACAAGGTTGCTCAGGCAAAATGGTTCGCAGTACCGGCACTGATGCCTGTAAAATGGGTGTTTGACGCACGTGCGATCGTGCCGATCCTGATCATGTTTATTGTAACTGCAGTTGAAACAGTTGGTGATATTTCCGGAATCACAGAGGGTGGTCTTGGAAGAGAGGCTACAGACAAAGAGCTTTCCGGTGGTGTTATGTGTGACGGACTTGGATCTTCCTTCGCAGCACTGTTCGGTGTGCTCCCGAACACATCCTTCAGCCAGAACGTTGGTCTGGTTGCAATGAATAAGGTTGTAAACCGTTTTTGTATCGCTACAGGAGGAATTTTCCTGATCGCATGCGGACTGTTCCCGAAGCTTGCAGCACTGATCTCCATCATGCCGCAGAGCGTTCTGGGCGGCGCTGCAGTTATGATGTTCTCATCCATTGTTGTCAGCGGTATCCAGTTAATCACCAAGTGGCCGATCGGACCGAGAAATGTTACGATCGTTTCCGTAGCACTTGGTCTTGGTTATGGACTTGGCTCCAATACAGCGATCCTGGTGCATCTGCCACAGGCGATCAGCCTGATCTTCGGCGGTTCCGGTATTGTTCCGGCAGCGGTATTTGCGATTATTCTTAATATTGTTCTTCCGAAGGATGAGAAGAGTGAGATTGAGAGAGCTGAGGAGATGCTGGAGAAAGTTAAGAATAAATAAGAAAGTGTAAGAATAAAAAGAGTTTTTTTCTTTTTTGAGACTGTTGGACTTTATTGGTCTGACGGTCTCTTTTTTTATATGTTTTTATTTTTTTATTTTTAGGATAAAGGTTCGGCCTTTTGGAAGGCGGTAATTTGCGAGAAGGGGAAGCACTCGGAGTTGCGAAGGCCGTCTCCCCTTCTCGCGCTCTTCCCCTCCTGGCCACGCCGCTG
>OHZD01000223.1_pt1 | contig 30583 bp, 25 predicted proteins | sample 1580391 | NCBI WGS metagenome assembly OHZD01 (sample SAMEA3882510, study PRJEB24775) | human gut metagenome | biome: human-associated habitat; feature: intestine environment; material: feces | place: Netherlands | collected 2009/2010 | reverse complement strand
CAATCTTACGTGTGCCTCCTCTTTTGAACCTTTTAATTTATTGGTTCCTATCTCAACATTTCCATTGCCTTCAATAATAATCCTGGAATCTGATGCAAGGTCAATGATAACATTTTTAAACGGAACGATTTTTCCATTTCCATTTCGTTTTACCTTTTTACAGAAATAATTATAGTAAATATAACGATGTATATTTATATTTGCCCACATTTTTAATCTATCGCTCACTCTAAAAAACATTCTATCTCCCTTTTACTTTATCTACTATTGATTTTAAAATACGATTGGTTGACTTTATATAGAGTAATTTTGTTTTAAATGGAATGTAAAAATTTTGCTTTTGCATCTCTAAATACTCTTTTCTAATAAACTCTCTATCCCTTGTATCAACTGCATTTCCAAACTTTCTTGCTGCATAAAAACATTTTATTTTCCCCTCGTACTTCTCGTATATATCATTTCCCATCTTTTTTAACGTTTCAAGTAAAATAGTTTCATAATATTCAAGCTGTTGTATTACCTTTTTTGAATCTGTAATACTATGTGAATGACTTTCTTCTCTGATGTAATACAAATATAATATATCATCCATATATCCGCATTTGTAACTGTACGCCATCGGCAACAGTACCTGTGCATTTTGTCCACCTTTTCCAGTATAAATCTCTCTGTCTGGCAATACTTCAAGCAGCTCTTCACTTCTTACCATATAAGCACCGGGAGCAAAATATATATTTCTTAGAAACAAAATGTCTTCAAATAAATAATCTTCTCCTTCTGGTTTCATTCGTTCATAATATCCACATTTCATTTCTGGATTATTTTCATTTACCACTTTTGTTTTACATATACAGAATCCATAGTCTGGATGTTGCTCCAAATAATCTACTTTCTTCTCTACCGCATCCGAAACCATTTCATCATCCGAATCTGGCCATGTGAGGTACTCCCCTGTAAATAACTTCAATCCACGATTCAATGCTGCTGCCTGCCCTGCATTTTCCTGTTTTTCGTATATATATGTTATTCCTCGTTTTTCCAACCTTTCCCGATACGAAAGTGCTATTTCTTCTGTCCGGTCCGTAGAACCATCATTGATAAATATCAGTTCCAGATTCGGATACGTCTGATTCAGTATAGATTCAAAATATCGTTTTAAGAATGCTTCTCCATTATAACAAGGAGTGATAATACTAACTAATGGTTTTGTCATCTTAGTTTTCCTTTTAGTTTTCCCTTTACTTTTCCCATAAAATCAAGCAAGAACGGTGATAAGTAGAACTTCAACATATATCCCTTTGTTTCATTTTCTACCTCTTTGTTCTCAGTTCCGAATGTATAATACTTTCTGTATTCTCTCTTTATATGTTTTACCATTTCTTTGTTATGCAAGATATCCTTTGCCCTCGAATATTCCCAGATCAGTGAATGCAGATACTGAATTCTTGCCTTCTCCACCAATTCGGCATATCCAAGTTTCTTAAAGAAATGAATCCTTTCTTCAAATGCTCCCAGATAATCAAGCTTTTCTATGTAAAGCTTTTTTCCTAGAATACTTTCCGGCCACTGATAATAATAATACATGGTTTTGTTTGTATATACAATCCTTTTGCACTTGCTGATGAGCTTATGACTCATATAGATATCTTCAAATATCTTTCCTTCCGGGTACTCGCATCCCTCATATAGCGATTTCTTAATCAGTTTAGCCCAGGAAGCTGCCATAATAAATGAATAATGGTGATTCTTATAGATTCGCTCTAACCCTTCTCTGGCATCAAATACTTCTAACCTTTCTTCCTCTTGATGAACAAATGTATATGTTCTTTCACTCCCCTGTGTATAATTACAAATAGACATCTCTGCATTCTGTTCTATCAGGTTATGATACAGTTCTTCTACAATGCTTTCACTAACATAATCATCACTATCTATCCAGAAAATGTAAGTGCCTCTTGCTTCTTTTACTCCTCTGTTTCGAACCTGGGAGATTCCATGATTCACCTGATGTATTACTGTTATTCTATTGTCTGTTTTTGCGTATTCATCACATATTTTACCACTTCCATCTGTAGAACCATCATCAATCAATATCATCTCCAGATTGTGATAGGTCTGTTTTTGAACAGATTCAATACATGCCGCAAGGTATTTTTCTACATTGTAAATGGGAATGATGACACTCACCAATTCATTTTCTATCTTCATCTTCTCAAATCCTCTGCATATGCATTCTGGTATTCTTTGTACTCTGCCTGTCTTTGCATTAACTGGCTTCGAATATCCTGTTCATGCATTCTAATCCACCGGAATGTCTCTTGTAACTGCCCGGTGTTGCTAAGTGACTGTGCCGGAATCACATACTTCTCTTCTGTTCCAAACAGATCTCTTGCAATTCCTCTTGCCTTTACAGAATATCCCACAACAAGCGTTGGCACGCAGGTTGAATAAGCTGCAATCGTCGCATGCGTTCTGGCTCCTACAAACATTCTGCACTTGCTGATAATGTACTTTTGTGCCATACAGTTATGGTCCTCTACAAGTACTACTCTGCCTGTTTCCTTATATTTTTCATATAGCTGTCTTAATGGCTTTCTGTCATCATTAGACTCCCATACGACATGTGGAATCAGTGCAATCTGACAATCAGTCTCTTTGATGATATACTCCATCAGATTCTCATAATTGGCTAATACACATCCCTTTTCTTTCTCATGTTCGATAATCAATGGGCTTAGATTGATGCCAATGGTATTTTCTTTCACAAATCCTTCTGGTAGTTCAACTTTTTCGCACTGAAGATGAAATGCCGGATCCGGCAAAAGGATGGTATTTCCATTTACTTTCTTCAAGGATTCAAAGGAAATGCTTTCTCTTGCAACAATTAAGTCAAACCTTTTGATGTCCTCTCGAATCGCTTTATCCTCTAACAGTTCAGGCTCCACCGATGTTCCCCACAACACCAGTTTCTTTGCTTTCTTTTGCATATAGTCATTGATCGGTGCATAGTTCTTCACATCGGAATAACAGTAATTATCGCCTCCGATAAATAAAGCAGCATCGATGGCTGGAAGCTCATTGATCGCTTTTTTGTGCATCAGCGCATCCATTCTGTGATAATCATGAAACAGCTTTTGTCGCAGATATGCCAGCATAAAATCCGGTGACTTCTTATTAATCTCATGCAGTTCCTGTCTGATCTCAACAAATTGGTGTAACCCATAGGCTTCGTCTTCTTCCTTTTTGTAGGATAACAGAATCGGCTTGGAATCTATCTCTGTTAAAAGCTTTGCAGTTGTTCTTACAATTGCCTCGCAGCCATGGTTTTTGCTGCCGCCATGTGCGTACATTACTAATTTCATTTTCATCCTCCGTGTCTGCTCATTGCCTTTTTCATCTTTAAATATAAGTACATAAGCATATAACAGTTTCTTTTATATAGTCCCATAAATATCTTCTGCAAACCGCTGCACTTTGGGGATACCACAGGAACAAGTTGCTTCAAACGTTTTGCTGTTGTACGAATCTCTCTATATCGTACCTGTTTCTGATTCAGAAAAATCGTATAGACATATCCTGTCATCCGCTCCAGATACATGGCTTCATTTTCTTTATGAAAACACTTTTTATCTTCGAGGAACTGTCTTGTTTTTCTCTGAATCTCTATCTGTGTAAAAAAGTCAATCTTGCTGTCATCCAGTACAATCGCCGAATTCTCCGTTTCCTGTATATAATAATATCCAGTTGCCTTTGTAAAGTAGATACTCTCAATCTTTGCATAAATCTTTAAAAAGAAATCATAATCTTCAGCGAGACGGATATTCTCGTTGAATCGGATCTGATATTGTGTAACAATCGAACGCTTCACCATTTTTCCCGCAACAAATCCATAGATCCCTGTTGTCAGCTGCTCCTTGTAAAAGCAAGGTGCTATCTTCTCCATTCGATGTTCTTTCTCTAATTCCGGTACTACAGAAGCTAACACCTTTCCAGCCTTATCTACCTTGGTCAAGCCGCCTATGATCATATCATAAGGCTCTATGTAGAGATTTTCCAGATAATCTGCTGCCAGATAATCATCTCCATCCACAAATGTAAGATATTCACCCTGTGCTTTATCAACTCCGATATTCCTTGCATGTGATACTCCACTATTTTCTGTGGATATAACATGTATTCTTGGATCCTCGAATATCCTGCACACCGCAAGCGAATCATCCGTTGAACCGTCATCTATGATAAGCATCTCCCAATCTTTGAATGTCTGGTTCAGGATGGATTCGATCGCTTTCTTTATGTATTTTTCTTTGTTATATACTGGCATGATAATTGATATCTTACACATTGTTTCTCTCCTCTATCCAATCAGTATAGAATAAAGCTTCTTCCACTTGTGTTTCATTAGCATCACTTGTAGTTTTAATTTCCATGACCATTCTTTTGGAAATGAAAACTTAGCAAATGCCTCCTTTAGCTCCTGCGAATTAAGAATACGCTTTCTGATTTCCATCTGCTTTTCTTTTGATTCACCGCTTTGTCCAACCTGACCCATGCAATTACAGGCATAGAAAATCATATGCAGCTTTAACTGCCTCTGGAAATCATATTCCGAAACAGAATCAAAAAACTGATGCAGGTGTCTGTTCATCGTGCAGTAGACATTCCATGCTCCCGGACGATACGCCGTCGTAATCGTTCCTGGATTATTATAATAGTGGTAAAGGCCTTCGCCCTTCAGATAATAAAAGCTGTCTGCATAATATCCAGCAAATGCACTGAAAATATTATCCTCAGACCATCTCACTTCTTCATCAAAAGTCAGCTGATGCTCTTTTAGAAATTCTGTTCGGTATAGACAATGCCACACAGATAAGAGCGGACCATATTCCAGATTCTCTCCCATAATCAGTTGCGGAAATATTTTTTCTCTAATCGCTGCTTTATCATATCGCCCTTCTTGTATATCCAGTGTTTTCAAATACTGATTACCTTCATCTAACACACGGATGTAATCTGACATGACAAAATCTACCTTTTCAGATGTGATTACCTGATACATTCTCTCATACATATGAACATCTACATCATCATCAGAGTCTACAAAGCCGACATACTCACCCTTTGCCTCTGATAATCCTGCATTACGCGCGCTGCTGAGTCCGCCGTTTTTCTTATGTACCACACGTATATTTTCATATTTGTTACGATATTCATCGCATAATCCAGGACAGCTGTCTGGTGAACCATCATCTACCAAAATGATTTCTATATCTTTATATGTTTGATTAACCAGACTTTTTACACACCTGTCCAAATATTTTTCTACCTTATATACCGGAACAACTACACTGACCAGTGTCTTATTCTTCCTATTATCTAAGCAGCTCATATAATTTCTCTACTTCCTTTTGATTGCTGTAATCCCGCCTTCTGCATGCTTCACTAAGACTTTGCATCTTCTTTGGATCATCTAATAGTTTAGCTATGCCATCGGCACAGCCTTCATTATCCATTGGTACAACTACACCATCCACACCATCTTCTAACTGACTGCCTGATGTAGGATAAGCCGTAATTACAACCGGTTTTGCAAACATCTGTGCTTCTCTGACTGTCACGCTTTTTCCCTCATACCTGCTTGGCTGCACATACAGATTACATGCCTTAATATATGGATATGGATTCTCTTTTTTCCCAAGAAGAATGACATACTCTTCCATCTTTGCTTCGGCTATCTTCTGTCGAATCAATTCTTCATCTCCGCCAAATCCGATGATGTACCATTTTACTTTGAATCCTTTTTTTAACAGACAAGAACAAATAGCTGGTACATTATCAAAATTCTTAGCAGTGCAGTAACGCCCTATCGAGAGAAAACGAAAGCCATCTTTTATGACCGGCATTTCGTTTTCTCCGTCAAAAGCCTCGGCATCTTTTCTAATAATTGACTGTGGAAGAATATTTTCTACTTCCATCATATTTCCTCTAAGCTCGGGAAAAAGTTTAGTAAATGTTTCTCCACATGCCGAACTGACTGCTACTATCTTGTCTAACCCACTATAGGATTGTCTCAATTCTTCATAATTGATTCCTTCCACAGAAGAATAATCTGTATGAATCCATCCTACTTTGCATCTTGCATCTACGTGATCCCTGATCAGATCAAACGGCAGGAAAAAACTCATTGCCAGATCATACGTTCCCGAAAGCTTCTTTACCTCATGTTTCAAAATCAGATTCCAGGAATCATCATTTGGAAGATGCCGAACCCCATCTATGATTCGTCTCCAGACCGAATAAAATGCCCCATGCTTTATCTTAGTCATCAGCGATTCTCTAGTATAAGCCAGTTCCTTAACCTCTGGTAAGATATTAACATTTTTATTAATCTGGGAATAAAGGCTTCCATGATGCCCATATAAAAAGAGGTCCACACTATATTGTTCATAATCTATAGCATCTAAAAGACCAATCAGGCTTTTTTCAATACCACCTAATTCCATTGGTCCCGTAAATACTACTAAAAGTTTCTTTTTCATATTCATTCCTTTATCACTGCTGATGGAATACACTTGTATTCAGTACTTTTTACATATTTCTTTGCATCTTGAAACCCTTGTATCATTGCAGCATTTAAGTCTGCATTCGAGCGTCCGGCACGCATCAATACTCTCTGATAGAGTTTCTGCATCTGTATATAATGCCAGATGCAGAGTTTTTCCCATCCTTTATTCAAAACATTTGATGTACATTGATAAATGTGCCGGTACCAGAAAACATAATGATTATATGCTGCCGCATAGACCGGTTCTGTTCGCAAAGTCTGTGTAGATGTCTTTGCATCGTTGTGTAAATACTTTGCATCAGATACCACGCAACTATGATGTCCATTATTTTGTAACTTGTAGAACAAAATACGATCCTCAAATGCGGAATAACCATTTTTTTCTGCCCACATTTCATCTTCAAAACGAACGTGTTTCATAGCTTCAGTACGAATAAAAAAACAAGTTCCAGGTAAAGATTCCGTCTTGTAAATACGATGGGAAGAAGTATCTATTGAATCATTATAAGACCAGCCTCCTGTTTTCAGGATTCTTACATATGTATCCTTTTTTCCATGAAGCATCACACAGGCTCCGCCTAATACAGATGCCAGTAAGTACTTCTTTCCTTTTGGTGGAAAGAATTCAAGAAGCGGGCCTGCCGAGCAGTCATATCTTCCACTTTTTAGTGGCTCTGCCAGCTTTTCTATAAAATCAGCCGACAATTCCACATCATCATCACAAAACAGCGTATATTCCGATGTGATGTATTGAAGTGCAAAAAGTCTTTGCGGTATCATTCCTTTTTTAGAATATACAAAGCATTCTGTTCCAATCTTTTCTACCGGAGGTTTATATCCCTCTGGCAGAACAACAATAATCTTTTCTGGCTGTACATTTAATTTGGTAATGCTATTTAATAATTTTTGATACTTTTTTCCTGCTTTTCCTAAGGTACGTATGGCAATGGAATATGAGATCATCTAACTTCTCCTTTGTAACAGCCTGTGCAATGGCTTTGTTAACTTGCTTCGCATAACAGTTTTCTTATCCATCCAGCTCTTTGCATACCAGTGAATGGAATAAGTTTGTTTTGTCTTATATAATCGTCCTGTTGGATCATCATAAGGATTAAAACATTCAATCGGATAAATCACTGCATTTTCCACCTTTTGTTTTTCTCCATTTGGAACCATCCCCAGTTTTGTTAATGCCTGTGTATTTAAAATAGGACAACCTATCGTTCCCTTCGTCCCATCTAAGAGCGAATCGTACTCTTTTATCATCGCTTCTACAATTGCATTTCCGGCTTCTGCTCCAAATCCAAGGCCTGTATTGATATAATCCTTTGTCTCAAATCCAAAAAATGCCTGATTTTCTAGCAATTCATCAATGGGACGAACCACTTCCACATCCACATCGAAGTAAATCCCGCCCTCTTTATAACAATTAAGAGTCTTAAATAATCACTCAAAAAGGCAAAACGCTTATTGTCATATGTATATGTCGTATACTGATTCTGATACACATCGATATTATCTTCATTCCATTCGATAATTTCAAAGTCCGGACAATATTTTTTCCAGCTTGCGATGCATTTCTTTGCTTTCTCTGGAAGTTCTTTTCTTCCAAACCAGCAGTAATGAATTTTCTTTGGTATCATACTAACCTCCATGTTATACGCGAAAGTTCACATATCCTTCTGTTGCATTGTCACGGTGATGTATTGTGGCCGGATTACCTATCACAATAGAATGTGATGGGACATTCACATTGACATAACTATTGGGTGCAATCAATACATCATCCCCGATTTCAATATTTCCAACTACTGTTGCATTGATTCCGACAAATACACAGTCTCCCATTTTCGGTACACCTGCATTTCCTCTATTAGTACGGCCAATTGTACACCCTTTATGCAGATTTACATTCTGTCCCATTTGTACGCCTTCTGCTACTGTAATATTATATGGATGACCAAGATAAAGTCCTTTTCCTATAGTGGCTTTAGTCGAAATCTCCAGTCCAAATTTTCTAGACATTCTATATAGTATATATCTTCGAAAAAAGGTTGATTTTTGCTGACATTTTCGATACCAATACATAAATGCCAAATGATGAAAAAGAAAGAGGTTTTTTAAACATCTTAAACCTGTATGTTCTCCTTCACCTGTCATTCTATAATAATCAGAGTACTGACACTCTTTCCGCTCCTGCTTATTCATATTGATTCCTTTCATGCATTTATATCATTCCCATACTAATAATACTATAAAAATAAAATCCAAGATAACCCACAACAGCCGCTCCCGTAATAAATTGTTTTGATTTTTCATTAAACATATTTTTTAACTCCCATGGCAACAGAATGTAACTATATAGGGAAAAATAAATAGGAAGTCTTCCTATAAAGATACCAGATGTAAACATCGACACAACATAGATTGCTGTCGATATAATAGACATGTTCGCGCAGAAATTAATACACGGATTGTTTGCTTCATCCAGATATCTTTTACCTATAAATGAAAGAATCGCCGGTACTGCATAAACCAATACCCTGAATATATTCGTTCCATCATCCTGCCAGCTCTGCCAGTCAGAAACAACATTTGTATACTGTGTCTCTGCAAGCACAGAATCCAACAGGTTCGTAAAACTTCCTATAAACGTAACAACTGCGATTGTTGCCATTATAACAAGAATAGTTTTCTTATTCCATGCCTTTCCCTGCGCCACAAAAAGAAACGGTATCACAATCAGTGCACTACCATGGAACCGGGAAGCTAATAAGATTAGCAAAATAGCAACTATATATTTCTTTTTCAGAATCAGTCCAAAACATGCAAAGGTAATAGTCACTGCCATAAATTGTCTAATTCCGTTGAACATCCAGGATATATAATCCGTCGATGCAATAAATAAAAAGAAAGTAAAGAGAAATTCCGGCGAATACTTACGGTATACAAGAATCAATAATGTTGCCTGAATCAATGCCAAAATGATAAAATAAATTTCCGGCTTATTGCCAATCAGGCATTTTATTACCGCTGAAAAACAGAAAAATGCCTTATCTTTTTTTACTCCCTGCATATAAGTTTCTATTCCACCAAAATCACTTGGCATATCATAAAAACTAGAGATATACATGGATGTATCTCCTACATTTCCTCTATATCCACACCAGATAATCAGTGGAACAAATATCAAAAATGCCCACACCACATAATAGCGCTCTACTTTTTCTCCACAGACCACTTCTGGTCTTTTCACATTTATGAACATGGCTGCAATTCCTAATATTACAATCCACACCAGTATCAAAATATAATTTGACATCTTTTGTCCTCTATATCCTCTTTGCCTTATATCTCACATACGCCGTCCATAACCACCCAAAAGGTGTACACAAAACAGTTAATAGCTTTTTGGGCGATTCTTTTATGTATTTTCTGTTTCCTGCAATCTGACTGCTTGAACAATAATGAATACAGTCTATGATTAATCTTTTTGTTGATTTTGGATATTGCATCGATACCTTCCTAAGAAATGCAAATCCATTTGGATTCTTTAAGTATTGTTTCCACATCGTTTTGCTTGACCCATCAGCCTGATACTCCACATCACACAATACTTCATTCATTACAAATAATTTGTATTTTTGATCGACTAACGTATATTTATATACCAGTCCTACGTATTTTTCTCCCTCAAATACCGGATACGGTGGCACACTGTTTATTACATCTGTGCGGTAAACAAGTTTCTTATCCCCTTGTCCTCCTGCTGCATAATAGTCACCAAGTGTCGTCTCTTTCAGGTGCTCTGGAAATCCTTTTCCTATGATATTTCCCTTAAAGTCTGCATCTAGTCCGATTAATCCGGCATAGTTTTTGTCTCTTACCTTTTCCCAGGTATCTATGATTTTCTTCACAGCCCCGTCAGCCATACAGTCATCTGAATCGATGCAGACATTCAGCTCAGTATCGATATTTTCATAAGCTACATTATGCGCCGTATGCATCCCGCCATTTTCTTTATAGATATATCTGATTTCAAACGTTTTTTCCTGTTGCTGCCACTCTTTTACCAATTTTGCTGTCTGATCTTTCGATCCATCATCTACAATCAGCCAGACGAAATCTTTACATGATTGCTTCTGTAAGCTTTCATAGGTTCTTGGCAGCGTATGCGCCCGGTTGTATGCCGGAGTAAAAACTGTAAGTGTTGCCATTCTTATTCTCCACTGTGTGCAATATAATAGTTTTGCAGCCATTTTGCTGCCTCTTCAATATCATAACCATGAGACTTCATCTCATCGTAATGATCCGTTCGCGTGTTCTTTGCCCTCCCTAAGATATGTTCTGCCCATATCTTAGGACTATCGGTCAATTTTTGTGTCGTTACAAGATTAGTTGTAATAATACATTCTTCCGGAACCTTGTCAGATATGATACATGGCAGGCCTGCTGCCTGTGCTTCGACCATAGTAACCGGCAATCCTTCATACAAAGATGGAAATACAAATACATCCATTGCCTGCATCTGTTCCTCTACATCTGTTCTGACACCCGCAAAGATGATATGATCTGCAATACCAAGCTTTCTGGCTTTTTCTTGTATTTCCTTTTTCCCATCTCCGTCTCCGACTAAAAGTAATCTGGCAGATGGATTTATTTTCTGTACTTCATAGAAAATGTCGATTAGAAACGTGTGATTCTTTTGTGGATTGAATCTTCCCACATGTCCAACCAAAAGTTCATCAGAAATATTCCATTCATTTCTTATTTTTTCTGCAACAGAAGGTTTGTACTGGTATCTCTTTACTTCCACCGCATTTGCCATCACATGATACTGTTTTCCTCCAAACATCCAATCCCCCGCATCTTTTCCACATGCAAAAAGTGCAGTTGCAAATGCAGGAATCTTCTTCATGTAATGCAGCTTAATCAGATACTTTAGATTCTTGTCCTGATTGCTGTTGTGGCTGTGCGCAATCCGTACCGGTACTCCACACTCCTTCGCCACTTTTAAGGCAACTGAACTCAAACAGTCCTGGTGTACATGCACGATTCGATATTCCGGGTGTGCCTTAAAAAAAGTACGCAGCTCGTTCTGATACGATTTACTCCACGGTACCAGTCTGGATACATGATGAATTTTTCCACCAAGCGATAAGATTTCTGCATCATAATCCGCCTCGAAGTCTCTGTGTACAAGGAAATCAAACTGTACCTTTGTGCGGTCAATATGACGATAGTAGTTCATAAGCATCGTTTCCAAACCACCTCGTCCCATATAGGTTACGATATGTAATACTCTGATTGGCTGCATCTCTACTCCTTCACTTTCGCCACCGTCATCTTCACCACTTCATCCTTCGCAAACTCTCTTGCCATCTTATCTCTTGCGCATTTGCCCATTTCTTCTCGGTCGGCACGGCTCTTATGATAGATTTCATTCATCTTCTGGTACAGAGAATGTGCATTTTTCACCTGACAGAGGTATCCGGTTGTGCCGTCTTCCACGCTTTCCATACAGCCTGGAATTTTGCTTGTAACAACCGGTCTGCCGGTGGATGCTGCTTCTAGCAGGACATTTGACATGCCCTCATGATAACTTGGAAGGACGATGCAATCTGCTGCTTTATAATACGGTCTCGGGTCTTCTTTGAATCCATGAAAGACTGCGATGCCGTCTTCTACTAACTTCTCTACTTCACCCTTATATTCGTCTTCGAAGAATCCGACAATGTCAAGAACGACTTTCTTGCCATATTCCTTGTGTAACTTGCGAATGGCGTAGAAGAGCTCGTCCATACCCTTTTCCTTCATGATTCGGCCCAGATACAGGAAGTGAAATGCTTCATTTTCCGGATAGGCTTCGTACTGATAGAAGTCGAGAGTGATGCCGGCTCCGGAAAGGATCGTCTGCTGCTTTGCCGGAGTGATCTTCTTTTCCCGGAAGAGTGCTGCATTTCGCTCATTTTCAAAGAATACGGTCTTTGCGCCCTTTAAAGCAGTGCGGTACATCATGGTTACGACCTGGGAAAGTCCCGGCTTTTCAAATGCGGTGCCAAGTCCCTGTACATTTACGCAATATGGAATGTGCAGGCGTCTGCACGCATAACCGGCATAAACATTCGGCTTAATCGAATAAGTGATGACCATGTCCGGCTTTTCTTTCTTTAACATGGCACGGTACTGCTTATATAAACGCAGATCTGTCATCGGATTGATGCCGCGGCGGTCAACCGGAGTCTCGATCATATGGCATCCCATATCGGCAAAGTCTTTCTCGTGGCCGACAAATGGAGTGCTGATATAGACCTCTGCATCTTCCATCAGCATCTGTATGAGTTCTCTTCGGAACTGCCACAACATATAAGAATGATTCGTGATAATCATTACTTTTTTATTTTTCTTTTCTCGCTCCATTGTTCCTGTTCCACCTTCTACAACGCCGCTTCCACGGAGTACGGAAAAAATGGTACCAAAGACGCACCGGATGTCCATCGCAAGTCCTGCTTTTCTTACGTACTCTCCGTCAAGCTTTGCTTTTACGTCTATCTCGAGTTCGTCACGTCCATTGATCTGCGCCCAGCCGGTAAGGCCCGGCTTTACATCATTTGCACCATATTTGTCTCTCTCTGCAATTAAGTCTGTCTGATTCCACAGTGCCGGTCTTGGTCCGACGACTGCCATATCGCCTCTTGCAATGTTGTAGAGCTGAGGCAGTTCATCTAAAGAAGATTTACGCAAGAAACGACCCACCTTTGTGATATACTGCTCCGGGTTATCCAAAAGATGCGTCGGTATGTCATGCGGAGTGTCAAGCCGCATGGAACGAAACTTATATAACTGGAAATATGACTTATGAACACCGACTCTCTTTTGTGAAAAGAATACCGGTGCCCGTAAGCCATCTTCTAACTTAATAGCTACCGCTATCGCCAGAAATACCGGCGACAGCACAACCATTCCCACTGAGCCAAGGATCATATCTACCATGCTCTTAGTTTTTAAATAATTTTTCATATGTCTCTATCCCTTTACTATAACCTGAGAAAATACAATTAGTATTTCTCCTCATACTCAACTCGCTTCTTTTCGTCATCTCAAATTCTATAGTTTTTCACTCTAGTTTCATATTTTATCACAATTTACATGATTTGGCAATTTTCTCTATATGATATGCAGCTTGAAAGATTTTGCAATCAGTTCTCTTTCGTCTCTGTAAATACCTCTTTTTGATTTACCGCACCTGTCTCTTCTTCCGGTTCATCAAACTGTTTTTCATAGCGGCTGTAATGTCTATATCCGCCATAACGACCATATCTTCCATATCTTCCATAACGATAGCGTCCATAGTATCCATAACCATATCCATATCCACCACCCGTAGAGCGGTCGCGGTTTAATACATAACCCAGCATATGGATTCCACTCATCGAAATGTTCTCCACACCCATACGAATCTGGCGCATCTTTGCATAATCATAGCGGATCACATAGACTGCAGCATCCAGATATCTTGCAAGTACCGGCGCATCTGCAAGCATCTCAGAAGGAGCCGTATCAAATATTACAAGGTCTGCTTTCTTCTTTAAAATGGAAATGAGTCTCTCCATCTGCTTACTCTCAAGCAGGTCGGAAGAACTTCCTTCTGTCGTTTTGCCATACAGAATCTGCAAAGATCCCGGGCACTTCTCAAGTTCTACCGTTGTCATTGCTTCACTGATCTTCACCTTACCTTGAAGCACCGCCTGAAGTCCGGGAAATTCTCCTTCCTGATTCATGGCTTTTGCAACAGATGGTCTTCTCATATCACAATCTACAAGTATGACATTTTTCCCTAGTTTTGCCTCTATGATTGCCAGATTCACAGAAAATGCCGTCTTTCCTTCTTCCGGCACAGAGCTGGTGACCAAAAGCGTCTTAAACTCCTCTTCCTCCATCTGTTTCATTACCTTAATTCCGACCTTTCTGAACGCTTCCAGATATCCCTGCGGAATTCTTTTATTTAATACATTGACTGAATTATAAAAACTTTCTTTATTTCTCTTCTTTACATGTACTTCCGGCAATGTTCCAAGATCAACCAGATTCAAATGGGTCTTAATCTCCTTACCTGTCTTCACGGTACGTCTGGTAAGTACATAAAGAGACAGAATCACAAGACCAATAATGGCACCCTTAAGTGCCCCTCTCTTCCAGGAAGAAGAAATGACTCCCTGATTTGTCGTATCATCCGGAACACCTGTTTCATCCAGTATCTTCAGAGTCGTATTTCCAAGTACGAACTGTGCCACTTCCGGATAATTTTTAATGACTGACTTTAATGTCTTATAGGAAAGTTCTGCATTCGTACCGGAAACAGATATCGTAAGCATATTCGTTCCCTCTTCCGCCTGAACAGAAATGGATCCTGGAACAGAGTCCAGCTTCATATCCTTTGCTACCACATCTTTTAGCACACCACTTGTCAGTATGTATGGGAAAACATCCGCCATCTGCTGTGCAGACGCATTGTTCTGGTAAGCCGGACTTCCATCAATTGTCGTTACTGCCACCGTCGCTGATGCCGTATAGACAGGGGTATAATTCTTTCTTGCTTTGATATAACTATTCAGTCCAAAAATCAATGCGAGAACCAAAACCAGCCACCACATTTTCTTGATTCCATATTGGAAACTGCGAAGGAATTCAATCAGATCAATCTTCTCGATTTCACCCTGTTGCTCCTTCCCAGATTTTTCTCTCATCTCATCCATGTCTGCTATACCTCTTTATTATTCGTATATTTCCCATAACGTCCATATCGCCCATATCTGCTGTAATGATCTCCCACCGGGCTGTCCGCGATACTCTGAAACGTCATGACACCATTTAAAACAACTCCAAGTACCTTGGTATGATTGTCACGGAAATCATCCATCATCTCGTTGATATCTTCTGCAAGTGTAACGTTCTGTCTGGCAACGACCATGACGGCATCTGCATGCTGTGCCAAAATCTGTGCATCTCCGATCATTCCAGATGGTGGGGTATCGATAATGACGTAATCCACAATCTTACTGCAGGCTTCTATAAGAACCGGAAGCTGTCTGTTTCCAAGCATCTCTGTAGAAGCAGAATAGGACACCTTTCCACCTATAAATCCAAGCCGCTTACGCTCCGTATTTAACAAAATGTTATTGGCACCTGTTCTGCCATTTAAGAACTCTCCAAGCTCATTTTCTTTTTTCGGACTCATTCCCAATAACAGATACTGTGCAGGGCATCTGATATCGCCATCAAACAAAATGACTCTCTTGCCTTTTTTCGCAAGTGTGATTGCAAGATTCCCTGCCACGGATGACTTTCCTTCATTCTCACAGACACTCGTAACTACCAGGACCTTACCGTTGATCTTTGACATATGGTATTCCACCCTGGCCGCAAGCATCTTAAAGCTTTCCACGAACCGGAAGCTTGCCAGAGGATTATCCACCAAAACTGCCTTCTTCCGGTGCTTGATCCATTCCTTTATCGTCTTATACTTCCATTCATAACTAATCGCTCCAAGACTTCTGGCATCGAGCTTTTTCTCTACTTCTCTTTCCTGCTTCACCGTATTATGCATATAAGACCAGATAGCAAATAACAGTATGCAGACAGCCATTCCCAGGAAGAATCCCTTCTTTGCCATCTCACCGTTCTGTGGTGGATTGACCGGTGCATACGGAATCTTCGGATCTTCCAAAACATCAAGCACTGTCGTTCCAACTGTATAATAAGAAATGCTGGTGTAGTTGTCCATCACCGTTTTGATAATATCAATCGAATCCTTTGGCGAATGTGCAGTAACAGAAAGGGTCAGCATATTCGTTCCCTTTACAACATTGGCACTGATATCCGCATCAAGCTTATCCATATCCAATTTTTCACAGATTGTCTTCTTCATAATCGTACTTTCCAGAATCTTCTGGAATGTTTCTGCCATCGAATTGGCAGAAGAAAGATTATTGTATGCATTGGCATTCTCTCTGGATGTGATAACAAATGTTGCCTGTGTACGATAATTCGGAACATATATCATGCTGCTTGCCACATAAAAAAGCATTGCACCGGCCAGCGCTCCAAACAGGATGACCCACCAGTTTTTTAAAATATCACAAACCAATGAAATCGGTTCAAATTCTGTCTCCGTCTGTGCGGATGCATTCTCCCGATTATTTTCCATCTTCATTTTCCTCCACAACTACAAACATCTTTGTCACAGCCGTCGGAATTCCATCTCCGGTATACGAAAATTCTACCGGATATACTCCAGGCTCATTGTAATCCACCTTCGAATTCACACTAATCGACTCCATAACACTGGGATCTTCATTATACTGTGTAATCAGCCCATTCTGTTCCAGTCCGACCACATAACACATCGGATCTATCATATTTCCAACAGTTGTATAAACAATATACTCCGATAACGCCGGATATTGCTTTATACTTTCATTCTCATTATCCGTAATCGTAATCTCAAACGATACCGAACAGACATCTCCCGCACTGTTGCTTACCTGTGCCGTAACCGGATAATCTCCCGGCTGCGGATTATACAGGCTGTCATTCATTGAAAGCTTCACCTGGCTGGTCAGGTCTCCATCGAGACAGTCTGTTGCACTCAGATAAGATACAAAGTCTGTATTCGCCGCTTCTGCCGCGCTACATCTTGGTGCATGAAGCATCTTAATCCGTGGTGGCGTATAATCATTATATTTCACCGTTCTTTTTAACGTTCCCATCTGGTTCGATTTATCAAAAACGACATAAGTGACCGTGCGTTCATTACCCGAAATAAAATGAGAGATAGAAGAAATACGAACTTCCTTCGTCAAATCCCCATCCCTGTTATCCGTAGCCTTAATTCCCTTCATCAGTGCCTCTTCCTGATTCTCATTGACACTGAGTACAAGCTCATCATCACTACAGGTAATCACCGGAGGCACATGGTCTTCCACCATCTTTTCCTTTATTAAAAATCCAACGAATACCGCACATGCCAACACAAATATCAGACATATGGCTCTTCTCAATCTAATCATGTTTTCTCCTTTAATCATAATAGTATGGTAAAAATGGAAGCGGCTCCAATTCAAGTACCGGCTTATCCTGACAGATTCTGCCGGGATTGTCTCGAAACAGCACATCCAGATGCCGCTTTGAACAACATTCACTAAGTGCTTCATACGCATCCATCAAAAAAGGCGTCCGCTCCACCGCGCTGTGTGCATCACTTGCCACAACCGATACCAGATGGTGACGAAGCAGGCGGTATGACGTCTCCCTTGCCGACTCACCAAACCGTCCAAGAAAACTTCCCTTATTGACCTGAATGGCATATCCCTTCTTCCTCCACTGATATACAATCTGCGGATCATCCTGCACAAAATAATAACGCTCCGCATGCGCAATCACAGGCTTTGCACCAACTTCCCTTACCTTACCAAGAAGCCTCGTTGCAAAGTCCGGATCCTCATCAAATGCAAACTCCATCAGAATATAATGGCTCTGATTGATCGTCATCACCTTTCCATCTGCCATCTGCCGTGGCAGATCCTCTGTAGAAAATGCCTCCATCCCCGGAAAAAGCCTGATCGGAATCTTTTCTTCCTTAATCGCCCTTGCGGCCTGATTAAACGTATTCACATAATGCTCTCCAAATGCATTATCATACAGTCCCGGAATATTAAAATGCGGTGTTGCCACAATTTCTGTTACTCCGCTCATAGCAGCCAGCCTTGCCATCTCTATCGTATCTAAAATATCTACTGCTCCATCATCCATCCCCGGCAGGATATGCGTATGTATATCAATCATTTTACCACTCTCTACCTTAAAAATCCATTGCCATTTTTGCAGCTTCCTCTTCCGAAAGCTCTGTCACCCTGGTATCCATCACACGGTATACCCGTCTGCACATATTTAACACACTTGGTCTGTGCGTTGTAACAATACATGTTTTGTTTGGTTTCTGTGTCATAATATTGCGAAGCACCCTGCGCTCCGTCTCCACATCCAGTGCGGAAGTAGCCTCATCCAACAGCAGCACCGGCGCATCTCTTAAGAGTGCCCTTGCAATCGACAGCCTCTGTGCCTGCCCTTCCGACAGTCCACGGCCACGCTCGCCCACATTGCTATTTATCGTGTCCGGACGCTTCTTCACAAAGTCCCACGCACACGCAATCTCCAATGCTTCTATCATCTCTTCCTCTGTCGCATCTTCCTTTACCATCCGCAGATTCTCTGCGATGGTTCCCGACAGAATCGTATTGCCCTGCGGAACATATGCAAACAGGTGTCTCGTCTCTGCATTTAGTACCACTTCCATGCCACCTGCCGCAGACATCACTGCCTGCCCGCTCTGCGGATGAATCAGCCCCAGAAACAGACGGATTAATGTCGTCTTACCCTCTCCGGAAGGGCCCACCAGTGCAACAATCTCACCCGGCTTTGCCTCAAACGAAGAATCTGTGATCACACGCTCTTCCTTCACATAAGAAAAATCCACATCCCGCAAAGAAATGGAAAATCCATCTGCCGCATACGCATCAAGCACCGAACTCTCTGTAATATGTACTTCCTTCGGAAGCTCCACAAGCTCACGAATACGGTGCGCCGATACTGAACTATTTAAAAATGTCGGAACGATCGTCACCAGATTATTAAATGCCGCCGACAGATTGCTTCTCTGCTGCAGAAACAATGTCATCGTACCATATGTAATATCATGCGTCCACAACCGGAACAGACAATATCCAAATGCAATAAACTGCACGACCATTCCAATTCCCTGCAGAACTACATTCGTCTTAATCGTAAAATAATTATACTTCAGGCTGTCATCCCGAAACCGCTTCTGCCACCATCTCATCTTCTTACTATAATGCGGCGCAATACCAAAAGATTTGATCGTATCAAAGTTATAAAACGTCTCGACCTCAAATCCCATCAGCTTACTGCTCGTCTCGAGCACCTTCTGGCTAAAGTCCCTCTGCTTCTTCAGCACCGTCCGTGACAGCAGCAGAAGAAACGGCGCACTGCCAAGCGCAATCAGAGCCATCACCCAGTCATAATGCAGGATGACCATAAATGTCGCCACCAGCTTATAAAGTGCAATGATAATCGTCGGAAGCCAGCTGATGGCATTGCTGCTGACCGTATGAATATCGCCATTAAAACGATTCAGAATGTCTCCATTGCTATACTTACTGATCTCCATCCAGTCCGCATCAATAATCTTATCAAAAATATCCGCCTGAATATCATTGTTAATATCAATACTAAGCTTCGTGGAAACCCGGTTGATCAGGCTCTCAAACAACAGGCTGAACACCTGTCCGCCAACCATCACAAGAAACAGCACCGCAAGCTTACTCGTCTGATAACCCGTAATGATATCAATCAGATACTTACTCGCCACACTGCTCGCAAGTCCAAACGACGTACTTAAGATTCCCAGCACAACATAAAATAGAATCGCTCCCTTATACCTTGCGCTATACCCAAGAATCCATCTCCAGTCCTCTAAAATCTCCAAAAATGTACCATCTTTCCACCGTTTCTTTAATATTCTGACCGATTCAAACTGTGTCTTCTTCTCTCTCATGATCTGCCTCCTCTAAAAAGAAGCTTCGTATAAAGAGCCATCACCGGTCTTCGAACCGGAACTATATGCAGCCACACATGACGAAAGAACTCCCACCAGAAGTCCCCCGGCTGTATCGTCTTTCCCTTTCTTATGACTTTCGTCACAACCGCAAATATCTGTTCCCCTGCGACCGGTCCCTCAATCATACACTGCGCATCACCCACGATATAATACCCATCCGGCTTCACATGGTGAATCCTGTGCATGATATACTGTCCGTTTCTTCTTTTAAAGAACACCATATCGCCCTTCTTCAGTTTTGCCTCCGGCTTCCGAAAGAAGATCGTATCACGCTCATGAATCAGAAATGGCGCCATACTATTCCCTGCAATCCGCATGCTGACTTCCCGTCCATCATCCGTCAATTGCTTCAGAACCGACACATATTCTCTTGTATCTATCACCTTCATATATCTGTCCCCTAATCTATCACATGATACTTCCGAAGAAGTTCCACACGTTTATTTCCAATCTCTAAACTACTCTGATCCTCTGTATGCTTCCTGTCTGCCGCATATCCAAACAGCCGCATCACCCATGCTGCCGGAAGCAGCCACGGATACTTACAGAGCCACACATAATGCCCCTTCATATAAGAAACACCCGGAAACAACGATGACCAAACCGACGACGCCGTCGCCTTTTTGCCTCTCCTAGCAGCTTCCAGCGTCATATTCGCGCTGTGCCTTCTCGCCATCGTGCTCCCGCCATACACACCGCCTTCCAGCAGATCCACAAGAAGCGGCATACAGTCCACACTCTCCTGCGTATAATCCACATATCCGGTTTTCTCCCAGGAGCATCCCAGATACTCTCTGCCAATCTTTGCCAGAGCACTGAAAAATGTATCCATTCGAAGCTGTGCAAGCTTATCCTGAATTTCTCTCCAGTCAATCCGCGTCGTGTAATGCTTTGCCATCATCACCATATCACAGACCTGTCTGATCCCAAATCCACTATGTAAAAAATGCTTAAAACTATGACAGATCAGATAAAACATATGGTCCGTCGGCGAAAGTGTCTTAATATCCACTCCCTCAATCTGCTCACAAATGCATCGGTCAAATACCCCTGCAAATTCCTGATTCAGATGACCATATGCACCCTCGCCTTCTGCAAACAACGAAAAGTGAAGCTCTATGTATACCTGATTTATCGGATTCCGATATGGAATCTCATACGGCAGATCCTTAGGATCCAGCTCCTGCCTCTTATATCCTTCCTCTAACAAAATGCGGTCAAAGGTCTCAAACTCTTCCTTCCTAAGCAGCAGATCTTCATCCGCTGATATCCGAAAGTCCGGCTTTTCATAAAAAGACCGGCAAATCAGCCCCTTCACAACCAGCGGATGTACTCCTTCCTTCTGAAGCTTCTGATACAGCTCCAGAAAACCAGCCGTCCTTTGCACCTGCAGCATCACCTCCGCAATCGCACTCTTCTTCCACTTCGCAGCAAGTGGCGCATTCTCCTCTAAAAGAAGCACCGCATCTCTCCGGATCATCTCATATATAATTGCTAAAATCTTATGCATCGCAGCAAGGTCACACAGCTCCTTTAGCTGTGAAAACCTTTCCGGAAGATGGTATTCCTCATCCCCCTGCATAAAGCACCGAAGTGCCTGTAACAGCTCTTTTTGTGTATTCGTCATCGTACCCCTGTTTCCCGTTTCTGGTATTCTTTCTCCATCTCTTCTAGGAACACCTCTGTCTGCCGGCACAAATACTCCGGCTTCTTATAACTGCATCCGCCCCCTTCGGCAATCGTAAGCGCCCCGCACATCATACACGCAAAACGCTTCTTGCAGTTCTTGCATTCCGATGGCAGCAAAATCTCATCCGTCGCCTGGTAGATCGACTTCCATGCATCCGAAAAACCAATCTCAAATGGTCTGGCTACCGGCTCATTCATCATGCCGCAAGGCGTCATTCGTCCGTCCCATGTCATCCAGAACGACGACCGTCCCGCCATACATCCCATCTTCTCATCCGGAGTACGCTCACACTCTTCCTCACCGCCCATAAAGTCATCTCTTCCTTCATGGAGTGCCTTCAATCGAATCTCAAACTCCTCCTTAGACAGGCGGTACTTATCCGCCATCGCTCTCGCCTTTCCAGCCTCTTCTGCTGTAAAACGCACCTCATCATCCGTCACGCCGTTCTTCGCACTACGTACCGGCGGGAACATATAAGTAGCCGCATTCACCTGGATCTCCCTTCTCTTACCAAATGCAAAGATATCCTCCATATCATCCAGATTGTACTTTGTAAAGCTCGCATTGATATTCAAAAAAATGCCCGCATCGTGCATCAGATCAATCGCCTTCGTAGCTGCATCATATCCGGTTGGATGTCCACACAGCTTTTTATAAGTCTCATTTCCACCACCATAAAGTGTCACATTCACCTTCATCGGCGGATCCTTCTTTAACCACTCCACGGTCTCCTCATCAATCAATGTCGCATTCGTATTAATCGAGATCAGTAGCCCCAGCTTCTTTAACTCTGTATAAATCTGTCTAAAATCTTTTCTAAGAAATGGTTCCCCGCCAGTCAGCAGCAAGAAGAGCATTCCCTCTTTTGCACAGGCTTTTCCCATCTCAATCCATTCTTCTGCTGTATACTCTCTTCCCCTCGCCCTCATCTCTGCTTCACTCATTCGAATGTAACACATCCTGCAATTCATATTGCATCTCGGTGTCAGTTCAAATGTACCGGAAAGCGGCACTTTATTGTGTGCCGCCTTCTGATACAGATATTTTCTAAGCTGTGCCTGCATTGGCGCCTGTTGTTTCTTCATAAACTTATTCCCCAATCTCTTTTAATTATCAAGTATCTGTACTCCCATAATCTGACTGCTGTCCGGATTAAAATGTGCCGCAACTGCCTCTGCTTCCTTGCCTGCGCCCACATTTTCAAATGGTGTACGGTAAGTAATTCCGCCAAAATAAGCGCCGCCAATCTGCATATACTTATAATAAACATAAACTCTCTTAAGCTCTTTATCCGTCTTATTCTTCAGCGTAATCTTTCCATTCTCTGTCTTTAACTCTACTTTATCCTCTTCGAGCGTCGGCTGATCCATATATCCCGTAGCCGCATTGCCATATGTATAAGTATCATTATCTGAAAACTCCCGCTTATTGCTCTCAAGTACCAGCGTAGAAGTTCCCGCCGGAAGATTCGTCACCTTAAAACTCGCCGTCTCATTGCTATTTACCTGAAAATCAATCAGCGCAACCTGAAGCATCTGGTCAGAATTGTTCGTAATCAGCATCGCTGTTACGTTCTTTGTCGCCTCGTCACTTCCATCTTCTATAAAAGAACCGGAATAAGCACCGATGGACTCAACCGTGAGGTTCGAATCGGAAAGAACGATTTGCTCTGCTTTTTCCGTCTCCTTAGAATCATCTTTTTTGTCAGAGTCTCCTACTTTAGCTGAATAACCTTGAATCTTACTAGCATCAAGCGTATCCTTTCCTGGTTCCACAAAATCATTAGAGGACTTAACCTTTACATCTATGTCTGCTGGATTTTCTCCGTCTGCAAGTTCATGATAACCTTTTTCATCTGACGTTTCTTCCTGTGAATTTATTCCATTTGGCTTTAGTGCAAAAAAAATCATAACACCTACCACTAATACAGCGGCTACAATAGCAATGATAATCCCTAATTTCTTTTTCTGTTTCATCGTGCCCTCCATTTTTCTCATCTTTTTATCTTTTACTATAAACTATCTTCCAATAAATTACAACCTATCCCTCAAAATCTCCTTAAACCTAGAATAGTGAGAGTGCACTCCACCCTCACTATTTTGTGTGTTTTCACATATTTTACAGAAAAAAGAGAACTATCTATGTTTGATAATTCTCTTTTTAGGGGATATTTTATTGTTTATAACTCTTTTAAAATCTCGTTTTTCACCGTATCTACTGCGTCCTGATCCGGGCGACAGGAGAGATGATAGACAGGAATCTGACACGCTGCATCCATCAAAAGATCTGTCATCTTTTCCATATACTCTTTATTCCATGTATTCATCAATGTTTCTCGGAACAACGGAAGAAATGCTTCTCGCCCATGTAATCTGCGAATTACGTTATCCGGTCCCTGCTCTATTACAACAATCGCCTTAATTGGTGCCGACTCATTTCGATATATGCCAGATGAACCGGCATAAGGCGAGCCAAAACCGTAATATTTGCCATCTATTTTCCTTATAATCGTTCGGTCTCCATTATAGATATCTGCATCCTCATATTTCTTCCATAGGTCAGCCTGAGTGGATTTGCCTGTTCCGGATGGTGCTGTGAACAGGATGCCGTTGTTTTGCCAGGATATGAAGGAGGAATGGAGGAGAAACGCCTGATAATATAATAATGGATTTTCAAAAGCCATATAATTCCAAATATTTGAATGTTCAAATAAGAATACGTCTTTCTGCATTGGATATTGTATTATCATTTTATTCTCTTCTTCTGAATATATCAAAATTTTCTTCATGCTGTTTGCTACTTTTGTAGGATAAATACGAACAAATTTATCGTTTATCTTTTTTACAGCAAAATCTTTTTTATTACACTCTGAATCATTCTCATATTCCTCCCATAAATCCACAATCTGATATACAACTTGTATCGGCTCTACTTTTTCTAATTCCATCCGAAAAGGTTCCATGCAAGATTGAAAGTTAATAGGTACAGGTGTATGTATGACTATATTTAATTGTGCAATATTAAAAATGTATTGATACATAAATCTCCTTAATCAAAAAATAGCGAGAGCAAATTATGCTCCCACTATTTTTATTTTTTTATGATGAGAAAATCACACTTCCCTTTGCTGAAGTATGGTAACAAAGCTGTTCTTTTTCCCATGGAATCATGTCACCATTTTCAACCACATCTTCACATTGTTGAGGTGCAGTAAAAAGTCCCATTTCTTTCAATGTATCTTCTGTTATATGCAAATTATTCATAAGCCCCGGAGTACATGATGCAATGTTTTCAGATAAGCTGAATACTTCCACCATAATCATCGGTTTATTATATGGTTTTTTCATTTTATTTATTGCCTCCTTATCTTGTAACAGTCATCGTTGTTGCTATATAATCTGTTGATTCTTCTCCGTTAACTACATAGTGTAATTCAACCGCGAAGTTTCCAAGTGCATTCGGTGCTCTGAATCTCAGCAAATATTTATTTTGTTCTTCTGGTATTTTCTTTGCAGTTACTGATATTGGCTTCAAATCACCATTTATATTCTTATAATACAGCTTGAATTTCGGTGTTGCATCTTCAAATACGTTTTCATTCAGCGTCACTGAACATTTGTAATTGCTCCATACGTTTTTATGCACGGATGGGAAATCTATGCTTACAAACTTTGTACTGTTAGTAGCAAAGGCAGACATATCGATATATTTTTTTGCTGCATCATTTTCATATGGGCTGCTGAATTCATAGCCTTTATACTTGATATTTGTAAATGAAATACAATGGGTTCCACCTGGTTCGTAATCTGAATTTCCAACAATAACAACCAGATACTGGTCATTTCCAAGATCAATACACTTTGTTAAATCGATGGAATAATACATTGCTGTAGATGATTTAACCTGAGCTACTGCATTTGCTATTCCGTCTGCCCCAAGTACCCTCAGAGCCATTTCCTTACTCTGTACAGGTTCTTCTCCATTACACTGTCCAAGATTTGCCAGTTTTGCTTCAACCTGAATGGTCCTGTTGGCTTCGTTGCTATCTGCTTTTGCAACAAATGCAACAGCTGCTGAATCATCTAAGTATACCTCATTATTCGGTCCTGCCTGTAAATACTGAAGAATTGAATTGCTGTTTGTAGAGCTTACACTTCCGTTTGTATTATCTTCTACTATCGTGTAACCAAGTGCAGACAAAGCTTTTCCTTCTTCTTCTCCTTCTGCATAGCCTAAGATTGCAGCCTTTGAACCATCAATAACCTGGTTTGTAATCGCTCCGTCAATTCCTGTTTCCGTCACTTTTCCGTTTCCAAGAACAAGATCCGAAACCTTTACAAATGTTGCACCCTCTTCGTTATCTATATAGTTTTCATTGCCCTCTTTTCCTAATGGGTTATAAATCCGGATACCATCCAGATATATTACACTTGCTACATCGCTCTTAGTTGCTCTCAATTTAACTCTATAAGTAGCTTTTTCTTCAAAATCCTTGTGGATTACAGGAATCTGATAGAGATCTCCATTTGCATAGTAGGTATCAACCGTTCCTACTGAAACAGCTTTCCATGAGTCGTCACCTACCTTCTTTGAAACAATGTATGTAATACCTGCTGTCTTGCTTGTTGTACGTGCAATCACATCAAATCCAGTTCCAGTAAATGTAAATGTTGCTTGTGCACCATCTGTCATCTTTCTAGATGTTCCATTACTGTCACCCGTTCCTGTCGTATACGCATCGTCATGTCCATACTGTTCTGTCTGTCCATTGCTCTGTTTCAATGTCAATGACGGTCCTTCTTGCTCTTTTGTTCCTGAGTAAACAATCTTTGCAGTTCCATCTTTATTATCTGAAGTTGCATTGAAGTCATCTTCATAGTAAACAACGTTTGCCGGCATTGTCTTGATTGTACCAGTTACGGTTGTACCAGTTTCTGGGTTGTTTGGTTTAAGTGTTTCATTCTTTTTTGTAATATCTGCTGTATAAGTGTAATTCTCAGCCTTATCCATGAATGCAATAGGCTTGAATGTTACTGCGCTTGCTGCTTTTCCATCTTTATCAATTTCAATATTAGAGCCGCTAATTGTAGTTTGTGAATTTTCTTGTGCTGGAGTGATTTCTCCTAACTTAGCTGTTGTAGCCATATCACCTGTAGCTTCTTTATTGTAGAATGTACCGCCCTGGAATAAGCCATCCCCATTGGCATTTTTTTCTGCAATGTTTGACTCTAGACCGTAATCGAATACATAAACCTTATCGGTTGCCTGATATGTATATACAGTAATTGTACCATTTACTATTGCTCCATCGCTGTTAAATCCTGTATAGTTAGCTGTATATGATTTGTTTGGCTCTGCACCATTGAAACCTTTATCTGTATAAGTCAGTCCATCGGACATTTTAGAAACAGTATAGCCTGTTTCAACATTAGCTGGTTTATAAAATGTATCTTTTCCTGCTTCAACATAAATCACTTTATCCGAAGGTATAGTCATGGTGGCATTGGTAATCGTTAAAGTTTCATTAGAACCATCTGTAACTGCAGCACTTTCTTTGAATTCTTGTCCACTTACTACCCATGACTTTCCATCAGTAGTTTTTGTTTCTGTTACTTTAACTGTTGCTCCTATCGGAATACCTTTAAAAGCAGCTTTCTGACCACACTTTAATTTAAAGCTACCATCTGCCTCGGTAGTATAAGAATCTTTTCCATCTACAGTATATTCCAAAGGATATGGCGAATATCCATATTCATCAGCTACACCATCCAAGTCAACTTCCACCTTGAATGGGAACTCTGTATTTTTCAGTGTATCCGGAACATCACCATCCCATGCCTTGGTTATATTCACAGTACCTACCTTTGGTGTATTTACAAAGTTAACGTTGTAATTTACTTTTGTCACATCTGATCCAGCTTCTCCTAATTTGAAGGTTGAAATCCGTCCACTTCCACTCTCTTTGGTAGCTAGAGTTGAAATATCCGTAACAAACCATCTAGTAGAATAATTGGAATTTTCTTTCTCTGTAATTGTAAAGTCTGTACCAATTTTTAAGCCTTTATTACCTTTTGAATCTGCTTCAGTATATTCAAAGTTCTTTGCGTATACATTATCAGCAAGTCCTTTTACAACTCCATCTTTTGTAGTCTCACTTTCTATACCTGTACCATTATAGTCTTTTTCATAATTGTATTCTATTCTTGGATCTGTATCTGTAACTGTAAAATCAAAATTATCTTTTGTCTCTACAACTGACTTTAATCCATCATTTACTGGTTTAGTGTCAACGTCTTTACTAAGTGTTAAACCTGATGGAATAGGTGAAAAGTTAAAGCTTACAGACATATTGGAATCGAACATACCACGTTCCATGTAGAACATCTTCAGTGTATGTACTTTTGAATCATTTGCCATGATATCTGCAAAAGTCTTTCCATTGTCTGTTTTAATATCTGCAAATGTCTTTAACCTTTCCGTTGATGTCTGATTTGCACGAGTAGCTCCATCTTTCCAAGCAGCCGTTGTGGACTTATCTGGTGTAAATGCGCGTTCAACTGTTACATTTTTCTGTGCGAAGTCAATTGTTCCTCTTGCCATTCTATGTGCACCACCCATGTCTAAAACAAGGTAGTCATCAATGAATACCCACACATCATCATCACCAGTGAAGTTAAATGTTATGTCCTTACCATTGATTTTTCCATCTTTTGATAATGTAAATGGAATCGTAAATTCAGTACCAAATCCCATATTTACAGCTTTACGAGGATCTCCTGGTTTGTTCAATGGATAGAATCCATCTTCTGGTGCTGTACCATCATTTGTTGTTTCATTTTTAATATGCTCCGGACTTTCATAGAAACAATTCTTTTCAAAATTATAATATACAGCATAATCCTTTCCCGAATCATAAGAGTATGTAATTACGCCATTTTTATCCTTTGTCTGCTTGAATGGGAACTGTAAACCATTGTAATATTCAGATAAGTTCTTGTTGTTATCAATTTCACTACCATTTTTATATGGATGAATCGCTTCCCCAGAGAAATAAGGCAGAACAACACTTGAATTCATCGGATCTACCATTTTCCCATCAACCAGTTTATCACCTACTAAACCTTGTGCTGCTGCTCCATAAAAGCACTTTCCCTCAGTTGTGGTTTTTTCTTCTAAAGCCACATTGGCACCCACACTAAAGTTATTAAGTCCATACCAATTTCCATTTAACATGCGTCCATATCTATTTTTGGTATCGAACATGTTACCAAAGTACAATGGATATGTATATTGACATGCTTTTGAATCTTGACCAGAACTATTATACCATGGGCTTCCCGATATTGCAGCATCTAAATAACTGTAAACATTTGCTCCTTTTTCTGAGCCATCAACAACTGTTCCTTGATTGTTGTCACTGTATCCTCTCGTTTTATTTCCTGAGTCAAATCTAGCATCATTGATGTAATCAACCAAATTAGTGGAAACATAAAATCTTTCTTTTAAAACTTCATCTCCGGTACTGTATGTTGTCCAATGACCTTTCCAACATTGTTTTGACCCCTTTTGGAAAGATGTAACTTTATAGCATGGATATGTTGTTTTTAAATCTGCATTGGCATCTCTAATAGAAACTGCATTTGTTTCTCCTGTATTCCATGTATTATCTGGTGTAAAAATTACCTTTGTAGCATTTGCAGCAATATTCGCCTTATAAATATTGCCACTGTCTGCAACTTTCTCCATCGCAAACAAATTATTTACTATCTTATTATTGGCATCTAACGCGTGAACACCTGGCTGTGTCCATCCTGATACACCTGATATTTCAAGATAAATAATTTGCGTCTCCGCCGCTTTTACGGGCTGTACTTGCTGCACAGGTATCACGCTAACTACCATCAAGATGGTAAGGATGATTCCGAGCAACCGTTTCTTAAATTTTTTTCTCATACTTTCCTCTCCCTTCCCTTTAAATTGAGTATGATTAATAGGTTATTTCTACTGCTATGCGAAAACATAGTTTTAGCAATAGATTTATTCTAAAATATTCTAAAGTTTTTTTGATGAAAATACAATAGGTAAATCGTCCCGAAAATGTTATATTTTGTATAATTTGTAGATTTATTTATATATAATCTAAAAAATTTGATATAATTTGGTAATTTTCATACTACGAAGCCATCTAAAAAATAAACATTGAGACTCGTTTTCTCATACACCTCTATTTCAATATCCCAGCCTCTTTAATGCGGTCCAAAAACTCCTGCACATCCGCCTTCACAGTCTCCTCATCGGCATCGTACTCATCCAAAATGCCCTTCACAATATTTTCAAATGTCGTCTCCTCCTGCAGCATCTTCCAGATGGAAACTCCCACTTCATTGACCGTTATCATTCCGTTAAAATCAAGCACCGTTTTACCGGTTGGGATAATCACATAATCTCCTGCAATTTCTCTTAATACAAATCCATCGTCTACTCTCATTTTTTCTCCTCATTCTTTCTAGGATATTTCGTCTTTCTTCCTATATAATATAGCATGTCTGCTTCGCATCATCAAGTTTGAGTTGATTTTTCAATCTCCACCACAGCCACCTCCGGCAGATTATTCACCCTCGGCAACGGCTCG
>OHZD01000165.1_pt1 | contig 36007 bp, 32 predicted proteins | sample 1580391 | NCBI WGS metagenome assembly OHZD01 (sample SAMEA3882510, study PRJEB24775) | human gut metagenome | biome: human-associated habitat; feature: intestine environment; material: feces | place: Netherlands | collected 2009/2010 | reverse complement strand
TTGATGGAGTGACTGTCTTGGATGCGGCATATTTGATTCCATTTAAGGCAAAAGCATGGATGGATTTGACAGATCGTAAGGCCGCAGGAGAACACGTTGATAGCAAAAATATTAAGAAACATAAGAATGATGTTTTCCGTCTGACGGAGTTGATTGATCCCACCGCCAAGATAGTGGCTCCCCAAGGAGTTTATGCCGATATTCAAGAGTTTGTCCAGCGTATGAAAAATGAAAGCGTGGATATTAAGCAACTGGGAGTGGTTGGCAGAACAACGGAGAAGATTCTGGAAGAATTGAAAGCAATGTATGAGACACTTTAAATAGATATTTGAACAGACAAGGGCATTGATCTGACGAATGGGGGTATGTTCGACACTGTGGGAACTGAAAAATCAGCTTGTATTCGCAGAAAAGTTACATTTTAGGGCGATAACCGCCGGGTGATTGTAAAGTGCTATTCAATACCACCCGGCTCGCTCGATGCAGGAGGCACGCATCGGATATATTCTGTACTGAGTTGCATACTATAGTAAAACAGACAGCTTTCGTCAACCGTTGCGCAGAAATGCGGCTTCGGTGGAAAGCTGCCTGTTTTTTTGCCAGATACGATTTCTTACTCGGTCATCTCTGCATCGGCCAGATGGTAGTCCATATATCCGTTTTCTTCGTAGGTCTGGAATGTGCCAACGACCGTGATTTCTATTCCCGGTTCGGGATAGTCGGCAGGATAGCTATGCTCGCCCGCGAGGACGAATTCCAGCCCCTGCGAGCAGCAGGCAGTCGCGTCCATGATGATGCAGGCCGTGTACACCGCGCCGGTGTTCGGGTTCTCATAGACCGCAAACTGCCCATTCATTTTGATGCGCTTTCCGAGATACCGATCCGGCTCGCACATCATGTTATAGACCTCGGAGTAGACCATCGTGCTGCTGAGCGTAGTCAGATCGACATCCGGTTCGCCGGAGGCCTGTGCCGGTTCATAGCCCGGAAGCGCTTCGGCGGGCTGCGTCTGCTCCGGTTCCGGAACGGATGTTTCCGGTGTAGTTTCATCCGAAGCAGGCTGCTGCTCCGGAATTGCAGTCGGCGGAGCGGTCGTTTCGCCTGTGGCATTCGCCATCTGCTCCTGAACGACCTGCCGGGTCGCGCTGCCCTGCTTCGATTTGGACTGGATCTTCTGATCGCCGCAGGCGCAGAGGGAAACCAGATAAAGCGCGGCGGCGAGAATAAACAAAGCCTGTTTCATCTGCGGATACCTCCCAAACGGGATATTCCCGAGGAAATCAGAAATGCAAAAATGTCCACGGCCACAATGGTCGAACCGACCGGCGTTCCAGCTAGGATGGAGATCAGAATGCCCAGTGCGGCGCAGCAGACGGAAAGGACGGCCGCACAAATCGTCACCGCACGGAAGTTTTTGTAGACCCGCATGGCAGACAGCGCCGGGAAAATAATAAGGGCGGATATGAGCAGTGAGCCGACGAGGTTCATGGCCAACACGATCACAACGGCGATCGTTATGGCAATCAGTAAGTTATACAAATCGGCCTTTGTCCCCACAGCCTTTGCAAAGTTTTCATCAAAGGTCACAGCGAAAATTTTGTTGTAGCAAAGAACAAATACCGCCACGACCGCCACCGACAGCACCGCGCACAGCCAGACCTCGCTTTTCGTCAGCGTCAGAATAGAGGTCGAGCCGAACAGCGTACTGCACACATCGCCGGACAAGTTAGTGGATGTGGAGAACAAATTCATCAGCAGATAGCCGATAGCAAGTGCCCCCACCGAGATCATGGCGATGGCGGCGTCGCCCTTGATCTTCGTGTTCTGCCCGGTACGCAGAAGCAGCACGGCGCTGATGATTGTAATGACCATGACCAGCGGCATTTCGTTGGTGATTTGTAGCACAGCGGCAATCGCCATGGCTCCGAACGCCACATGAGAAAGTCCGTCACCGATGAAGGAAAACCTTTTCAGCACCAGCGTTACACCCAGCAGAGAGGAACAGAGCGCAATCAGCACGCCGACCACCAGCGCATAGCGGACAAAGGGGTACGCCCAATAGAGGGTCAGTTTTTCCAAGATTGCGGTCATTGTTCATCACCGCCTTTCTCTGCGGCAAATAGCCGCCCTTGCGGGCTTTGGAGATACTCTGCCTTTGTTCCGAAGAAAACGGTGTTTCCAATATGCAGAATATGGCTGGCGTATTTGACTGCGGCGGCAATATCGTGAGAAATCATAATAATGGTGATACCGTCCCGATGGTTCAGTTCGTCGATCAGACGATACATTTCCGCTGTCACTTTGGGATCAAGCCCGGAAACAGGCTCGTCCAAGAGCAGCATTTTTTGTGTGGCGCACAGCGCACGGGCAAGCAATACCCGCTGTTGCTGCCCGCCGGACAACTCTCGATAACACCGCTTTGAGAGCTTATCAATCTGCATTTTCCGAAGGTTTTCTTCGGCAAGCTGTTTTTCTTCTTTGTTATAAAAGGGGCGGCTGCCGCAGCGCCCCTGACACCCGGAGAGAACGATCTCTCTCACGGATGCAGGGAAATCCTTTTGTACGACGGTCTGCTGCGGCAGGTAGCCGATCTCATTTTTCCTCAGCCCGTCGCCTGTCAAAATTCTGCCGCTGATGTGCGGCTGCAAGCCAAGGATCGTTTTCATAAGTGTACTCTTACCAGAGCCGTTTTCCCCTACGATGCAGAGGTAGTCGCCTGCAAAGACCTCAAAGCTGAGATCTTGCAGAACGGACTTCCCATCATAGCCGACGCGGAGATTTTGACAAGTGAGCTGAGCCATAAACCTACCTCCTTAACCCAATGCTTCTTTCAGCACGGACAGGTTCTTCTCCATCACGGAGAGGTAGGTCGTACCGTTTGCCACATCTTTAGAAGTGGTGGACTGCATGGAATCCATGGTCAGCACCTTTTGATTTTTCTCAGCGGTGTTCTGGACAATGGTTTCGGCAATTTTATGCTGTGCGCCCTCAATGGTCAGAACGCAGGGCAGTTTCAATTCATCCACCTTCTTGGCAAGGAAAGAAACGGTCTCAAAGCTGGCTTCCGTTTCGGCGGAGCAGCCCACAAAAGCGGCATAGTAGCTCAGACCGTAATCGTCCACCAGATAGCGGAACGGGAAACGGTCGCCGAACAGAACGGTCTTATAGGTTGCAGCATCCACGGCAGCCTGATATTCGCCGTCCAGCGCAGAGAGCTTTTCAATATAGGCAGCGGCGTTGGTAGCGTAGGTGTCCTTATTGTCGGGGTCCAGCTCCTGCAAAGACTTGGAAATGGCATTTACAAGAACCTCCGCGTTTTTCAGAGAAAGCCAAACGTGCTCGTCCTTTTCTTCCTCATGCTCGTGCTCTTCGCCTTCTTCATGCTCGTGGTCTTCGTCCTCGTCGTGGTCATGCCCTTCCATGTGTTCGCAGATCTCTTCGCCGGTCATATCAGCCGGGAAGAAGGTAGGCCAGGAGTTTTCGGGATCGACGATCGCGTCGAAGCTCTCGTTGCTCATCCGGATGTGGAAATGTTCGGCGGCGGCCGGTTCGATCATGTGGTCGTTGAACTCAATGTAGACCGGCGCGCCGGAATCCTTGTCCTCCGCCTCAAAGCGATACATGGCCGCCTTCGTGCCGGTAGACCAGTTCTGAATGTAATAGCCGACATACTTGTAGTCAGAGCCGACCTTCCTGCCATCATCGTAGGTGAACTCGATGTGGTCACCCTCAATATCGATGTTGGTAATGTCCGTTTTGTAGCCGTTCTGATAGTAGGTCTTGTATTCTTCGGCGGTCATTTCGCCTTTCTCTGCCATCGCTGCAAACGCATCATCCAGCGTTCCGTCCAGCACAAAGGGATAGGCAGACTGCCAGTTGCCCGCCCAATCAGACAGGCTTCTGTCCTGAACCTCGTCATCTTCAAAGGTGGAGACTTCCTTGCTGTGGTCATGGTCGTGATCGTGCTCTGTTTCCTGCATACCCTCGACCACTTCTTCGGTCTTGACGCTGTCGCCAAGGACATCCAGCAGGTTGATGACCTTCATGTTCTTGTTGGTGGCATTTTTCAGAGCATCGTCCACCCAGCCGTCGGACTCGCCGCCCACATAGAGGAACAGGTCGCAGTCGGAGATTTTGACAATGTCATCAGCAGTGGGCTGATAGCTGTGCAGGTCAATGCCGTTATCAAGCAGCATTGTGACTTCGGCGTTATCGGCTTTGTCACCTAAAACCGCACGCACCCAGTCATATTCGGGGAAAATGGTGGTGACAATGCTCAGTTTGTCGGTTTTGTTGGTATCGTTCTGCTTTCCGCAGCCGGCAAGAGCGCCGACGAGCATCAAAAGCGCAATCAGCGCAGTTATTTTTTTCATAGGGTTTGTTACCTCCAGATCATGATAAGAACTTAAAAATGGGCGCAAAAATACAAGGGTAACAGCAACGCCGCAAAAGTCTATCTGAAAACAGATAGACTACACCCTTGTAAAAAGTTCTTATGGCAATACCGCATAATTCTAAGTGCCGATACGGCGAGCGAGGTGCGGCAGCTGCTAAGCCAAAAGCGCAGATAATACTTTGTGTATTATCGAGCATTTTGGCAACGCAGATGCCGTGCCGCACACCGAGCCGCAGCGAGGCGCTTCGGAGCGCAACCGCCGCTTGCGGCGGCTCTTGGCGCGGAGATCCGCCGGAGCGGTGCTTAAGCCGTAAGGCGGGAATTGTGCGGTGTTGCCTTATGTTTAATCTGAAAGTTTGACCTTGAGAGAAACCAGCGTAAAGGTACGAGTAACCTCTGTGCAGGAGGGAATGATCCGGCACAGAATATATAGAATCGCCGCTACGGTAGCTGCGGCGGAGCCGGCAAGCCCAATGCTTTTGAGCAGGTTTTCGCAGATGTTGATCTGATGGCAGATGGGGCAGTCCACGCCAGTACAGTCATGGTCGGATTCCGCTGCGATATAGGCAACAGAGGACAGCATAACAAAGGCCAGCACTACGGCCAGCAAGCCCGTCATAAAACGAAATTTCTTTGTCATGGTCTGTCCTCCTTTCCAATCGTTATTTTCCCTTGCAGTCCGAACAAGTTCCATAGAGGATCGTGTCAGTCGTGTCCAACATAAACTGTTCGCTCTGCGCCAAATACTTTGCGAGCAAAGCTGCGTTACCATCTGCCATGTGAAAGGTCTTGCCGCATTTGATACAGCTCATGTGCAGCGCACCTTTGCAGCTTTCGGCATCAAGGTATTGATAGTAGACCTCGCGCGTGCCGCTCTTGCTGCTCCGACGCACTTTTTCCTCTGTCTCTAACTGTGCAAGGTTTCGATATACGGCGCTCAGGCTGATTTTTTTATCTGCCAAAGCGTCCTCAATTTGCCGTGCGGACAACAGCTCGTCCGGGTGCTGGCTCAAATAGGCAAGCAGAACCTTTCGCTGCCGCGTGCTGTAGCTATACAAGTCACCGCACCTCCAATTTGCATTTCATTCGCAAATATTATAATCTAAGAAAGCAAGAAAGTCAATATGCGAGCTGTTCGCAAATTGCAAGTTTTCAATGAACACAGCTACCGCGAAAATCAAAACCACTTTTACTGTTGCCCAATATGTTTGACTGCATATTTTAGGACTACAATTTCTGGATGTTGGAGTTCCACTTGTCCAGATTAAGGAGACGCTCGGCAAGGCAGGGTTTACCCTTCCCCATTCGAGCAAATTCGATATCATTGCAGAATATTTTGTCGAACGAGGAAACTATAATGTGTATGAAATCAACGAGGCATTGTTTGCCCTTGACCAGAGCTTGATCGGAGCATAAGGACAAAGAAATGTCGCTTTCCATGCGACCACTTCACAAAAGAAAATCGCTATACTATGGCTGTAAGGTGCGAAACCGAGCAGCCATAATCTTTTGGGAGGACAAGCATCTTTTAGAGAAAGGTCAAAAGGTTCGGCAAGGAAGATGAACCGCATCCCTTTGCGATACCGCTTTCGAAAGATTACAGCTTCGCCCCTTAACAAAGACTTTAAGCTAAATCTGTTATACTGCAGCAGTCCCCTCAAAAATACAGACAGGAGAAAAAATTGACCTATGATGAAAAAAAGATATTTCGCTATTCCCATTCTTGCAATCGCATTGCATTTTTTTCTGTCCAACCTGTTGTATTTCCTTGTGGAAAGACTTGTTTTGGATGTTTTTCATATCTCCCCACAGCAATTTATGAAATACTCATATTGGGGCGAGATTCTGATTTACGCCGTCCTTATCCTCGTATTCTTCACCCTCTATAAACTGCTTTGGAGGAAAGAGATAAGCGAACCGCGCACAGCGACAAATTTCAAAGATGTGCTCGGCAGTCTGGTCGTGGGATTTGGCATTTGCGGAATCTCCGGTCTTTGGATCATGCTGGCAGAGCAGCTTCCCTCGCTTCAAAAAAGCGTTGAGGCAATGAACGCCGGTGCTGAAAATATTGCCGGCGGAAATGCATTTGGAACATTTATGATTGCGGTGATTGCTGCGCCTGTTGTAGAAGAAATTCTATTCCGCGGCATTGTGCTTCGCTCCATACGGAAATTTGCACCCGCTTGGGGCGCGATTCTAATATCATCCGTACTCTTCGGCGTTTATCACCTGAATATCGTGCAGGCTGTCTATGCCACCCTTATGGGCATTGCCGCAGGAATCCTTTACGAGAAGAAAAGGAACCTGTTGTTTCCCATCCTCGTGCATTTCGCAAACAACCTCATTACTATGCTGCAGGGCTTTGCGCCATCCGAAGTGAATGAACCGATCAGCATTTTTATTCTGATCATGATCGCTCCGGCAGGGTATATCGTCTGCCGCTCACTCCGACAGGACAAAAGAGCAGATAGCATGTAAAGGGTTTATACAATGTATAAAGCATGCAGGGGGCTGTTGCACAAGCCCCAATAAAAAGACCAGGATTATTTAGCCAAAAGGCTTTACAACTCTGGTCTTTTGCTTTAACGTTAACAGTGCAAAATGAAACGGATAAAGCAAGAACAGCATAGGTATCGTCCTGCTCCTGTGCCTGATTCCGCTGGTCAAGGGCATTAAATAAATCAAATCCGTTTAATGGGCGGCGGCTTTTCAGCCGCTGCCCGATTTTTTATTTCCTGAGCGAATTAACAATTTTCAAACAATTCTCAAACATTGCGGCAATGCTGCTTTTATATGATATAATCACTATAAGCAGAGGGAGCAAAAAGAATGGAACAATTCAAACGGCTGTTACGAAAGCTCTTTTTCCCAAAACCGTGGATGACGCTTCTCAGTATTCCTGTTGCGGCCGTACTGCTGATCTACACATTTGCAGGTGGACATAAAGAGGACTGGATTGCCATTCCGGCGTATGTCTTTTCTGCGTACAGCTTGTCACTGGTCTGTGCCAGAGTTGGATTGCTGGTCGGACACGCGAAAGAAGATGCTCAGTTGATCATCGACAAAGTGCCGCTGGCACATCGTTATTTCAGCGATGTCTCCTTCAAGCTGCATATCTCCCTCTATTTTTCCCCCGGCCTTAATGTGATATATGCCGTGATGAAATTCACATTCGGCCTCCGGTATCATTCCGTTTGGTTCGGGACGCTGGCAGTCTATTATTTCCTATTGGCCGTCATGCGCTTTCTTCTGCTGCATCATACGAACCGAAAAGGCTTTGGCACAGACAGGATCGGTGAGCTGCAAAGCTATCGCTTATGCGGTATGATTCTGATGGTCATGAATATTTCCCTTACTGATGTCGTTGTGATTGTGATTCGCAAGAACGAGGGATTTCAGTACGCCGGCTATCTGATTTACATTATGGCGATTTATGCCTTTTATAACATCATTACCGTAGTCATGAATGTGGTAAAATACCGAAAATACCGCAGTCCGGTCATGTCTGCTGCCAAGGTGGTGAGTCTTGCTGCTGCACTGGTATCTATGCTGTCGCTGGAAACGGCCATGCTGACACAGTTTGGCAGCACCGACTCGGAAATGTCCCGAAGGATCATGATGGCCTGCACAGGAGCCGGTGTCTGCACGATGATTTTGGCAATGGCGGTTTATATGATCTATCATGCAACACGAGAATTGAAATACGCACGAATGGAGGAAGCAAAATGATTCGTATTCTTGTTTTGGAGGATGACGCAAAACTGAATCAGATGGTTTGCACCTATCTGAATGACAGTGGTTTTCAGGCCAAAGGCTGCCTGCACGCAAACGATGCCTACGACAAGATGTATAACAGTCTCTTCGACCTCATTATCTCGGATATTATGATGCCGGATATTGACGGCTTTGAATTTGCGGAAAATGTGCGCCGGGTCAACAAGCACATCCCCATTCTCTTTATGTCCGCAAAGGATGACCTTCCCTCCAAACAGCGTGGCTACCAGCTCGGCATTGATGATTATATGGTCAAGCCGATCCAACTGGACGAACTGCTGCTGCGGGTGCGGGCACTTCTGCGGCGTGCCAATATTGAGATGGAGCGCAAAGTGGTGGTCGATAATCTGGAGCTGGATGCGGACGGAATGACCGCCTCCGTAGATGGCGAAGAACTTCCGGTGACAACACGGGAGTTCAATATTCTCTATGCGCAACGAAGAAATACGAAACTGTGCGGTCCGATTTCTATACAGAAAGAATACAATTTCCGTTGAGATCTTTCATGCACTGACGGATGGAAACGGCGGGATGACAGCAGCAATCACATTGGTTGCCGAATATCTTCATATTCGCTACGGTGCACATATTGTTCCGGAAGGTATCATTGCAGATTTGGCTGTCAAACCAGAGAAAGCAGAACTTTCTGATGATTATCAAAGGTGTGCTTCTGCAAATCAGAAACCACCGGCCTATACGCAGACTTGGCAAATTCCCAGCGAAGGGCCGTCTGATTTTACGGTATTTCTTACTTCAAAATCGTTTGACGCAAACGTTGTTCGAGATGCCGCCAGAAAGTACGGCGTCAGCATCACTGCTTTTCTCAGCGGAATTATGCTTGCCTCTGTTTTGGAAATACAGACGCGCTATCCGGAAAGCAGTAAAGCAGTAAAGCAGTTCAAATTATGGTTCCGGTTAATTTGAGAAAGTTGCTTCCCAGCCGCTCCCTGCGGAATTTTTCGTTGTACGCCTTGCTTCGCACACCGTCAGAGATTCCGAATCCGAGCCTTTCAGCCTTAATACGGTCGTGTTCAGAACAGCTTACAGACCAGAATCGGGCGGATTATATGTCTGCGCTGTTTCATCTACCATGTCAGCACAAAATCATGTCCTGTACCGCATTTTGCCCCTTTCTCTGAAAAGCTGGATTCTGAGGTGGTTTCATCGCATGATTGGAGAGCAAACCTCCTGTATTTCACTTTCTAATTTGGGTCGTATTGATTTGCCGGAAGAAATGCAAAAATGGGTTTCCGGAATAAACATGGCGCTGACTCCGCGTATGGCCTCTCCCTATAATTGCGGTAGGAATCAGCTTACGATTCAGTTTAGCCGAAGCTGCCTGGAACCGGCTCTGGAAACGATATTCTTTCAAAATCTTGACAAGGAGATGACTTTTAATAAATCGAAAACAGAATTCAAGCACTCGGCAAACAATCTTGTTGTATAATTCAGTCATCAAAAATGTCCAGAAGCCAACATGGTTTATGGCGTTTCAAATCGAAAGGAGGAATTTCACAATGATGAAATGGATCATCGGTATGTAAAGCACCCAAAGGACAAGCACCAGTTGATCATCGATCCCGATGCCGCTGAAATCGTCAAACTGATTTTCTCTTTGTTCCTAAAAGGGACATCGAAACGGGAACTGGCAAAAATCAGCCGCTACAAGCAGTCCCTCTATCAAGACTGGAAAGACGGGGAAATTACCCAGCAGGACTACCGGGATACGTACTTTGCAGAGATTCTCCAACATCCCGCGATAGGGCGAAACTTTATTCGTACAAAATCAGTGCAATCATTTCAATTGGCTCGTCGCCCAGGCATTTCAGGCCGTGGCCCTCGCCGGGGGCGCAGTAGGTCACGTCACCGGCGCCGATCTCTACCTCGGTGCCGTTGTCGTTGTACAGGCCCTTGCCGCTCAGGATGTAATAGGTCTCGCTGTCGCCCGTGTGGATATGGTAGCCGATCTCACTGCCGGGGTGGACGGTGGTGTGGCCAAACACGCGGCCCTTCTGGCTCATCTCCTCGGGGCCGTTCAGCAGGCTGCGGACGGTGATCTCGCCCACGCCGTTAAACGGGGCGGGCTTGCGGACGGATTGCTTTTCTTCACTGCGACGGATCATAGATATACGCTCCTTTGTATTGACAAAATGGATTTTTCTGCGGTATGATAATAAGGCTGCGCTGTGAAATTTTCAACCTACAGCGGTGTAATTTCGCGGGGCACAGCGTAACTCTACGCAACCGCACGCCTGCCTTTGCAAACCAAAAGCAGGCATTTTTACTGTGTATAAAGGACTGACAAAATGGAACCAAAGAACGAAACTGCCGCCCTCACGCCGGAGCGGATTGAAAAACTCAAAGACCATCTCGAGAACAACGCCTTTGCCCAAATCTGCGGCATCAAGGTAGCCGAGATGCGGTACGACTACGTGAAGATGACCGCCGAGGTCCGCCCTGAACTGCTGAACCCGTTGGGCAGGGTACACGGCGGTATGCTGTACACGCTGGCCGATTGCTGCAGCGGCCTGACTGCGCGCACCGATGGCCGCAAATACGTGACCCAGAACGGCAGTTTGAACTACCTGTCCAACGTTGCACAGGGGCATCTCGAAGCCGAAAGCCGGGTCATCCGCCGCGGCCGCACCGTCTGCGTGCTGGACATTGCGGTGCGCTGCCCCGAGGAAAACAAGCTGCTGGCCGAGGGCATCTTTACGATGTACGCCATCTGATTACCTGACCACATCAATAAAACGGCAAGGCCGCTGCTTCGGGCAGAAGCAACGGCCTTACTTATTTGAGTTTTGCTGACAAACCTGTTTGCGTGGATGTGCTGTTGTCATATCTCAGGCTCTTTCCATAATCGTATTAAGCTGCCAGCAAAATCCAAATAAGCAGCAGCGGCCTTGCCGCTTGCAAAACATAAGAGGGAGGAAACAGAACAAAAGAAGGGCGATGATGAAATCTTACAGCTTGGGGATGTTCAGGTCGCACAGGCGGGCCAGAGAGAACCAGGACCCGTCGTCGGCGTAGTGGACGATCTCGCCGTAGGCGCTGCGCTTGATAAAGCGGCCCTCAGGGCTGTGATAACCGGCTACGTTCAGTACAGGCGCGGGCAGCTCGCACACGCCGCAGATGAACACACCATAAGAGGGATGGCGCAGGTTGGGCATGCCGTACTCCTTGTCATCGGCCACCCACTTCGGGCGCTCGGTGCGGTTGTACTCGTACGGTTTGCCAACGTCGTGCAGGGCGGCGCAGGCCATCAGGATATCCTCATCCAGCCCAAAGTCACGCTCGTAGGCTTTTTTCAGGTTGCGGTAGATGCTCAGGGCGTTGTACATGACGACCTTGATGTGCATAGACTGGTCACCGATTGCCGAAGCCTCCGGCATACCGGAGCCGGGCATTTCCTCGATGGCTGTCCAGCCATTGAGCTGCAGGGACAGTGCCCACGCATCAATCACTTTCTCGCGCAGTTCCGCATCTTTCATCTCGTCCAGCATGGGCAGGGTTTTTCTTACGTTTTCACGGATCTGGGGATCCAGCGCTTCACGGTGAAATTCAAAGAACGGATTCATAAACAAACACTCCTTTTTCAAGAATCAAAGTTACATCAGTACGCCGGGTAGGAACGTGACCAGCGGGGGAACCAGAGCAATGATGATCAGCGCTATGATACACATGCCCAGGAACGGCACCATTGCTTTACAGATCTTTTCAAATGGTGTTGGCGTCATACGGCTCAGAACAAACAGCACCATGCCAACGGGCGGGGTCAGCATACCGATCATCAGATTCAAAATCATCACGATGCCGAAGTGAATCGGGTCGATGCCGTAACTCATGGCGATGGGGACCAGGATGGGGGTCAGCAGCGTCAGGGCGGACAAGGACTCCATCAGCATGCCAACAACCAGCAGGAACAGGTTGATCAGCAGCAGGGCTGTGTAGCGGTTGGTGATGAAGTTGGAGAACAGGGCAATCATCTTCTGCGGCAGCTGGGCAATGGTGATGATGTAGCCAAAGCCGTTGGCGCAGCCGACGATGAACAGCACGGACATCGTGGTCAGGATGGTCTCATCCAGAATGCGGGGCAGGTCCTTCAGGCTCAGGTTGCGGGAAACAAGGCTCAGGATCAGGGCATAGCCAACAGCCACGGCCGAAGCCTCGGTCGGGGTGCAGACGCCGGTCAGGATACCGCCCAGGATGATGCAGGGCGTCAGCAGGGCAGGCAGAGACTTGACGAACGAGCGGCCCAGCGCTGGGAAACCTTCAAACTCATGCTTGGGGTAGTGGCGCTTTTTACTAACGAAGTAGATGTAAACCATCATGCAGAGCGCAAGCACCAAACCGGGAATCAAACCACCGATCAGCAGTTTGCCGACCGAAACACTGGCCGCAACCGCGTACACGACTACGGGGATACTGGGCGGGATGATGGGGCCGATGATGGAGGAAGCGCCCGTAACGGCAACGGCAAACTCATCGTCGTAGCCGTCATCGCGCATGGCCTTGACTTCAATTGCGCCCAGGCCGCCGGCATCGGCAACCGCAGCGCCGGACATACCGGCAAAGATAACGGATGCCAGCACGTTGGCGTGGCCCAGACCGCCGGGGATCCAGCCCACGGCCTTTTTGCAGAAGCCAAAGATCTGGTCGGTGACGCCGCCGTTATTCATGATGTTGCCCGCCAGGATAAAGAAGGCGAGGGCCATCAGAGTAAAGGAACTGGGGCCTGCGATCGTGCGGGTAAGCACCATGTTGATGCTTTCGCCAAAGACTGTGCAGTACAGCACGGCGCTGCACATCATGCAAAAGGCGACCGGCATACCCATGATGAGGAACAGGAAAAACAAACCAAACAACAATGCCATAGTGGGTATTCTCCTTTCGTCTTATTCTGCGGCCTCAGCGGTAGCTTCGGGGTGGACCATGGTGTATACGGTACGGATAGCATCAACAAGAATATACAAAATGGCGATTACAAAGCCCGCATAAATAATGTAGTTGAACAGCGTGTAGTTCAGCCAGCGGATGGTGGTCAGGTACGCAGCCTTGCTCTTGATGTACTTGGGCATCGTCTCGCAGAATTTGTACAGGCAGAAGATCATAATACCGTTGCACAGGATATCCACAATGCCCTGCATAAACTTGGGCAGCTTATCGTGGAAAAGCAGCACGCGGGTGTGTGCCTTGTAGTGACAGCAGTAGCCAATGCCGGCAAAGGCCAGCGCGCCCTGCATCACGGTGGTAAGCTCCTCGCTCCAGATGATGGGGTCGTTCAGCACATAGCGGAAGATGACCGAAGCGAACATGACAATGGCCATGAAGCCAAGTACGATGCAGAAGAAGATGCTCTGAATCTTGGCAAGGATCGCTTCGAATTTCTCGAATTTCTGGATCATAGCAAGTCCTCTCTTAAAAATAGGTGGCTTCCAGGTGGCCGAAAGTCACTTGCAGGTACAAAAAGGGGGCGCTGTCCGCCGGGAGGCCGTACAACGCCCCTGTATCGGATAACTTACAGGTTCAGGGTAGAAGTGTCAGGATCAGGCAAGGGCCTTGATAGCGTCAGCAACACCGGCACCCCAGGTCTCTTCGTACTGGGGATAGACGGCAGCGCAGGCTTCCTTGAAGCTGTCCAGATCAGAAGGAGCGACAACTTCGATCTTGTCCTTCAGGGCGTCGATAATCTCCTGCTCCTGATCGAAAGCAACGGCGTTGTGCTCTTCAGCAGCCTGGGCAGCGGCCTTACGGACGGCTTCCATCTGGGCATCGCTCAGCTTTTCCTCGCTGGGAACGCTCATGTAGATGGTCAGCATCTGGTACTGATGGGCGGTCAGGTTCAAAGTTTTCTGGACCTCGTAGAACTTCATGCTGGTGATGGAAGTAGCGGGGTTCTCTTCGCCGTCAGCAACATTCTGCTGCAAGGCCAGGTAAGTCTCGTTGTAAGCAACGGGGGTGGGAGTGGCGCCCATGGCCTCAAAGAAAGCGGTGGGCATCGGGTCGCTGGCAACACGCATCTTCAGGCCTTTCAGGTCAGAAACGCTGTTCAGCGGGGTGTTGGCGGTCATGTGGCGGGCACCGTAGTAGATGGGGGCCAGGCTGTCAATGTTGCAGGCTTCCTTCAGGCCTTCGCACAGGGTCTGGTAAACCTCGCAGTCGGGGCTGTAGAACTTCATCAGGTGGTCGGTATCATTAAACATATACCAGGCGTCCACAACGGTCATTGGCTCGTACTGGGATGCGAACTGAGCAGAAGCGTTCACATACAGGTCCAGGTCGCCGCTCTGAACGGCAGCGTTCATTTCAGAAGCAGAACCAAAGGTGCTGTTGGGGTAAACTTCAACGGTAACAGAGCCGCCGCTGTACTCATTGACCAGCTCGGCAAAGCGCTCAGCAGTAATGTTGACCTGGTGATCAGTGGGCTGGGTGTGGCCAAGGCGCAGGGTAACGGCTTCGTCGCTGGATGCAGCGGTGCTTTCAGCGGTGCTCGTAGCACTCGTAGCAGTAGAAGATGCTGCGGTGCTGCCGCAGGCGGCCAGCATACCGGCGGCCATAACGGTGCTCAGGACTTTCAGTGCTTTTTTCATGGTGTTTGTGCCTCCTTGTTTTTACGGTTTCTCTTTCTTTTTATCTGGGAAACTGAGCTGCGGTCTGCACGCGCTGAAGAACGCCCGCAGCGTCGTTTCGCTTTCGACAAGTCCATTATTGGACAGAAATTGCGAAGATTCAATGGACAAAACCTGTCATTACTATCAAATTCCGCTATTTTACGCCCCATATCATCTGCCGGAATCGCGCTTTTTGTGTACCTACTGGCAAACCACACAAAGAAACCGCTCCTCGGTTGGGCAATACGCCAGGCGCTTGGCAAAAAACAACAAGCCCAATAAAACAGTGTTGACAAATTTTGATGCGCATTGTATGCTGAAAAGGAAAAGCAAAGCAAAAAATGGTCGGCGGCATCCCCTATATGGCAGGCTGAGAATGTACAAAACCTGCAATTTTGTGCCGCTGCCCCCGGAAAGACGGAATTGGTGAATTATGGAATACCGCAAATCGCCCCATAATATTGACCCTGCTGTGGTGATGCGCAGCATCTTCCGCCGCTCGCAAACCTGGGCGGTGCTGCTGCTGATTTTGTTCGCGCCCATCCTAGCAGGCAGTATCTTGGCTAGCACCCAAAACCAGGAAATGCTGAATAATACGACTGCCACCCTGCGCGAAACGTCGGAGCGCCAGCGGGATTTTGCAGTCAGCACGCTGGATTCCATCGCGCTCATCATGAACGAGAGCGCCTCCAACATCCATTATATTGATGTAGGCCGCACCGAAGCAAAGGACGACGAGATTGACGCCGCGCTGGCCTGCCAGGTGCTGCGCCAAAATACCGAGCCGTACCCCAACATCAACAGCGCCTATCTGATCTGCAACCTGAACCATACCATTTATAATTCCTTGGACAAAATCGGCTATGCCGATGATGAATTTTATGATTTGAGCTGGCGTCTGCAATACCACGCGTCCCGCGGCGGTATGCAATTGCTGGATGATATCCGTACCGTGCGCACGCCCTACCGGCAGGAGGATACCTATATTTCGATGGTCAGCCGTGTGCCGTACCTTTCCACGCTGCAAAACAAGTGGCTGGTGTACAATATAAGCATCAATGACCTGGGCAACCGCTTGATCACCGAGGCCGAAGCCTCGCGGGATGCCAACTACAGCAACACTTTGTGGATCTACAACAGCAAAGGAAATTTGATCTGGAGCCAGCAGGATGGTGACATCCCGGAAACGTATGACGAACTACTGTCCCGACAGGATACGAGCGTGACCGTGACCGACGGCGTGCTGATCTCTACCAAAGAGGGCCGCTACCTGACCGCCACGACCGAGGATGCCACCTACGGCTGGCGTTACGTGCAGACACTGCCCTATACCAATGTGCTGAACAAAACACACAACACCAACCGCCGCCTGTGGGCGGGCATGATCATTGTGATCGTGATTTTGCTGTTTATCTGGTTCAACACCATTTACACACAAAACGCCAACGAACTGCAAGCCGCCGAAAATATCCGGCTGAAAACCAACATCCCGCCCAAGGAAGCCGAGGACTGCCTGACCTACCTGGCCCGTGTCAGCACCCAGGAACAGGCCCGCGCCGCCGCCAACGACCAGGTGCTGCACAGCTTCCGCGATGTACTGCAGGAACACATCGTACTCTCACTCATCAGCGGCGAACCGGTGCACGGCGAAAAAGCGACGGCCCGTCGTGAATTGATGACCAAAATGGGGCTTTTGCAGGATCAGCCGCAAAAATACACCGTCATGCTCGCCCGCATCGAGGCCATCAGTGCCCTGAAACTGAACATGCACCAGGATATCTACGGCCAGTTCCGCAAAATTTTGCAGTACGGCTGCAACGAACGTCTGCTGGAAGGCTACCGCGCCTACTACACCTGGGCCGACCATTCGCTGCTCGCGGCGATTTTCTGCATCCCGGCCGAGTTCAACGCTCGCCAGGTTCAGCTGGGGCTGGATCAGATGGGCACCGCCATCCAGAAACAGCTTACTTTGTTAAGCGAGCAACCCGTTGTTATCGCCTTTGGCAGTGTGATGGATGTGCCGTGGGACCTGGCCGAAAGCTGCGGCCACGCCAAGCAGCTGATCCAGCACAAGGTTTATTATAATAAGGATACGCCCTACACCTACTCCGAAAAAATGGAGATCGACATGCAGATGAGCTATGACCACCAGAAAAAGCTGGTGGACCAGATCAAGCTCGGCAAGGTGAAGGATGCTTCGGAACTTCTGGAAAGTTACTTCTCAATGCTGCACGACAATCCCTATTTGCAGCTTGACCGCGCGCGGGAAATCGGCGCACAGCTGACCGATACCATCCACAGCGCCATCATCGGCAAAGAAAAAGAGCTCGACGACCGCTACAGCGATGTAAAACAGCTGAAAGCCGAGATCCACAGCCTGGAATCGGTGCATGATGTGGCTGATTGCGTTGTCTCCTACGCGCAGGCCGCCGCCCGCGTGATGTACGACCAGCTGCAAAACAAAAAGGATATCCGCGTACAGGAAATTTTGGAGTGGATCGGCAACAACTACAATCAGGATATCGCGCTGGATGATGTCGCTGAGCAGATGGGCCTGAGCGCCACCTACGCCAGCAAGCAGATCAAAGCTTACACCGGCACCAACGTGGTCAACTACATCAACAACCTGCGCATCGAACACGCCAAAGAACTGCTGGAAACCACCAAAATGAGCAGTAACGAAATCGGCGCTTATGTGGGTTTCCGTTACTCACAAAGCTTTATCCGCAGCTTCCGCAAGATCGTGGGCATGACGCCCGGCAACTACCGCAGCCTGCACAAAAAGGATGGAAAGGTAGAAGCTGAAGCCCTGAAAAACGCCCAACAGGAAAAAGAAACAACTGAATAACGAAAAAATTGTTAAAACGCACAAACAAGCCCTGCCCGCTACAGCGGACGGGGCTTGTTGCTTTTTTGCCTGTATAATTTCCCCAAATGACAAAAAGTGCGAATTGTGATACCGGGTGCGGAATTTGTTCATTGCAAACAGCACGGCGTGTTCATCATCCAGCGAAATTGCCGCTATACAACAGCCCTGCGGCTTGGCAAAATAAAGGCAGACGAACAACCGCTGGCTCCCAGCGGGGGTGAACATATTTCGCAATTTTTTCGGGAAAGGATGTTACGAATGAACTACACGTTAGACAGCCTCTTCGGGGTAAAAGACGAAGTGATCGTGGTCTGTGGCGGTACGCGCGGCATCGGGCGGGAGATCGCCAACGGCCTGGCCGACCTTGGTGCCAAACTGGCCATCGTCGCCACCAAGCAGCCCGCCTGTGACCAGGCCGCTGAGGAACTTAAAGCCCGCGGCGCGCAGGATGCCATCGGCTGTGCGGCCGATGTTACCGATTTTGCCGCCGTGCAGGCCGCATTTGCCAAGATTTTTGAACATTATCAGACAATAGACGGTCTGGTGAACTGCGCCGGTATCAACAAAGCCCTGCCGCTGCTGGAAATCGGCATGGCGGATTTCAACCATGTGGTGGATGTAAATTTTAAAGGCATCGTCCATTGCTGCAAGGCCGCCGGTACCTACATGCTACCTGCGCACAAGGGCCGCATCGTCAACGTCAGCTCTTTGAGCGCTCTGCAGGGCAAGGCCAAGTATACGGCCTACTCGGCCAGTAAAGCAGCCATCAACGGCTTCACCCGTGCGCTGTCTACCGAGTGGTGCGCCCAGGGCATCAACGTCAATGTGCTGTCCCCGGGGCTGGTCGTTACCGATATCAACCGCGCCACCGTCATGGCAAACCCCGACGGCTACCGCCGCCGCATCGAGGCCATCCCCCGCGGGGTACCCGGCCGTGTTGAGTGGCTCGTTGGTCCCGTTGTGATGCTGCTCAGCCCCGGCAGTGTGCATCTGACGGGCCAGGTGATTTGCGTCGATGGCGGTATTTCTACCGGCGATACCTTTGTGATGGATAAAAAACAGTAAAAAGTAAAAAGGAGAACGGACGATGAGAACAGGACCCCTTACTTCTTTAAAAGTAATCGAACTTTGCAATGTGGTGGCAGGTCCGTTTGCTGGCTCTCTGCTGGCAGACTGGGGCGCGGATGTCATTAAAATCGAGATGCCTGGCAAGGGCGATCCCTTCCGCGCGTTTTTGCCCTACGATGACGCCAACCACGAGGTCAGCTTGCGCTGGATCACGATGGGCCGCAACAAGCGCTGCGTTACGCTGGACTTGCACGGTGAAAAAGGCCACAAGATCTTGCTGGACCTCGTCAAAGATGCCGATCTCGTTATCGAGAACTTCCGCCCCGGCACGCTGGAAAAGTGGGGCATCGGCTACGACGCGATGAAAGCTGTCAACCCCAAGGTCGTGCTGGTGCGCATCTCCGGTTACGGCCAGACCGGCCCCTACCACAAAAAGGCGGGCCTTGGCACGCCAGTTACAGCCTACTCGGGCTTTACCGGATTCCACGGCTATCCCGACCGCGCTCCCATCAGCCCGGGCGTGCCGCTGGCGGACTTGATGGCCGGTATGTACGCCGTCATGGGTGGCCTGAGTGCCGTGATGAACGTCGTAAAGAACGGCGGCGAGGGGCAGGTCGTGGATGTTTCCCTCTACGAACCGCTGCTGCGCACGATGGAAGATAAGATCACCAACTACTCTGTCAACAAAAAGCTGCCCAAGATTGAGCCGCTTTACACCGGCGCGGCCAGCCCTGCCAACTACTACCACGGCACCGACGGCCGGTGGTTCGTGCTGGCGGCCAGCACCCAGAACACCTGGAGCCGCCTGCCCGAAGCCATGGGCATGCCCAAGCTGTTGACCGACCCGCGCTTTGTGACCAATACCGACCGTGTGGCTCACCACGAAGAACTGGACAAGATTATCGACGATTGGAGCAGCCACTACGCCTCCGCCTGCGAGGTGTGCAAGTACCTCGACGGCTTCGGCGTCCCGGCCACACCCATCAACTATATCGACGATATCTTCGAGGACGAGCAGATGAACTACCGTGAGAGCCTCAAGCATGTGCAGCATCCTGTGCTGGGGGACGTGGTCGTTCCGGGTATCTTCCCGGTCTATTCGGGTACGCCCTGCACCATCGACCACCTTGGCCCCGAGATGGGCAGCTCCAACGAGGATGTGTACGGCCATGACCTGCACATGAGCGATGCCGAGATTGAAGAACTGAAAGAGGAAAAAATCATTTAAGATGGCCTGGGATGGCCGGAAAGGGGAACCCACGATGCTGAATCTGCCCAAACGGATTTATATCAAAGAGGTCGGCCCGCGCGACGGCCTGCAAATCGAAAAAACTTTTGTGCCCACCGCCACCAAAATCGAGATGATCGACCGCCTGTCCCAGTGCGGCTTTGCCGATATCCAGTCCGCTGCTTTTGTACATCCCAAGGCTGTGCCCAACATGGCGGATGCTGAGGAAGTGCTGGTGGGCATTACCCGCCAACCGGGCGTGGAGTACAGCGCTCTGGTGCCCAACCTCCGCGGCTTTCAGCGTGCCGCTGCTGCCGGGGTCAAGCGGGTGGAGCTTACGCTTTCAGCCACCGACTCCCACAACATCAACAATATGAACATGACGACCGAGCAATCAATCAAAATGATCGAGCAGTGCCTGAACAGCGGGCTTGATGTTGACCTCATCGTGGGTTTGGCGGTCACGTTCGGCTGTCCGTTTGAAGGCGTGCCGACGTTCTCTCGCCTTAAATTTGTGCTTGATCAGCTCTCTGCCATGGGCATCAAGGCGGTCGGCCTCGGGGATACATCGGGCGTAGCCACGCCGCTGCAAGTGTACAACACCACCAGCCGTCTGCTGGATGCCTACCCGGATATCAACTTCTTCTTCCACCCGCACAACACCCACGGCAACGCCATGGCCAACGTGTTTGCCGCCATGCAGGCTGGCATTACGCACTTTGATTCGTCGGTCGCCGGGTTGGGTGGCTGCCCCTACGCGCCCGGTGCGTCCGGCAATATCGCCACTGAGGATCTTGTCGATACCATGAATGAGATGGACATCGAGACCGGTATTGATATTGACCGTCTGCTTGATACAGCCCGCTTTGTGCGGGAAGCGCTCGGCCACAGTGACAGTGCCACCCTGCGTGCGGGCAAGATCTCGGACCTTTCGGTCGAGGGCCCGCACCACCAGTGCAACCGTTGAGGCGGAGAAAGGAGCGGCTATGCAAACCAGGCAACAGGTTTTTTGCGAGATCAAAGACCATATCATGCTGATCCGCGTAGACAATCCCGAAACGAAAAACGGTCTGGATTGGGACGGCATCGAACAGCTGGCCCGCAGCTATGAAGAACTGCAAAACAACCCCGATGTGCGCGTGGGCATCATCACCGGCAACGAGCAGTATTTTTACACCGGCGGCCGCGTGGACCCCAACGCCCCAGGCGAGAAAGACAAGTATACCGACGCCCTGACGCATTTTTTGAAGGCATCCGGCGCCGTGACCAAGCCGATGATCGCCGCCGTCAACGGCGACTGCATGAAAGCGGGCATGGGGGTGCTGGCATTGTGCGATTTCGCTGTGGCGCGTAAGGGCGTGGTATTCAACTTCCCCGAAGTGCGTATGGGTGGTGTGCCGATGATGGTGCTGGTGGATATCGTGGATGCCATGCCCCGCAAACGCGCGTTGGAAGCTCTGCTGACCAGTTGGGATCTTTCTGCTGAGGAGGCCTTGCAGATGGGTCTTGTCAACCGCGTGGTAGCCAAAGAGGAATTTTGGCCCACGGTCTACCGCTTTGCCGATGCGATGCTGGCTACCCAGCCGTGGCTGATCGATATGACCAAGCAGGCCTACGAGGATATGGTTCACCTGAAGACCCGCGAGGAACGCATTGCCCATGCCGATAAAATGCTGCGCGGCGATGTGCTGCACAACATGGCGACCCACGAAACGACCTACAATGTGTAACCCCCGCCCCGCGAAAGGAGAATGGCCATGAAAGAGGTGCCCATCTGGGAAAAATCCAACCTGACACTGGAAGAAGCCGCCGCCTACTCCAGCATCGGCGTCAACAAGATTCGCGAGCTCTCCAACGATGAAAACTGTCCCTTCGTCCTCTGGGTCGGCAGCAAACGGCTTATCAAACGTAAGCTGTTTGATAAGTACATTGAAGAGTGCTACTCGATTTAATTGGGAAACGATTCCGGCACCTACACCGGCACCGTAACCTTTACCGTCAGCGTTGATAAGGCAACCACCTAAAGTCATGTGGGCGTACCGCGGTGTCCGGCCTTGCCGTAGGCGTCCACCTCCCCGAAGCGGCAGGATAGCATATCATGATTGCATCTGGTAAACGGTCTCTGTTCAACTCGGTCTGACCAGTAGGGCCTTCCTGAACTGCACAACAGCCTGGAGCGTTTGAACAAAGCTCTGCCATCGGATGCCATAGCTGTTTGCAAACTCAAAGACTTTGATGGCGGCAGCCTTGTGCAGAAAGTCAAGCATGCGCATTACAAAAAGGGAAGGACCTGTTCCTCACAGATTCTTCCCTTTTATTTTTTCTACCCTGTTTACTTCTTGATCTCCGCCGTCTCCACGATGAACTTTACGCTGCCGGTATCTCCGTTGTGCAAGCCGCTGAAGGTCTGGTAGTTTTTGCCCGCCTGCTGGACGGCTTTCAGGCGGCGGACTACGTTGCGCAGGCCGGCGCCCAGGTCGTCGGAAAGGTCGTCGGTGTTTTTATCGCTGAACTCCTGCACGCCGTCGTGGAGTTCTGCTGCACCATCGTGGAGTTCAGCCAGGCCCTCGTACATGGCGTCGCTGGCGTCGTCCAGCTTGGCGCTGTCTTCGGCCAGGGCGTCTGCCCCCTGGCTGACCTGGCCAACCGCTTTTACGTAGGTGTCGGCACCGCGGGCCAGCTCGGCACTGCCGCTGGCAAGCTGGTCCAGGCCGGTCTGCAGCTGGCTGATGCCGCTGCCAAGCTGGCCCATGAGGACCCCGGAGACCGTACCGGCCACGCCCTGCACCATGGCAGGGGTGTCGTTTTGCAGCGCTTTGCCCATGGCCACGCCTACTGCGCCCAGTACAGCCTGCTGCTGCTCCCCAGTAAGGCCAGCCGCCGTCAGGGCGGCCAGCAGGTCCGCATCGGTCACGGTATCCGTTACCACGGTCGTGCCATAATTGGAAATTACCGGCGCCAGCTGCTCGTTCAGCTGGGCCATCATCTCGTCACTGCTGCCCGTATCGCCGGAGGTCATCCCCCCGACGGCTCCGCTGACCGCACTCAAACCGTCCCGCAGGGCGTTGGCACCGTCCACCAGGGCCGTGCCGCTGTCATACAGTTGGGTCAGGCCGTCGGCCAGGGCTTCGGCGCCCTCGTTCAGGCCCTGCACGCCGTCGGCGTACTCGTGGAAGCCATCGTACAGTGCCTGCACGCCGTCGGCCAAAGCGCCGGTACCGTCCGCCAGTTCGTCGGCGGCGTCGGTCAGGTCGTCCAGCGTGTCGCTCAAATCGTCCAGGTCGGACAGGTCGCCGGTGTCCAGATCATCCAGCGCCGAGGGAGTCAGGATCGTGGCCGTAAAGTCCAGCGAGAAGTTGGTCACATCGGCGCTCACTTCAAAATAAGCGGGGATCTCGGTGTCCTCCAGCGGCTCAAACTCGGTCAGGCGCAGGCTGTCCGCCAAGCCTGGCATCGCGGTGCCCAGAACGGCCGTTGTGCCGTCCAGCTCCATAACCTTGCCGTTGTCGGTCTCAATATTAGAGAACTTGTCCCCGTCCAAAATCACCGCTGTGATGGCCGTAAACGGCACGCAGACCGTGTACTCCTGCCCATCCACCGTGACGGTCTCGCGGGTGTGGTTGGTGTAGTCAAAGCGGATGCGCACCCGGCCGCTCTGCCCGGCTAGGTCGGCTGGGGCGGTTTCCACGCCGTTTAAGTAGTAGGTCACCCGGGTGGTCACCGGCAGGGTGGCGTCGGACTTGCCCTCGTAGGTGATGGCATTACCGCTGTTCTCCCAGGTCAGGGCGTTGTCGGCGCCGGTGGTGTACGCCTCATCACCCTCTTTGTTGATGATGTCCCGCAGGGCGGCCACGTCTTCAATCGTCGCGCCGTCGCGGGCCTTCAGCACAGCTTCCACCGTGGTCTCGGTCACGGTGCCGTCGGCGTCGGCCTTGGCGTAGACGGTCTCGGCCTTATCCACGCCGCCGGGCGTGGTCTTGGGGGCAGAGGTCTGCGCCGTCGTCTCGGTCACGGCAGCAGGGGCGTCCGCCGAGGTGGTTTCCGCCGTGCCGGCCGCCTGGCCGCAGGCCGAAAGCAGCAGCGCCGCAGACAAAAGTATCGGTATCGTTTTTTTCATATCCCATCACTCCACATTCTTCAGCGCTTCGTCCATCGGCACGCGGATGATGCGGCGGTACTCCAGTACCGCCACCACCGCGTAGGTAGCCAGGCCCGCCGCCAGCATGCGCGGGTACAGCGTGGGCGAGACCCACATCTCGATCCAGCCGGTCATGCTTTCCATCATGACAGCGCGGAAAAGGAACTTCATCACGTATACTTCGATCGGCAGGCTGATGACCAGGCACAGCACGACCACCACCGTGGTGGACAGCAGATACAGCCGGGCAATCTCGCTGCCGTTGTAGCCTAAAATTTTCGTCATCGAGATGGATTGGGCGTTCTTCTCGATGATCATTTTGCTTAGCAGGTAGACGACCACGAAGAAGATCATCACGGCAAAGCCGTTGACCAGCCCCATGGAGGCCCCCATCGAGACCATCAACTGGCGGGAAACTTTCGTCAGCTGGTCCAGGTCGATGACCGAGCCGACGTATTCATCCTTGATCTCGGTCAGCGGTGCGTCGGAGAAATAGCCGCCGTAGTAGCCGTCGCCCAGGTCGAACACTTCGTTCAGCTTTTCCCGGGGCATAAAGACGGCCAGCGCACCCATGTAATCATACACGCCGTCCACCGTAAATGTATAGGTCGTATCTTCGTACTTTTCCCGCAGGGTAATCGTGTCCCCTGCGCCCAGTTCGTACTTGTCGGCGTAGGCCGAGGACAGGTAGACACCATCCCCCGGCAGCTGCACGTAACGGCTGTCCGGCTCCACACCGTACAGCAGCACGCTCTCGCTTTTGGCCGCGCCGCCCTCGTCGGTGCCCAGGGTCTGCAGGCTGTAGACGCTGAACTTTTCGGCGTTGTTTTCCTCGGTATCGGTCTCCATGCGGAACTGCAGCATCGAGAGCAGGGCATTCAGCTTGCGGTCCTCGTCCATGGCGCTGTAGGGGATCTGCAGCATCGTCTGGGTGTTGCTCAGCATGTTGTCCGCGATCGTATCACTGTAATGGTTCAGTGCATCGGGCAGGATCATGCCAAAACTGAGCAGCAGATTGGCGAACAGCACGCCCACAAACAGCACCATATAACTGCCCAGGTTTTGCAAAATCACGCGGGTGCGGAACCGCCCAAAAAACGGCAGTGCCGACGGCAGGGGCAGAGCATGCTTGCGGTTAGCGTGACGGCTGAGGTCATGCCGCAAAAATTGCAGCGGCGAGATGCGCATCGTGCGGGAAAGCACCAGCCAGTTGATGAAGATCATCAACGCCACCGGGATGACTGTCGTCATCCAGAACGCATCGGCGTTCCAGCGTGTGACATAGGTGGGCAAGCTGTAACTGCCATAGTACATGTCGACGCAGACGTTTTTGAGCACCGTGTACCCCAGTACATTGCCCACCGCCGCGCTGATAAGGGTGACCACCACCGGCATGGCCATGTAGTGGCGCACCAGCTCGCCCCGGCTGTAGCCGGAGGCCCGCAGCGTGCCGATGACGCCCGCCTCTTTGGCGATGGTATTGGACGTAGTAACGGCAAACACAAAGGCCATAATGGCAATGACGATGTAGAGCAACACGGCAATCATGGCGCGGTCGCTGCCCAGGTCGTCACCGGTAAAGATGATGGCCTGGTTCTCATACTCGGGCACAAAATCCTGCAGGGACGCCGTTTTGTTGACGACTTTCATAAAGTCGGTGGCTGCGTCCTTCTCGGCGCGGTCGTCCGCCGGGGCGGTGTCGTACTGCCAGGCGTAGTTCCAGGTCTGCTGTTCTGGCAGGGCATCGAACGCCTCCTGCGTGACGATGGCCACACCGAACTTGATGGCGTCGAACATCGTGTCCGTATTATCCTTAAACAGGCAGCTGTAATCCGGCAGGGCCACATAGCCGGTGACGGTCCAGGTCTGGCCGTTTGTGTCGGTCACGGTATCGCCCACCGCGATGCCGTTGTTCTCGGCATACATGCGGTCCAGGCCCATCTCACCGGGGGCGGCAGGCATGGCACCCTGCATCAGGCAGACAGTGTTGACCTGGGTGCGGTCCGGGTAGATGCGCAGCGTGCTGCCGTTTTCCATGGCGGTCTCACGGTAGTGCAGGTCGTACAGGGTCACACCTGCGCCGGTAATCGCCTTAAGCTGGGCACGGTTGAGCTGCTTTTCCACGCGGAAGTGGCCATCCTCGATGTTGTATTTCTCAAAGCCCTCATTGTAGGCGGCGATCATGCTGGAGCCGGCCACAAAGAAGCCCGACACAAAGCCGATGGTGGCGATGAGCAGAATGGCGATGACGGCGTACTTGCCCATCTCGCTGCGCAGTTCGCGCAGCATGCGTTTGTTTAAAGGGTTCTTCACGCGCAAGCCCCCTTTACCATTCCAGGTCCTGCGCAGGGACCTTGACCGCATTGGTCTCGTTGCTGCGGATAGCGCCGTCGCGCAGACGCACCACGCGGTCGGCCATCAGGCGGATGGCGTCGTTGTGGGTGACCATGATGACGGTGTTGCCGTACTTCTGGTTGACGGTCTCTATGAGCTTCAGTATCTCCTTGCTGGTCTTGTAATCCAGCGCGCCGGTGGGCTCATCGCAAAGCAGGATGTCCGGATTCTTAACGATGGCACGGCCAATGGAGGTGCGTTGCTGCTGGCCGCCGGAAAGCTGGTTGGGCAGTTTTCCGCGGTGATCCCACAGGCCCAGCAGGTGGAGCAGCTCGTCCACATCCAGCGGGCGGCGGGAGAGGTAAGCGCCCACCTCGATGTTTTCCCGCACGGTCAGGTTAGGGATGAGGTTGTACATCTGGAAAATGTAGCCCAGATGGCGGCGGCGGTAGAGGGTCAGGGCCTTCTCGTTCATATCGGCCATACGCTCGCCGTCGATGAGAATGTCGCCGGAGTCGGCGCGGTCGATGCCGCCCAGGATGTTGAGCAGCGTGGACTTGCCGGAGCCGGACGGCCCCAGCAGCACGCAGAATTCGCCTTTTTCCACGGCCAGGTCGATGCCTTTCAGCACCTGGACCCGGTTTTCACCGCTGCCAAAGGACTTTTTGATCTGATTCAGTTCAAGAAACACAGGAATGCTCCTCTTTTAGTTAGTCAATTGCAATTAGTCTACGCTAACAGTATAAAACGGAGGCCCCGATGTGTCAATATTTTCGTAAGTTTTCGGTGCATTTTAGCGGCAAAATGCCATTATAAAAGGCCCTGCCGCAAGGTGGGCAGGGCCGATAAGGCACATATTAAAAGCAGAAATCAAGCGTAATGATACCGATTCCGGTTCTTGACCAGCAGCGCCGCCGAAACGAGCAACGCCGCAGCCTCGGCAAAAACCAGGGCATACCAGATGCCGTCAATGTCCAGCACCATGGGCAGCACCAGCACCGCAAACACCTGAAACACCAGCGTGCGCAGGAAGGAGATCGCTGCCGAGATGGCACCGTTGTTCAACGCCGTAAAGAACGCCGAGGAGAAAATGTTGAAGCCGCACAGCAGGAAGGAGAACGCGTACAGCTTCAGCGCATGCTCGGTCAGCTCCATCAGGCTGGCGTCGTAGCCGACGAACGTCTTCGCCAAAGGCGTGGCCATCAGCTGGGCACTGGCAAACATCGCCACACCGGCAATCGCCAGCATCGTAATGCTCTTGCGGAACAAGTTCTTCAATTCATCGTGGTTTTCAGCACCATAATGGTAGCTGATGATGGGCGCACAGCCCTGGGCATAGCCGATGAACACCGCTGCAAAGATAAAGCCCACGTACATCAACACGCCGTAGGCCGCCACGCCGTCGGCGCCGATGAGCTTCATCAGCTGCAGGTTGTACAGCGCACTGACCAGCGAGGCCGACAAGTTGGTCATCAGCTCGCTGGAACCGTTGGCGCAGGCCTTGCCCAGCGCTTTGGCGCTGAACTTGGGCCGTACAAAGTGCAGCAGGCTGGAGTTTTTGCGGTTGAAAAAGTAGAACATAGGGCCGATGCCGCCCACCATCTGGCTGATGACGGTAGCCGACGCCGCGCCAACGATGCCGCCGCGCAGCACACCCACCAGCAGAAAGTCCAGTACGATGTTGGTCAGGCCCGCCAGCACAGTGAAGGCCAGGCCCAGCTTCGGCTTTTCGGAGGTGATGAAAAAGCTCTGGAAAAAGAACTGCATCATAAAGGCTGTCTGGAACAGCAGCAGGATGCGGCCGTACATCAGGCAGTTCGGCAGCAGTTCCGGCGTAGCGCCCAGCAGCTGGGCGGCAGGCTCCAGCAGGAACCAGCCAATGATGGTGGAGACAATGCCCATCACGATCGTGGAGGCAGCCAGCATCGAGAACAGGTTGTCCGCCTGCTTTTTATCGCCAGTGCCCAGTGTCATGGCGACCAGCGCGCTGCCGCCGGTGCCTACCATGAAGCCCAGGCAGCCAAACGCCTGCAGGAACGGGTAGATCAGGTTCAAAGCAGAAAATGCCGTTTTACCGGCAAAATTCGAGACAAAAAAGCCATCCACCACGCAGTACACCGAGGTGAAGATCATCATGATAATGGGCGATGCCACAAAACGCAGCAGGCGGCCGGTGGTAAAATGGTCAGATAACTGGATACGATCTTTGCTCATAGGTTCTCCGTTTTATGTCCATCTGTTTTTTCTTTTAACTGTGTAAATTCTTCCCGCAATTTCTGCAGGTATCCCTGCCGGATGGCAAGGTCTGTTTCCATGCGCTCCAGCCCCATGCGGCATATGGCTGCCGCCTCCGCCCGGACAACCCGCGCTATGGTTTTTTCGGCCAAGGCGCGGCCCGCTTCGGTCAGGTTCAGGTTCTTGGCACGCTTGCCGCCGGGGGCCGGGGTCAGCACCAGCAGCCCCTGTTCCACCATGCTGCGCACCGCCGAGTTGAGGGTCTGCTTGGGCAGGCACCATTCGGCGCACATCTGCACCTGTGTAAGCGGGACGGCACTGCTGTACAGCGCATACAGAATCCAGAATGCTGTATCCGACAGGCCGAACTGCACCGCCGCCGCGTGATATAATGCGTTTGTTTCGTTATACTGTCGGTTTTCCTGTTCAATCAGGCTTTTGGCAGACAGTGCAGCGTTCTCTTCCAAGGCAGGTTGTCTCCTCTCAAAACAGCAATAATCCGAAATCGGACTCTGCTATTATAGTCCGATTTCGGATTACTGTCAAGCGGTATTTTGCTTTATTCCACAAGGTTGACCAGCTTTTCGCCGCGGGCGAAGGCACGGGCGTTTTCCATCGTAGTTATGGCAATACTTTGCAGGGCGGTGCGGGTAAAAAAAGCCTGGTGGCTGGTGATGACCACATTCGGGAAGCTGAGCAGTACCGGCACCACCACGCTGCGCAGCACGTCGTCGGAGTAATCCTCAAAAATTTGGTTGTCCTCGGTCTCGTAGACATCCAGCCCCACCCCGGCAAATTTGCGCTGGCGCAGCGCATCGATCAGCGCGTGGGTGTCGATCAGCCCGCCCCGGCTGGTGTTGACTAAAATAGCGCTGTCCCGCATCATTTTGATGGCATCGGCGTCAATCATGTGGTGGGTCTCCGGCGTCAGCGGGCAGTGCAGGCTGACGAGGTCCGCCGTGCGCAGCAGTTCCTCCAGCCCGACGTACCGCACCAGGCCCTCCAGCGCAGGGTTGCGGTACTGGTCATAGGCCAGCACGGTCATGCCGAAGCCGCAGCAGATGCGGGCCATGGCCGCGCCGATGCGCCCGGTGCCCACGATGCCGGCGGCGGAGCCGTACAGCGTGTGACCCAGCAGGCCGTCCAGCGCAAAGTTATTGTTGCGCACCTTGATGTAGGCTTTGCAGATGCGGCGGTTGGCGGCCATGGCCAGCGCCATGGCGTGTTCGGCCACGGCCTCGGGGCTGTAACCGGGCACCCGCAGCACTGTGATGCCGCAGCGCTTGGCGGCGTCCAGGTCCACGTTATTGAACCCGGCGCAGCGAAGCAGCAGCAGTTTTACCCCGACGGCAGCCAGCGTTTCCAGCACCGGGGCCGAGCCGTCGGCGTTGACGAACGCGCACACCGCCTCGCCCCCGGCCGCCAAGGGTGCGGTGTCCTTGTCCAGATTAGCTGCCAAAAAGCGGATATCGCACCCATATTCAGGATCGGAAGCCAGTACGTCAAAGTATAAATGGTCATAGTCTCTCGTGCCATAAAATGTAATTTTCATAGAAAAATCCCCCTGGGGTAAGTATGCGCAGGTTGTACTTTTCTTATAAGAAAAGTACGCAAAAGAATTTTAAGATCACTGCGTGAGCAAGGGGGATAGGAGCGAAAAGTTCCTTATGGCATAAATAGGGGATACAATAAAAGGGCCCCCTCGCAGAGGGGGCCTTACTATCACACCTGCTTAATTTCAACACAAACAATTTCCGTGCGGCCCTGGGTGCGGAATTTGTAGCCCCAGGTGCCGGTGCCGCCGCTTACGATGGCAGTGCAGGTATCGGTGATCTTCTTTTGGCCGTAGTTGCGCTCGTTTTTGGCGACCATGCCCACCGCACCGGCAGGCCAGACCTGCCCGCCGTGAGTGTGGCCGCTTAAAATCAGATCCGCACCGGCAGCTGCGGCATTCTTAAAGTCCCGCGGCTCGTGGTCCAACCAGACAGTATAGCGGTCATCCGGCCCGCCGGGAATCAACTGGGCGGCAGTAAAACGCTGGCCATTCGTATACAAATAGTCTTTGCGGCCCACGATGCGCACGCCGCAGGGCAGCATAACGCCGGTATCTTCCAGCAGGCGCATGCCCGCTTTGGCCAAGCCCTGCTCCAAGTCCGCACGGCCGAAGCTTGGCTCCCGCCAATGGTGGAACAGGTCGTGATTGCCCAGCACGTAATATTTGCCCAGAGGCGCGTCGATCTCGCCGAACAGGCTACAGAATGCTTCCAGTTCCTCCGGCTCGGTGAATTCGTCGAAAATATCGCCGGTCAACACCAGCAGGTCGGGGCGGCAGGCGGCAATTTTCTCCCGCAGTTCGGGGATGCGGGTGTGATCCATGGCTGCGCAGGCGCGGGGGTGGACATCGCTGATCTGCACGATGCGCAAAGCGCCATGGGGCAATTTTTTATGCGTAGTTATATTATATTTTGTGGTACACAGTTTCAGGGCGCGGCGGCGGCCCCACCACATGATGAAAGCCGTCAGCAGCCATGGCGTTATGCCATCCAGCCAGAAAATGCGCCAAACGAATTGCGGCGTACCACCCACCCGGCGCATGAGCAGCGCGATGCCGGTACCGATGCAGTAAAAAGTGACCAGGTGCCCGGTGAACACGATGCCCAGGCCCAGCGGGTCGCGGCTGATGTAGGCCAGCAGCAGCATAAGCAGCAGCGGCAGGCCGTAATACAGCACCGGCCATGCGCTGACCAGCTGCAAGGGCGGCAGCTGCAAAAAGTTTACATACAGCAGCACATCCAGCGCCGCCTGGCCAATACGCGGCAGGACGAATTGAAAGAAAGGATGATACATGGTGGATACCAGCTTTTGTGTATTTCTATTGTAGGGGCAAAAGGCTCCCCGTGCGTGCAGCGGGTGAGGGGGGACTTTAGCAGCGGGCGGCACACGGGCCACCCCTCAGTCACCTTCGGTGACAACTCCCCTCAAGGGGAGCCTTATGCTCTACTTATTAGTATACCATTATATCCCCCAAATGTGACGAAATATTGAAAGCTTCTTTGCTTACTTTCTTTGAAAAGAAAGTAAGGCCCCGTACCTTTTAACAGTACGGGGCCTTACCCTATGTGTTATAAATTACTTCTCTTTGCCCATGATGGCGGCATCGATGGCACGGGCGGCTTCCTTGCCGGCGCCCATGGCCAGGATGACGGTGGCAGCGCCGGTAACGGCATCGCCGCCAGCGTAGACCATCGGGCGGCTGGTCAGGCCGTCAGGGCCGTTGGTGATCAGGCAACCGTGCTTGTCGGCGTCCAGACCCGGCGTGGTGGAGCGGATCAGCGGGTTGGGGCTGGTGCCCAGGGCCATGATCATGGTGTCCACATCCAGGACAAACTCACTGCCCTCTTTCACGATGGGACGGCGGCGGCCGGAAGCATCCGGCTCGCCCAGCTCCATCTCCACGCAGGTCATACCCTTGACCCAGCCGTTCTCGTCGCCCAGCACCTCGGTGGGGTTGGTCAGCGTCTTAAAGATGATGCCTTCCTCCTCGGCGTGCTCGACCTCCTCCTTACGGGCAGGCAGCTCAGCCATGCCGCGGCGGTAGACGATGTAGACATTCTCGGCGCCCAGGCGCTTGGCGCAGCGGGCGGCGTCCATGGCAACGTTGCCGCCGCCGACAACGGCGACAGACTTGGACTTCATGATGGGCGTGCGGGAATCTTCCTTGTAAGCCTTCATCAGGTTCACGCGAGTCAGGTACTCGTTGGCGGAGTAAACGCCGTTCAGGCTCTCGCCGGGAATGCCCATGAAGCGGGGCAGACCGGCACCGGAGGCAACATAGACAGCCTCGAAGCCGTAGTCGTTCATCAGCTCGTCGATGGTCAGGACCTTGCCGACGACCATGTTGGTCTCGATGTCAACGCCCAGCTCCTTCAGGCCCTCGACCTCGTGCTGGACGATGTCCTTGGGCAGACGGAACTCAGGGATGCCGTACATCAGAACGCCGCCGGCCACATGCAGGGCCTCGTAAACGGTGACCTTGTAGCCCAGCTTGGCCAGGTCGCCGGCGACGGTCAGGCCGGAGGGACCAGCGCCGATGACAGCCACCTTGTGGCCGTTGGGGGCGGGGGCAACAGGCTTGGTATGTACGTTGTTGCGGTACCAGTCCGCAACAAAGCGCTCCAGACGGCCGATGCCGACGGATTCGCCCTTGATGCCGCGGACGCACTTACCCTCGCACTGATGCTCCTGCGGGCAGACACGGCCGCAGACGGCGGGCAGCGCACTGGACTGGGCAATCACGTTATAGGCGGCCTCAAAATCACCCTCGGCGACGTGCTTGATGAAGCCGGGAATATCGATCTCAACAGGGCAGCCGCTGCGGCAGGGGTGGTTCTTGCACTGCAGGCAGCGCTTGGCTTCGTTAATGGCCATCTCCTCGGTATAGCCAAGGGCGACCTCTTTAAAATTTTTATTACGGACATTCGGCTCCTGGCTGGGCATGGGGCACTTTTTCGGGTCCATATTCGGCATAATTACTGCACCTCCTGTTTCAGCAGATTGCACTCGGCCTCGCGGGCGTGGGCCTCAAAAGGCTTGTACATGGTGCCGCGGTGCATAGCTTCGTCAAAGTCGACCTCAAAACCGTCAAAGTCGGGGCCGTCCACACAGGCAAACTTGGTCTGGCCGCCAACGGTCAGGCGGCAGCCGCCGCACATGCCGGTGCCGTCGACCATGATCGGGTTCATGGAGACAACAGTCTTGACATTGTGGGGTTTGGTGGTCTTGACGACGAATTTCATCATGATCAGCGGTCCGATGGTGATGACTTCATCAAAGTTGGCGCCATCGACGATCTTCTGCTCCAGCGGGGCGGTAACAACACCCTTATCGCCGTAAGAACCGTCGTCGGTCATAATGATGAACTCATCGCAGCAGGCGCGGAACTCATCCTCCAGGATGACCAGGTCCTTGTTGCGGAAACCGACAATGCCGGTCACCTTGGTGCCCTGGGCATGCAGTGCCTGGGCGATGGGCAGTGCGATAGCACAGCCGACGCCGCCGCCGACAACGCAGACATTCTTCAAGCCCTCGATCTCGGTGGCTTTGCCCAAGGGGCCGACGAAGTCGTGGACAGCCTCGCCCTCTTTCAGCGCGTTCAGCTGCATGGTGCCGGCACCCACCACCTGGAAGATGATGGAAACCGTACCGGCCTCGCGGTCGAAACCGGCGATGGTCAGGGGGATGCGTTCGGAATCTTCCTTCGCGCGGACAATGATGAACTGACCGGCCTTTGCCTTCTTTGCGATCAACGGTGCTTTGATCCAAAGCTCGGTAACAGTGGGGTTCAGCTCTCTCCGTTTCATGATAGTAAACAAAGCTCTCTCTCCTTACCTTAGTGGTATGTTTGTATTGTAACGTATTCTCGTGAAATTGTAAAGCGTCAACAAATCCGCAACCTATGCAAAGATTGACGTGTTTTATTGTAAAAATTGACAGTTTTCTTAAAATTGCACTTGGGTGGGGGCGTGATTCTGCCACAAGGTATACCCGGCCGGGCAGGCGATGCCAGAGAGGGTGAGGTTTGTGGTATCCAGTGGTACATCGTCAGATACCAGCAGCCAATCAGCTTCGGCCAGATCGGTGTAGGCATGGCCGGGGTACTCCGGCGCGGGGGCTTCGGTGGTCAGGTCCAGCACACCGTCATCCAGCAGACCGGTCTGCACCAGGGTCTCATATTCCGCGATATAAAAATCGCGGTCGACGTAAGTTTCAATGAGTTGGCTGTTCCGCTGGCGGATGCCGTAGGGAATAAACAGCACCGTACCGTCCAGCTCGTGCAGGCTGTCGTTCAGGTCGCTGGCGGCCTGCATCGTTTTGGCATCGATGCCGTAGGTCCAGCGGTTGATGCGCCACTCGCCTGCGTAGCACAACACACAGAGGGCCAGCACCGCGCCAGCCATGGCCCGCCGGGCCTTGCGGCGCAGCAGCAGCGCGCCGATGACGGCCGCACCAACCACAATAATGCACCGCCAGACCAGCAGCCAGCCGTTGAGACCCAGCACCGGCAGACGGTCGAGGCGGTCGGCCACAAAGTCAAACCACTGCAGCAGGGTGTTGTCTCCCGCGCCCGCGCCGATGGCCCGGCAGAAGGCGATGAAGCCGACGCCCCACACAGCGGTCAGCGCGGCCAGCACCCTGCGGCGGGTGGCGGAAAGCTGCTCGTCCAGCGTGTTCAGCGTGACCAGCAGCAGCGGCATAAACAGCGGCTCCAGATACCGCATGTGCTGCCGGGGCGAGGGGGAGTGCAGGTCCTCCCGCACGGTGATGGACCAGGCGATGACCCCCACACCGATGAAGAGCGACAGTAGCAGAAACAGCGGCAGCTGGGTGCGCACCGGGTCGCTGCCCTTGGCCGGGCGGCGCAGCCCTGCGGCGGGCAGCAGCACCGGAAACACGCCAAAGGCCAGTACGGTGAACAGCACATCGCAGACGATGGCAAAGGGCAGAAAGCCCCACTGCTCGGCGGTCAGCCAGCCGGTCTGGTTGTAGGAGTTGCCCAGCCCCCGGAACAGGGTGAGCTTGGCCAGCACAAAGCAAACGGCAAAGCTGCCGAACAGCGCCACGTTGCAGGCAAGCTCGCTGCGCCAGGTGCTGCGAGCTTGCCAGAGGGCCCAGGCCCGCACCAGCACCCAGGCGATGAGATAGTAGAGGGCGACTTCTTTATTTAGATAGAGCAGATAGCACCACACGCCCGCCGCCGCGCACCAGCCCACCCGAGCCTTGGGCGCGGCCTGCATGGCCCGCAGCATAAAGTAGATTTGCCACAGGGACAGCGGCAGAAAGACCGTCTCGCTCATGAACGTGACCGCCGCCGACATGGTGGGCAGCAGCGCCACCACGCCCACGAGGAACACCGTGCGGCGGCGGTTCTGCCCTGTGGCGCGGCAGAGCGCGTAGGCAGGGAACACCGCGCTGGACGCATACACCGCGTTCAGCCAGCCGATGGCTGTAATTTGTGCGGCGGTGGTTTTCAGCGCCAGAGCAGGCAGGATGAAAAGCGGGTACAAAATCTTCTGGTAGTCGCTGGGCATGTTGCGCACCCGCAGGCCGCGGCCCTGCCACAAGCTGCGGGCGACATCCAGGTAGCGCAGCTCGTCGCTATAGACGGCCAGCTCCCGCGGGTAGCTGCTGAGCGTGCCGTACACCACGGCGCACACCACAAACACCCCTGCGACCCAGACCCAGGGAGAGATCTTTTTATGTGTAGATGGCATGGGGACCTCCGAAAATTCAGCTTTCCTTTAGGCAACACCGCACAATTCCCGCCTAGCGGCTTAAGCACCGCTCCGGCGGC